>Ga0068858_100002802_pt1 | contig 17528 bp, 13 predicted proteins | sample KBSSwiS12_FD_66589 | JGI IMG/M metagenome (GOLD analysis project Ga0068858, IMG submission 66589) | Switchgrass rhizosphere microbial communities from Kellogg Biological Station, Michigan, USA - KBS Switchgrass S1-2 | ecosystem: Host-associated > Plants > Roots > Rhizosphere > Soil ...
CGATCTTGCCGTGCAGCGTGCCACCAGCGCCAACTCGCAACGGCGATCCGAGCAAGCCGAGCAGGACAAGAACGTGATCGGGCAGGTGTGGGATAGCGCGCGCCACGGCGGTTCGCTCGCTTCGCTGCCCATTGACACGCTCACCTACATCAAGCAACGCGGTCTTGGCCCGCAGGTGGACGCAATCTACAAGCGCAACGAAGAGGGCGGCCCGGACGATTCCAAGCTCTTTTCCGATCTCATGCGCATGTCGGTGGAAGACCCTTCCAGCTTCGTCAAGATGGATTTGTCGATGCTGTCAGGCCAAATGTCGAAGGGCCGCTGGAACACCGCGCTGGCCGCACAGACGGCCATTAACCGGCAAGACCTGAAAGCCATGGATCAGATCAAGGTGGCGCACACGGCCATGACGGACTCGTTGGCCGCGATCCGCGCCGCGGGCATCAACACCAACCCCAAGCCCGGCAGCGATGACGCCATGCGGCTTGACCAGTTCCAGGCCAGCCTGATCGACTCGATCACGGCCGCACAGCAGGCGCGCGGCAAGGACAAGCCGCTCACCCGTGATGACGCCCACAACATCACGCTCGGGCTGCTGAAGGATCAAACCCTGGCAGGCAGCGGCTACTTCGGGTTGCCCATCGGCCAGACCCACAAGCAGGTGTGGCAGATGACGGACGCCGAGCGCGGCGCCGATTGGGAGATCAGCAGCGCGGATCGCACCGCGATCATCCAGGCGCTTCAGCGCAAGAGCGTGCCTGTCACCGAGCAGAACATTCAGCGCATGTATAAGTTGTCTCAGGGGGCAGCGCGATGACGGATTGGGATGACCTGGCCACGCAGATGGCCAGCAACACGCAGGCCCCCGCACCCGCTTCCAAGTTCGACGCGGCGGCCGATGCCCTGGCGTCGGCCGACACCACGCAGCGCGCACAGGCCGCGCTCGCTGTCGGCTTCGCGGCCGATCAGAAGCCGGACACGGCGGCGTTCAACGTCAAACTCGCGCGCCGCTACGGCACCAGCCCCGAAGTCATCGCCAAGTTCCCCGATGAGTTCAAGCAGCGGATGCTGGTGCAGATAACGCGCGACGCCCTGCAAGGTGCCCCGACCTTGCAGGCGCAGATCGCGTCCGATCCCGCAGGCGTGGCGCCCGTGATCCACGATGACGTGCCCACGCTGTCAGCCATGGATCGGCTCATGCAGGGCTACCGCCAACTGCCTGGCCAGTACCCGGTGGAAAAGCTCGCGGGGGGTGCGTCCAACCTGGTGGGGGCGCTGGATGAGCCTGTGCGGCGAGCGTTCTACGGCATGCCCATGGCGGCGCTGAAGGGGCTTGGTGGCCTGTGGAACTCGGCCGCCACGAACGTCAACCTGCTGCTCGGTGCGTTCCCGGCAATGGGCTACTACCTCACTGGCAACCCGGATGCCATGGATCGCTACTTCGCCAACATGGTGGACGCGAGCAAAACCAGGCAATCGTATTTCGACGTGACGCCCGAAACGCCTTTCCCCGAGAAGGCGGCGCACACGGTGGGCAGCTTGCTAGGCGTGCTGTCGCAGATCATGCTGACTGGCACAGGGGGGCAAGCGCCAGCGGCCGCTGAAACGGCCGCACAGGCAGTCACGCAGGCCGTTGAGCATGGCGTGAAGGCGATGACGTTCCCTGCGCTCAATGACGCCGTGTCCACCGGCCGGAAGGTCTACGAACAGACTGGCGATCCTAAAGCGGCCGCCAGAGCGGCGCAGTCCCAATACGTTGCCACCACCTTGGGCGGCGTGCTGCCGCTGAACGCGGGCGGTGGCGCGGCGTCGCGCATCCTGCAAGGCTTCGTGTCTGGGGCGGTGGGCGGCGAAGCGGGGCGGCAGATAGTGAATTGGGGCATGCCCCAAGACATGCAGACGCCCGGCAGCGTGGAAGACCTGATCCTGTCGGGCCTTGGCGGCTCGATCTTGGGCTTGGGCGGTGGCCACAACGTTGAGCACGATCAACTGCATGACGCCATCCGCAAGACCTACACCGATGCCCTGCGCGCGGAAACGGCCGATAAGACCTTCGACACTCTGAACACGATGAGCCAACTGGCCGCTGCGTCGAAGTGGCGCGAGCGCGATCCCGAAGGCTTCAGGCGGTTCGTGGAAGCGGCCACCGAAGACGGCCGCCTGCCCGATGTATACGTTGACGGCCAGGTGTTCAACCAGGCACTTGTGCGCAACGGCGTCAACGCGGACCAGGTGCGCGAGCAGATGCCTGGTGTGGCCAGCCAGATGCAGGAAGCGCTGCAAACGGACGGCTACGTGCGCATCCCGGTGGCCGACTACGCCACCAACATCGCGGGTACGAAGCTCGATGCGGACCTGTTGCCGCATCTGAAAAGCGATCCACTCGGGCCTAGCCACGCCGAAGCGCAACAGTTCTGGCAGGGTGAAGCCGAGCGCATGCAGGACACGGTGCGCCAGTTGTCCGAGCGCGCCACCGAGCAAGACGCCTTTCGCACATCGCAGGAAGCGGTCATCAACCGCATCCAGCAGCAATTGGACGCGCTGAACCGCTTCCCAAGCCCGGTCAACAAGGTGTATTCCACCATCCAGGGCGCCATCCTGTCGCGGATCGCGCAGCGTGAGGGCATCACGCCCGAGCAGGCGCTGGACAAGTACGGCGCCCACACCACGGCCGCCAACCTGGCCGATGGGCAGGCGTTCCGGCAGCAGGCGGGCGATCAGTTGCGCCAGCTTGTTGATCTGACGGCCGCGCCCACCAACGAAAACCGTGTGGTGGAGCTTGGCCATGTGGGCGACGCCGAAGCGGCGCTGGCCCGCGAGCACGCAGGGCTGAACATCGAAGGGTTCAAGCACACCGCTGACCTGTATGCCGTGCGGCACATCCTGTCCCGCCACGGCAACGCGGAAGCCGAAGCCAAGCACGGCGCCCTGGCCGTCACGCGCGAAGATATTGCGGCGCTGCCCGAAGTGGTTGCTGCGCCCGATGCCACGGCCTACGGAATAAAGAACAGGCGCGGGCAAGACCTGATTGCCAGCGTGAAGCGCATGCCGGACGGCAGCCTGCTGGTGGTGGAAGAGGTAAGGACCGGGCGGCACACGCTGTCGCTGGCCAGCGCGAGGAAGGTACCCGCCGCGACAGATGTTCGTTCCCTTCTGTCTAACGTCCGCGGCGACGGCGGGGTTGCGCCCATTATAGTCGAACGCGGGCAACTCGGCCAACAGCAGGACGCCAACGCCCGCGGCGGATACGCGCCCGCCACGCGCACGATATCGCTGTTGGAGCACGCCGATCTGTCCACGTTCCTGCACGAAACGGGACATTGGGCGCTGGACACCTACATGCGCATCGCCGAAGGCGCACCGGCCGATGGCTGGATTCACGGCGAAGTGGGCAGCCTGCTGAAGTGGTTCGGCGTCAAAGACCTGGCTGCCTGGCACGCCATGTCCATGGATGAGCAGCGGCCATTCCATGAGCAGTTCGCACGGGCCTTTGAATCCTACCTGATGGAAGGCAAGGCACCGGCCGCAGAACTGCGCGGCGTGTTCTCGCGCATCCGGTCCTGGATGTTGAGCGTCTACCAGTCCCTGCGCAACCTGAACGTCACGCTGTCGCCCGAAGTGCGCGGCGTGTTCGACAGGATGCTGGCGAGCGATGAAGCGATCCGCCAAGCGGAAGCTGCGCGCGCCTTCCAGCCCGTGCTCGATGCGAAGCCAGCAGGCGTGTCGGATGCCGATTGGGCGAGCTATTTAGAACTCGGGCGTGAAGCCACCAATGACGCCATCGATGACCTTCAGGCCAAATCGCTGCGCGATATGAAGTGGCTGAACGGGGCGCAGGGGCGCGCGCTGCGGGAGAAGCAAAAAGAGGCCAACACGCACCGCAAGGCTATCAGGGCCGAAGTTGAGCGCGACGTGGACAAGGAACCGATCTACCGCGCCGAGCGCTGGCTGACGCGCGGTGAAATGGTGGACGATGACGGCAACGCGGTGGCCACCAGTCCCGAAGCGCGCAAGGGGGCGAAGCTCAACAGTGAACGTCTGAACGAGCTTTTCCCCGAAGGCTCGCTGGATCGCCCCGACATGGACGCCCTGCACGGCATGACCGGCCCGCACGGCCTGGACCCGGACATGGTGGCTGAAATGTTCGGCTTCCGCTCGGGGGAAGACCTGGTGCGCCAGCTTGCGGCCCGCGATCCGCGCGAGCAGGTGGTGGACGGCCTGACGGAAAAGCGCATGCTGGAAGAGCACGGGGAACTCGCCAACCCGGCCGACGTGCGCGATGCGGCCGCTGCCGCCGTCCACAATGAGGCTCGCGCCAGGTTCATGGCCACCGGCCTGAAGCTGCTGGCCAAGTCGCCCGTGTCGGCCAGGGTGCTGCTCAACGGCGCAAGGGAAGCCGCGGAAGCGGCCGTGGGCGACAAGCGGGTGCGCGATCTCAACGTGCGCCAATACGAAGCGGCCGAAACAAAAACCGGCCGGGCGGCGCTGAAGGCCGCGCCCAAAGACCCGAAGCTGGCCGTGGTGGCGCAGCGCGCGGCGCTGCTCAACAACCAGTTAGTCAAGGCCACGCAGAAGGCTATCGTGGACGTGCAGCGCGGTGTCGAATACCTGAAGCGCTATTCCAAGGACTCGGTGCGCGAGCGCATCGATGTGGCATTCCGCGATCAGATCGATCAACTGCTGGCCAAGTACGATTTGCGCCAATCGCTCACGCCCGAGCAGGCCGCGGCCAAGCGGGTGCAGTCGCTGGATGCCTTCGTGGAAAAGCTGGCAGCCATGAAGTTCAACATCGACGTGCCGGAAAGCCTGCTTGCCGATGTGCGCCGCACGCACTACAAAGACCTGACGGTGGCCGAGTTCCGCGGCCTGGTGGACACGGTGCGCGCACTCGATCACATCGGCCGGGAAACGCAGCGCGTCACTGACGGCACCAAGTCACGGCTGCTGAAGGAAGTGGCCGATGAGGCCGTGCAGCAGACGGAATCGCTGCAAAAGACCCGCAAGGAAACGAACCGCGGGCTGTCCATAATCGCCGAAAAGTGGATCAAGACCAAAGCCTTCGGCCGCTCGATCCAGGCTTCGCTGCTCAAGATGGAGCAGATGGTGGACTGGCTGGACAACTACAACCCCAACGGCGTGTTCAACCGAATGGTGTTCCGCAAGATCGCCGACGCGGAAGCTGCGCGCAACGATCTGGACAAGGCCATCACCGCGAAGTGGGAAGCCTTCGTGAAGGCCGTGCCCAAGGACTTGCTGAAGGCCAACCGCGGCACGGTGGAAGTGCCCGGTGTGATCGACAAGCTCACGGGCGAAACGCAGCGGCTGACGTGGGGCGAGAAGATCGCCCTGGCCGGAATCCGCGGCGACGCCACGCACTTCGCCAAGCTGCTCAAGGGCGAAGGGTGGGACGCCAACGCCGTGCTGGACTTCCTGGACCGCAACATGGCCAAGGAAGAGTGGGACTTCGTGAGGGGGCTGGCATCCACTTTCCAAGACCTGTTCCCGCTCAAGGCCAAGATGCTGCGCGATCTCGGCGGAAGCGCGCCCAAGGAAGTGGCCCGCGTGCCGTTCGCCACGCGCCACGGCGACATGCCGGGCTGGTACTGGCCCATCACCTACGATCCGGCGCGCAGCCAGTCAGTGAAGGAACGCAACGCCCGCCACGAAGCATCGCTCTTCGAAGACAACATTTTCAACCGTGCCGATACCAGCACCGGCCGGGAAATGACACGCAACGAGAACTACGCCAAGCCCATGCTGCTGTCCATCGATGTGCTGCCGCGGGTGCTGAAGGATGAGATCAGGGATATCACCACGCGCAAGGCCATCATTGAGGCAGACCGCTTTCTGTCGCACCCGGATGTGCGCAAGGCCGTCACGGGCGCCCTGAGTGAGCAGCACTATGACACCTTCAACGGCTGGCTGCTGTCGCTGGCCAACGATGCGGCGGTGCGCCCCAACGAGCTTCAAATGTGGGATCGGCTGGCCCATGAGATACGCACCCGCGTCACCATGGTGGGCTTGGGCTTTCGCCTTTCCACCATGTTCATGCACGGCATGACGGCCGCGGGCGAGTCCATCGCGGAAGCCGGGCCGAAGGCCATGGCCAAGGGAACCTTCAACAGCAAGACCCTGGCCGCGTTGACAACGCTTGGCCCGGAGTGGATGGAGAAGGGTATTGCCAACTTCATCCGGTCCAACCAGTTCGAAGCCAACCGCGATTTCATTTTCGAGCGCTCGGCCGAAATGCGCCACCGCTCCAACGAGATCGAACGCGACGTGCGCGAGCAGTTGCGCAACATCCACCTGCAACTGATGGACCCGGCCACGGGCACGCTGGCACGCGCCAAGCTCATCGTGGAGTCGCGGGCCTACCAGGGCATCGCCATGCTCGATATGGCCAGCGCGCTGCCCACCTGGATGGGCGGCTACCTGAAGGGGATCACGCCCGAAGCCAAGGGCGGCTTGGGCATGAGCGAAGCCGATGCCGTGTATTTCGCTGACAAGACCGTGCGCAACGCCCACGGCGGTGGCGGCATCAAGGACATGGCGGCGGTTCAGCGCGGCGGGGAGTGGTTCAAGCTCTTCACCATGTTCTACACCTTCTGGAACCACAACATCAACCGCATCATGGACACCGCGCGCCGCATCGGCCGCATGCCCGATACCTTCGCCGATGCGCAGGCCACTGGCGATTGGGGCAAGTTCCGCGGCGACGTGGGCACCCTGATCCTGCGCACGTTCATGTATACGCTTGGCGTGCAGGCCGTCCACCACCTGATCCACCCGCCGAAGCAGGATGACCGCAACCCGGAAGGGTGGCTGGCCTGGTTCGGCAAGGCCATGGCCGCGTCGGCCTTCGGCGGGGTGCCCCTGGCGCGCGACGTGATCGCGCACTACACGGGCGGCCAGGACTATGAAGTGTCGCCCATCGCCAGCGCCGTCAACAACACCGACATGCTGCTCAAGGACGTGCAAGGCAAGAGCGTGGCCGATCACTGGATCAAGCACGCCCTGAACGAAGCCGGGTACATCCTCGGGGCGCCGCTTGGCCAGGCGGCGAGCAGCGCGCAATTCCTGGCCGATGTGTGGAACGGGCGCCAGCACCCGCAGCAAATTGCCGAGTGGTGGCGGGGCATAACCACCGGAGATATGCACAAGCACTGATTCACTCAATTGAGCCAACAGTCTTGAAAATTGAGCATCCTGAAGGTGGGTAGGCCATGACCATTTCGAGCACCGTCCGCAAGGCTGGTCCGTTCGCTGGCAACAGCGTCACCACGGCCTTCGCGTTCGCCTTCAAGGTCTTCCAGGCCGCCGATGTGCTGGTGGTGCTCACCGATTCGGCGGGCAACCAGGTCACGCAAACGCTGACCAGCCAGTACACCGTATCGCTGAATGCCAACCAGGATTCGAACCCTGGCGGCACGGTGAACATGATCGCCGCGCCGCCCACCGGCTACACGCTCACCATCGCCAGCCAGGTGGCGCAGACGCAAAGCGTGGTGCTGCTGAACCTTGGCGGCTTCAACCCGCAGGTGGTGGATGATGAGTTCGACCGGCTCACCATCCTGGTTCAGCAGATGCAGGAAACGCTGAACCGCTCGTTCAGCTTCCCGATCTCGGACCCGGCGCTGAACGCGCAGATGCCCACGGCGGCGCAGCGTGCCAATCTGTTCCTTGGCTTCGACGGCAGCGGCAACGCCATTGCGGCCGCCAACGGCGGCTCTGTCACGTCCGCGGCCATGATTCCCGTGCTGAACGCTGCATCGCTCGCTGCGTCGCAGGCGGCCTACTTCGGCGAAAACGTGACGATCACAGCGGACACTGGCCGCTACGGCGGTGCGGGCGCGCGCTTCCGCACCACCCTAGTCAACTCGCCCACCGGCATCACGCTGATGCCAAATGGCACGTCCACGTCATCGGAATTGCGGCTCTACAACAAGGACGATGTGACTGGCGCCAACTTGGGCGCGTTGAGCCTTGTCGCCAATGGTGCGGCCGCGACGCTTAACGGCATTGGCTTCGGCACGGGCACCGTGCCGACTTCCATATCGAGCAACTTGCTATGGACATTCAACCCGAGCGGTGGCACACCCACGCTGTCTGTCAATGCTGCTTCGCTGTTTGTGAATCGCGCCAGCGGTGACGGCTCGGGCATGTTCATGCAAGTGAGCGGCGGGGTTTCCACAGGGGGTGATCTATTAGCTTCTGGCCGCGTGATCGCCCAAGGTGGCAACGTGCCGGGCGTTGGAGCGCAATCTGTGCAGGCATGGGTGAACGGTGGTGCGCAGCCAGTGCTCACCTTCACAGATTCCGCGCAATCGGTTAACAACCGTTTCGCTGAGTGGTTTTGGTCTGGCGGCGTGTTCAAGCTGCGCTTTCTGAACGATGCCTACAACACGGCGGTCGATGCGTTATCCATAACGGGTTCGCAAGCGGCGGGCCTCACGTCCATTGCTTCGCAAACCCCGCAGTTGATCCTGAACAACCCCGGCGCGACCGTCTACATGGGCACCGCCGCGGGTTCGGGCGCATTGAGCAACGACAACGGCACAACCTACTTCGTGCTGTACGGCCACTCTAATGCGGCAGCAGGCAACGTCGATTTGGTTGGCGGCAACCTGCGCCTGGGTACGGGTTTGGTATCCGCAGCAAGCGGCTTTAGGGGGGCCTCTACTTTAGGCATTCAGGCTTCGCAAGAATTCAACACCCTTGCAGGGAACACCCAATCGTCCACGCTTACGGCCAACCCTTCAAGTGGTTTGATTTCCGTGCGGAATGTGACAGATGGCGGCGGCGGACTTTTCTTCGTGGACTCCGCAGGTGCGACAGTTCTTGTCACCAGCATAGGCGGAAACATGAACGTCGGTGATTCGGGGGCGAGCACCAACAAGATATGTGTAATCGGCAGCGGCGGTGCAATTTCAATATACAACCGCTACGCGACGGCCAAACGCATCTCTGTCTCAATGCTCACGGCTCAATAAAGGGAGAAGCAATTGAACCAAGTCGATATCGCTGTGCAGGAAGCTGCCAACACCATGGCCAACATGCAGGTCCGCATCACCAACCTGGCCGTTGAGAACGCGGTACTGAAGGGCACGGCTGCGAGCTTGCAGCAAACCGTCAACGATCAGCAGGCCAAGCTGGACCGGCCGGAAGTCAAGAAGCTGCTGGATCGGCTGGCCAAGGCCGACGCAAAGCCCAAGTGAACGAGCACGCCAAAACCGCGGTTGACGCCCTTTCCATCGGCGCGGTTATCGCCACGCTGGCGGGCTGGCTGCCAGCGCTCGCTGCCCTAGCGTCGCTGATATGGACGTGCATCCGTATCTACGAAACGAAGACGGTGCAGGGCTGGCTCAATCGGGGGAAGCCATGAAGCTGATCGACAACTGGCGCGCTGAACTCAATCGCCTGTGGAGCGTGCGGATTGCCATCTTCATGGCGCTGCTGTCCGCGGGCGATCAGGTGCTGGCGTCGCAGCAAGGAACCATCCCGCCGATCACCTACGGGGCGCTGTCCATCCTCTTCATCGTGCTGCGCCTGGTGCTTCAACAGAAGACGGCCAATGCCGACGCCAGCACAGCGCAATAGCGTTGCCGCCGTTGTAGCGATCTGCTGCGCGGGCACAGGCGCGTATCTCGGCATCGGTGGCTACGAAGGGCTGCGCACCGTCGCCTACCGCGACGCCAGCCCCAAGCAGATTTGGACGTACTGCTTTGGTGAAACGCAGCGCACAGACGGCGCGGCCGTGCGCAAGGGTGACAAGGCCACCCCGGCCGAGTGCAAGGCCATGCTGGCCAACCGGCTAGCTGGCGGCTTCGTTCCCGGTGTGGAGAAGTGCATCACGCGCGATATGCCGGTTAAGGTGGAAGCGGCTTTCGTGTCGCTGGCCTACAACATCGGCATCGGCGCGTTCTGCAAGTCGCTGGTGGCCCGCAAGTGGAACGGCGGAGCGTGGACCGAAGCGTGCGCGGCCATGCGGCTGTATGTGCGCTCTGGCGACAAGGTGCTGCCCGGCCTGGTGCGGCGGCGTGATGGCGAAAGTGAACTGTGCATGGAAGGGCTGCAATGAACCCCTACGCGATCCTCGGGGCCGTGCTGCTTTGGTTGGCCAGCCTAACGGCCGTTGGCGCTTGGCAGAACAAGGCTGGCCACGCGGCCGAGCGCGTGGGCTGGCAGGCACGGGAGATCACCCAACAGGCCACCTACGCTGCGGCCACCAAGGCCGCTGAAGAGAACGCCAGGGCGGCAGAGCAGCAGCACGCCAGGGACATGGCCGTGGTCGCTGCCAACTACGAAAGGAAGCTCGAAAATGCCCAAGCTCAGAAGGACCGCGATGTGGCTGCCGCTCACGCTGGCGCTCTTGTCCTGCGCATCCCCACCCCCGCCTGCCCGGCCTGTGGAAGTGGCCCCGGCCAAGCTGCCGCCCCCGCCAGCGGCGGTGATGGTGGAACGTACACCCAACTTCCGGCAGCGACTACTGGACGCCTTTTCGCCCTCGCCGACGATGCCGACGCCGTAGTGTTGCAGCTTCAGGCGTGCCAGGCTGTTGTGGCCGCGGATCGAGCGCCATAAGGCCGCCGCCGCGGCCGGGTGCTAGCGATCTTGAGAAACGTCGATTTGCGCTCACTTACCGAGTAGTTTTGGGTACTTAGGTGCGGCGCACATTTTTTATTCACAGGGTTATTAACAGGTTATCACCAAACTTATACACAGCGTAAACCGTGACTTTTCTTACACCAGTTGTCGCAACTAGCAGATTTTTATGGACTTTTTGTTCAATCGTGTAGACAATCCGTTACGCGAGCAACGCATTCGCTACGTTCGATTCAGATTGTGGTGACTTACAGGGATTGGGAATTGGCACACCCTAATGTTTTCCCATCGGTTGCCGACAAATGGATCAACTAATACTGGTTTTAAAAGCCGCAGCGGGGGGTGACATGGATTTTTCGAAGATGTTTGCACTTGGCTTAGGTGAGCAGGCGCAAAAATATGAGAGCGTGTTTTCACGCCCGGCCGAAGGGGAGTATGTCGCCCGCAGCGGCGTCTACTCGCAGACCACCGCGCCTTCCACGAACCTGATGGAAGTGGTGCGCCAACTCGGCAATTTCCCAAGTCAAGACGCCAAACCCAACGAAGGATGAGCGCCGCGCCGCCCCCATCCCCAATCGAATTTCCAAGAGGGACTGCTCTACCAAAGCAGTCCCCTCTTTTTTGGGTGCATCAAAAAGACCGCTACCTGCGGCAACTGCTGATCCGCGACATTGAGGACATGACCGGGCGCGACCTGATCGTGTACTTCTCCGACTGCACAACGAACGCGCAGGTTGATCCTGGCGACGATGTGTATCTGGCCGAGCTACTCGGGGGCGTTCAACGCAAGGGCGTAGACCTGTTGCTTGAAACGAACGGCGGCTACACCGACGCCACCGAAAAGATTTGCTCGATGCTGCTTGGCATGACTGATGATCTTCGGGTGTTGGTGCCGCGTAAGGCCAAGAGCAACGGAACGGTCCTGACCTTCACCGGCTCAACCATTGTGATGGGAGCCATGTCTGAACTCGGACCCATCGATCCCAACATCCCGCTCGGCCCTGGTCAGAACGTACCGGCCGATCTCATCGTTCGCACTTCGGTGGCGAACCCTGGAACGCAGGCGCCCCTGATTGTACAGTTGGCAAAAATGGCGATCCTGCAAACCACCAAACTGGCAACCACCGTCCTGGCTGCGCGGCTGCTAAAGGGCAAGCCGCAGCCCGACATAGATGAGCTAGTCAGGAAAATTGCATCAAGGGATCACTACCACTCCCACGGTTCCGCAATCGATCACCGGGAAGCAGGTGCCTTGGGGTTGAACGTCACGTTCCTGCCGCTGGATGACCCGCTCTGGAATCGGCTGTGGTTGCTGCGGACGATGTACGATCACGATTGCCGTATGCACAAATTCAGCAAGCTCTTTGAGAGTGCTCGGTTAAGCAGCGGCATCGCGGTGGCCAGTCCCACCCCGTGACCGTTCACAAGGGCTAGGGCAAGCCAGCCCTGGCTTTTTCTTGCAGCTTGGCGATCCGCCTGGCATCGGCCGGTGTCAACGCCCACGCCACGCACAGGCATTCGTCGCCGCACGGCGGCAGCGCGCTGCGCCACGATGTGTGATCCCACCGCATGATGTGCCAGGGCGTGCAAGTGCATGCCTTCGGCCGCTTGGGCGGGGCCACCACGATCCACCAAGGCCGTTCAGGCAACAATTGCAGTAGGTTGGTGCGACGCTCGGCCTGCTCGGGCGTCCAAAGATCGGGCCTGACCATGGCAAAAGTGTACTGTGTTTTTATACAGCTTGCAAAGTTTTGCAGGCGCCTCTAAAGTGGGTCTTGGCGGTGTGCATTTTCTTGGCATCGATGCCGCGCCAAAGGGGTGTCATCGCACTTGTCGCCAGAGTGAAAGCGACAGGCGCGGGTAGCGCAGAACGCACTTTTAATCCGTTGGTCGCTGGTTCGAATCCAGCACGGCCTACCAAGCCTTCAGACGCAAAGCGGATGAAGGCTTTCACCGGAGATGGCCATGTCCTCGACTCTGGAAACCCTCGAAGCCGAAGCCCTGCGGCTCCCTGCCGCCGACCGAGCCCGGCTGGTGGAGCGACTGATCACCAGCCTGGACGCCGATCCGGATGTTGAGGAGGCGTGGGCCGCCGAGGTCGAGCGTCGCAGCGCCCAACTGGACTCCGGCGAAGCCTCACTCCAGCCTGGCCCCGAAACACTGGAGAAGCTGCGGTCCGAGTTCCGGTGAAGTATTCGATCCACTCGGAAGCAGAACAGGATCTTCGTTCCGCCGCGCAGTTTTATCGAGAGCAGGCTGGTCCCGCCCTGGCGCTGGCCTTGCTCACCGAGATCGAGCACTCTATCTCCCTATTGATGCGCCATCCGCATATCGGTGCGCCGTGGCGCGGGAATAAGCGCCGCTATGTGATGAGGCGTTTCCCCTATTCGGTGGTATACGAGTTCGCGCCGGATGAAATTCGCGTGCTGGCGGTAGCGCACCAGAGCCGGCGGCCGGACTATTGGCGGGGGCGAAATTAACTCCGCGGAATGACGTAGTGGAAAATGGGTAGAAATGCGAACAGGTTTTTTACGTCGCAGTAGGTGAAGCAGAAAGAAAATTGCTGTTTAAGGGCACCCTCATTGGAGGGGGAACTGCGCGGCTACGCAAGCATCGCAAACCATAAGCATGCCAACAGCCACTCGCGGACATAATTGGGGGGCCTTATGTCACCGGAACAGCAGGCATTTCTTGAAGAGCAGGCGCAAGTGATCGACGCTGTGCGTCGAGTCGCCGCCGAGGAGAACATCCCTTCGGGACACATTATTGTCGTCTGGAGCAACGGGGACAAGGTGATTCCCCACGAACTGGCGATGCGCAGTGTCACGCTTTTATCAGGGCTGGGAAAAAGTCATTTCGAGTACTTCAAGCAGGAACTTACCAGTTCGGTGCGTTTTGAGGTGGAGCGCCGAATACGGGAAGCCGTTCTACCCCACGATAACTGACAGGCCCTGAGGTCTGGTTGAGGGAGTAGGCGATGCGCCTGGCTGACAAAGTTGCCATCGTGACGGGCGCTGGATCCGGCGAGGTTGATGGCCTGGGCCACCTGTCGTCAGACGGAGACAGAACAGGTCTTCAGCATGGACGTCATAGGCCATACGAGGGGTGGAAGGCTGCGCAGACCATAAAACGCCGGGCGAAGAATTCGAAAGCGCACCAAGGCGCGTGCGCGTAATGCCGCGTCGTCGATTCTTCCCCTCATTTCCGACTGGCCCCTAATGAACGAGATTATCGATGGTTGGAAACTTGCTGCCGGCAACCCGTGGCCCTTCATTGCGTGGGGAGTGTTGGTGTGCGCGGTCACTGCGTGCGTCACGGCGTGGTACTGCAAGGCGCGGGAGCGACGGAGAAATGCCGCGGCAGAGAGGTTGAATGTCGAACCGACCATGCGCGGCGGGTTCCAGGCCGATTTGATTCTCCAACCTCCTCGGCATGCGTTTGATGAACTTGCGCAACTTTTGCAGGAGGGCTTTGACCGCATCTTGAATGTCAGAGTCAAATCCGAGAGTGAGTTGGCGGACTATCTGCGGTTTTGCGACGACTGGGATAAACGCCTCTTCCAGCATATGGACGAGAATTTTCCGTTGCCCGACGCAATGCACGTTCGCAAATTAGGCGGACTTGTGGAAATTGATTTCGAGGACGTCATCTTCAAGAAACAGCGCGTTCGTATGACGTGGTTTTGCCGGCGCGAACAACTGATCCGGGATGTCCTCAAGAAGCAGCCGCCGGCAGCGTCCCAGGCCGGCCCTGACCACCCAGAAATTGAAGCTGACGAGGAGGCCGCGCGTTATGCTGTTTCACACTGAGCTCACCGGTTGAGCGTTGTTCAACCGCGCCGAAGCGTCTTTCACCGGGCACGTGCTGCTCGCTGACGGAGGGTTGGGCTTGCGCGCGGGCCGGTGATGCTCACAGGAGGCTCGGGTTGCGCGGCAGATATTGACGCCGGTCGCCTCGCGAATCCCTGCTGCTGACGCTGGCCTCGCTGATCGCCGTCGGGGCAGCCTATGTGTGCACCCGCGCCGCGCTCTATGGCGAGCGGCATTCACTGCGCGCGCTGTTCGGCACCGCCGCCGCGGTGGGCGGCGTGTTCCTGCTGCTGCTGTAGCCGGCCGCGCTCTATCAGGGCTCCCACACCAGGCGCGGATAAGTCACGCCATCGGTGATCACCCACACGTGGCCGGGCCCGGTGAAGTCATAACCCAGGCCGGTCAGGTAGCTCTGGCTTTTCGCCCGGGCCGTGGTCAGGCCGGTGCCGCCCACGCTGGTGGATTGTCCCGAAGCCTGCACGTCCCAGAAGCTGTCGGCGCTGACGCTGCCGGTGTTGTAGGCCAGCAGGCCGCCGACATTGCTGCCGCCGCTGACCCGCCCGGTGCTGAAGGACTGGGTGATGGTCCCGGAACTGGCGGCGACCAGCCCCGCCACGTATGTGTTCCCGGTCACGCTACCTGTGCTCCGCGAGTGAACGATGCTGCCGGTGTTCCGTCCCACCAGCCCACCCACGCCGAAGTCGCCGCTCACCGCGCCCGAGGCCACCGAGGCCTGGATGGCGCCTTCGTTCTGCCCCACCAGGCCGCCCACCCAGCCCCACGCGCCGCCGGAAAGGCCATGCACCGCGGCACTGCTGCCGCTTTGGTCGATGGTGGAGGACGCGGTGTTGTAACCCACCAATCCGCCCACGAGGTTGGCGCCCGTGATCGTCCCGGTGGCGGTGGACTGGCCCTCGACGGTGCCGTTGTTGTTGATGCCCACCAGGCCGCCAATGTAGCTGCCGCCGGTGACCTTGGCCGTGGCCGCGGAATGGGTGATGGTCCCCTCGTTCTGGCCCACCAGCCCAGCCACCACCACGTCGCCGGTGACGGCGCCGCCCGCGGCGGAGACGGAACTGACCATGGCGCCGTTGAAGCCCACCGCGCCGCCCGAGCCCAGGCCGCTCACGTTGCCGCTGGCCGAAGAGGCGCTGAGCGTGCCCAAGTTCATGCCCACCAGGCCGCCCGTCCACCATCCCGATGAATCCGCGGTGACGGTGGCGCTGCTCGTGGACTGGTCGAGGGTGGCGCCGTTGTAACCCGCCAGCCCGCCGGTGTTGGTGTGTCCGGTCACTGTGCCGCTCGTCGACCCGTAGCGGATGGTGGCGTAGTTGATGCCGGCGAGCCCGCCCGTGGCATCATTGCCGCTCACCGCCGCCGTTCCGGTGGCGTGCGTGAGCGTGCCCTGGTTGAGTCCCACCACGCCGCCTACGCCGGACGTGCCGGTCACGCTGCCCGCGCCGGTCACGCCGTCCAGCGTGCCGTAGTTGACTCCCGCGCCGCCGCCCACGTCGCCATAGCCGGAAACCGTGGCGGCGGAACTCGATGCGCTCACATTGCCGTAGTTGGTGCCCACCAGTCCGCCGGTGTTGTACCCGGATGAGCTGCCGCCGCTGGTGACGCTGGCCGCCGCGGTGACCTTGCCGTTGGTGATGCTGCCGCTTGCGCTGTTCCATCCGGCGATGCCGCCCACGCTGAAGCTGCCGGCCACCGGCGAGGTGTAGCCGCCGTACACCGGGTAGGCGTCAAGCCCGCTGTTGTCGATGGCGCCGTCATTGAGGCCCACCACGCCGCCGACGAAGTTGTTGCCGTTCACCGCCGCAAAGCCGTTGGAATACACGAGGTGGCCGCTGCTGGCGTTCCAGCCCGCCACCCCGCCCACGTAGTTGCCGCCGGTCACGGCCTCGCCGGCCCGGACGCTGAGCGTGCCCAGGTTGGCCCCGGCCCCGCCACCCACGTAAGAGCCGGTCGCGTTGACGGTGGCGCGTATGCCGCCGCCCACGAGGCCGGACGCGTCGTTGTAGCCGACCGCGCCGCCCACGTAGTTGTTTCCGGAGACGGTGCCGGTGATGCCGGGACAGAATCCTCCGTCGCAGGAACCGATGCCGATGCTGCCCGAGTTCCATCCGGCCATGCCGCCGACGTAGTCGGCGCCCGAAACCGTGGCGTCGATGGACGCGCCGGAAATGGCGCCCTGGTTGGTGCCGACCAGCCCGCCGGTGTAGCGGCCAGTCCCGGTCACCGTGGCGTCGCTGAACGTGGCCAGGGCCACGTCGATGCTGCCGCCGCCCCCGTTTGTGCCCACTAGTCCGCCGGTGGAATTGACGCCGCTCACCCGGCTGGCCGTGGTCAGTCCCTGCACGATCTGTCCGTTGTTGCTGCCCGCCAGCGCGCCGACGCGATCCGCGCCGGCGATGACGGCCTGGTCGAGCGTGACGTTGCTGATGGCGCCAGCGCTGACGCCGAACAGGCCCACGTCATCGGCCGACGGCCGGTTGATGCTCAGGTGCGCGATGGTGTGGCCCAGGCCCTGGAATGCACCCTGGAACGGCGTGGCGGCATTGCCCAGCGGGACGAACCCGGTGTTGCCGTTCCAGGCCGAGGTTGCGCCGGCGTCAATGTCGCTGCCCAGGGCATAGAAGCCGCCGAGGTCGCCGGCGATGCCCTGCAGATCAGTGGCGGTGGTGCTGCCCGGCGCGCCGAGGGTGTTCAGCACGCGGTAGGACTGGCCGCCGATGACCAGCGCGGTGGTGGAGGTGGGCGACACGTTGGGAAGGTTGACCGTGCCTCCGAACCGTATGCTGAACTCGCCCGATCCCGTGGCCGCCCGTCCGTTGTTGGCGGTGTTCGGGTTGATGCTGAGCGACGCGTTGGCGCCGGTCAGGCTTAGGGTGGCGGGGTTGCGCGCGGAGATGCTGGCGACATCGATGTTTCCGGCCGCAGTGAGTGTTACGCTGGAGCTGTCGCCAGTGGCCTGCACGGCGCCTCCCGGCAGCAGAATGTCATGCGCGCTCACCTTCAGGTTGCCGGTAGTCGACAGGGCTCCCAGATAGGCGGTGAAGGCATCCAGCGTGATGTCGCCTCCCGTGGAGGTGACGCCGTTCGTGGTGAGGTTGC
>Ga0068858_100002811_pt1 | contig 17506 bp, 16 predicted proteins | sample KBSSwiS12_FD_66589 | JGI IMG/M metagenome (GOLD analysis project Ga0068858, IMG submission 66589) | Switchgrass rhizosphere microbial communities from Kellogg Biological Station, Michigan, USA - KBS Switchgrass S1-2 | ecosystem: Host-associated > Plants > Roots > Rhizosphere > Soil ...
TATCCTTGCCATGTAGGACTGTCTGGGTGGTCGCCATTTCCGTTCTCCTTCGCTATAGAAGTTTGGAAATCCCGTTCTAGCCCAACGGGGGTCGCTTGGGCAGTCCTGCATAGCATCTCTCGGTAGGCGTGCCCGACGGCTGAGCGGATGCCCGGACACGACGGGGGTTGACATCGACTCCACGGTTCGACTAAGCTTGAAATATGGAAGAGCACGATGTCGTGCGCTCGCTTGCTGCCCTGGCCCAGCCGGTGCGGCTTCAGGTGTTTCGTGCGCTGGTCGTGCGCGGCGCGACCGGCCTGACGCCGGGGACCATGGCCGAGGCCTTGAACATCCCGCCGAACACGCTGTCCTTCCACCTGAAGGAGCTCACGCATGCCGGCCTGGTGACCCAGGAGCGCTCGAGCCGCAACATCATCTACCGGGCGGCGTTCGAGCGCATGAACGGCCTGCTCGCGTACCTCACGGACAACTGTTGCCAGGGCGCGAAGTGCGCCGTCAAGGCAACAGCCGACTCCTGTCCTTAGCCCATCGGAGAGTCCCATGAAGCGATTTCACGTCCACGCTCACGTCCAAGACCTGAAGACCAGCGTCGCGTTCTATTCCAAGCTGTTCGCCGCCGAGCCCACCCGGCTCGAAAGCGACTACGCGAAGTGGATGATCGAAGACCCACGTATCAATTTCGCAATCTCGACCCGCGGCGGCAAGCCGGGCGTCGACCATCTGGGCTTTCAGACCGACACCGACGAAGAGCTCGCGGAACTCAAGAGCCGTGCGCAGGCCGCCGACATGGCCCTGCTCGACGAAGGCGAGACGACCTGCTGCTATGCGCGCAGCGAGAAGCACTGGGTGACCGACCCGCAAGGCATCGCCTGGGAGCATTTCCACACCCTCGACAGCATTCCCACGTTCAGCCAGCCGGCTGTCGCGAAGGGCAGCGATGCAGCCACTGCGTGCTGCGGCACGGCCGCACCCCGCGGCAAGCCCCTGGACGTCGTCATCAAGCCGGCCTCGACCTGCTGCTGAGGGGGAGCCTCCATGGCCGAGAAGACCTACAACGTGCTTTTCGTGTGCACGGGGAATTCGGCGCGCTCCATCATCGCCGAGGGGCTGATGAACGACGCCGGCCGGGTCCGCTTCAGGGCGTTTTCGGCGGGCAGCCATCCCACCGGACAGGTGAATCCGTTCGCTCTCGGCGCCCTGGCGGAACTGCGCATTCCGACCGACGGGTTTCGCAGCAAGAGCTGGGACGAGTTCGCCGGTCCGGGCGCGCCGCCGCTTGATTTCGTCTTCACGGTCTGCGACCGAGCTGCCGGCGAGTCCTGTCCGTTCTGGCCGGGCCAGCCGATGACGGCGCACTGGGGCGTTCCCGATCCCGCTGCCGTCGAAGGAAGCGACGAGGAGAAGCGCAAACAGTTTCGCGCCACCGCCGTGACGCTGAAGCGCCGCATCGACCTGATGCTTGCGCTTCCTATCGAAAGCCTCGACGCGATGCGGCTCCAGCAGGAGATCAAGGACATCGGCCAGCGCTGACCGGGGCAGAAACCCGCCATGAACACAGCGACGCTTGCCGCACGCCCGGCTCCGGCACCGATGAGCACCTTCGAGCGCTACCTGACGCTCTGGGTCTTCCTGTGCATCGTCGTCGGGATCCTGCTCGGCCAGGCGTTTCCGGCGCTGTTCCAGGCGATCGGCCGCCTCGAGCTTGCCAAGGTCAACCTTCCCGTCGGCCTGCTGATCTGGGTGATGATCATCCCGATGCTGCTGAAGGTGGACTTCGGCGCCTTGCAGCAGGTGCGCCAGCATTGGCGTGGCATTGGCGTTACCCTCTTCGTCAACTGGGCGGTCAAGCCGTTCTCGATGGCGCTGCTTGGCTGGATCTTCATTCGCCACGTGTTCGCGCCGTGGCTGCCCGCCGCGCAGATCGACAGCTACGTCGCCGGCCTCATCCTGCTGGCCGCGGCACCCTGCACCGCGATGGTGTTCGTCTGGAGCCGGCTCACCGACGGCCATCCCCTCTTCACCCTGTCGCAGGTGGCGTTGAACGACACCATCATGGTGTTCGCGTTCGCCCCGATCGTGGCACTCCTCCTCGGCCTGTCGTCGATCACGGTGCCGTGGGACACCCTGCTCACGTCGGTGGTGCTGTACATCGTGATCCCGGTCGTCATCGCCCAGGTCTGGCGCCGGGCCCTGCTCGCCCGCGGCCCCGCGGCCCTGGATGCGGTGCTCGCGAAGATCGGTCCGTGGTCGATCACGGCCCTGCTCGCCACGCTGATCCTCCTGTTCGCCTTCCAGGGCGAGGCGATCCTGCAGGCGCCGCTGGTGATCGCCATGCTCGCTGTGCCGATCCTGATCCAGGTCTTCTTCAACTCGGCGCTCGCCTACTGGCTCAATCGCCGCCTGGGTGAAGCGCACAGCGTCGCCTGCCCCTCCGCGCTGATCGGCGCCAGCAACTTCTTCGAGCTGGCCGTCGCCGCGGCGATCAGCCTGTTCGGATTCCAGTCGGGAGCGGCCCTGGCCACCGTCGTCGGCGTGCTGATCGAGGTGCCGGTGATGCTGGTCGTGGTTCGGGTGGTGAACCGCAGCAAGAGCTGGTATGAAGCAGGCGCTGCCGCCGCACGCTGAAGCGGGTGTCAAGCGAGGCCCGATGATGGACGTGACGATCTTTCACAACCCTGCCTGCGGCACGTCGCGCAACACGCTGGCGCTGATCCGCCATGCCGGCATCGAGCCTGTCGTCATCGAGTACCTCAGGACGACGAGCAGCTTCTCGACGCCATGCTCGCCCATCCGATCCTGATCAACCGGCCAATCGTCGTGACCCGGCTGGGCACCAAACTCTGCCGGCCTTCGGAAGAAGTGCTCGAGCTGCTCCGGTGCCCAAGCTGGCGCCGTTCACCAAAGGAAGACGGGGATGTCGTCGCAGACAGCGGTAGGCGGCGCGATCCAAGTATTGGCAAGCTGACGTTGCCGGTGCAGTGCGAAGCGCAAGGCGTGCGGGACCGTGACGGTTGACGCTACCGCCTGAAATGGCTAGTCCGCGCCGGAGCGCTCTGCCTAACGCACCGTATCGACGAGCCCGCGTGCCGCGTCCCAAACCGGACTTCCGCTTGGCGGATACGAATCCAGTGATGTCAATGACGCTGAAGAGTCGACTGCGGACTCTCAGGCTTCCGATTGTCTCGTCTGAAACCTGTCGTTCGCATTGACACGCCGAACAGCTGACTTTCGCTCACCCGCAGCCGGCCATGAGGGCCGTCATTCGTTAACGGCGAATGTCTGCTTCGGACTGACTAGCTGCCGACGTTCAACGATGAGCCGCCAAATGGCGAATCCGCTTCGATTGCTCGGCGGGGTTCGCGCCCCGGGCGTGGCGTCCGTGCTGTGAAGCCCGCCGACGGTCACGGACCGGCCGCCAAGCGGACGATGGGCTCGGCCTCCGAGGCCTCGACAGCCACGCAGTTCCTTCCGCGCAGCTTTGCCTGGTAGAGCGCGGCGTCCGCGCGCATCAGCAGGCGCGATGTCTCCTCCTCCGACTCGCGCCACTGGGCGATGCCAATGCTGGCCGAGAGGCGCAGCGTCGCTCCCTCGGCCTCTGGGGCGGTGACCAGCGCGGAACGCAGGCGCTCGGCCACTGGCAGGGCGGTTTCGACTGTGGCACCTGGCATCAGTACCAGGAACTCCTCGCCGCCGAAGCGTCCGACGGCGTCGACCTCGCGCAGCTCGGCCTTGAGGGCTGCGGCGGTGTGCTTCAGCGCGCGGTCGCCGACCGCATGGCCGTGGCGATCGTTAATGGTTTTGAAGTGGTCGAGGTCGAGCATGAGCACCGCGAACGGCTCACCGGTGCGCCGGCTGCGCTGCATCTGGGCGAGGAGCGTCTCTTCCATTGCCCGGCGGTTGAGCAGGCCTGTCAGCCCGTCGTGGCGCGAGCGATAGCGCAGGTCGGTAACGATGCGACCGACCACCAAGCCTATCAGCATCGCATGGAACGTCAGCGCGATCGCCATGTAGCCGATGGCCGAGGCAATGTTGAAGGCGCTATCGGCGACCATCTCCCTAGCCACCGATTCGGGATCCCTCAGTGCGCTCACGCCAGCTATGGAGAACCCTGCCGCGGCCGCCACGAGCGGCATCACCAGCAACCAAGTGTGGCGTCGCCGCACAACGTCGCGTCCGTAGTGGTACAGATCGATTGCAATGGCGACGGCGATCGCCACCAGCACTGCGGAGTTGACGCTCACGCGCAGCGCCGCGTTGGCCGGCGCCAGGCCGAGCCATGACACAACAAGGACCATGACGAGCGCAAGAGCGTGCAGGCCAGTCGGCAACGGAGCGTCGACGAAGAGCCGGATCCCGCGGTGCAACGCGAGCATGGCAACGACTCCGAAGAGGTTTCCAAGCGCGCGCAGATACTCGGCGGCTACCGGCGCCGGCTCGTGCAAGGCCACGATGAGCGCCAAGAAGCTCAGGGTGCTGAGCCCGGCGAAGGCCGACCAATGCAGGGCCGCGCGCCGGACGTCGCCGATGACCCACGACCCGAGCAACCAGATCGCGCAGAACGCGCCCTGCATCACGGCGTTCATCGCGAATGCGATGTCTGTGGCGGACAGGTGGTCGAGCATCGTCGGCGATCTATGGCGTTGTCGACGACAACTTCATACGACCGTTAAGCACGCCTACTGCCGCTCGCGTTCGCGAGCTTACTCATGGCGTCGTCGTACTCTCCTGGATTTGGCGCGCACCGTCACAGCCGCGAAGAGCAACGCGACCCGGGAATCACGAGGCGTTTCGAATCACGCGGATCAGCAGCATGCCTGATGCTAGGTGCATCTCGCTGGGACACCTTGCGCGATGTCAAGATGTCGGCTGATCGCTCCGTATGGCTGGAAGGCCGCTCTTGCGACAGCAACCGGAGAGCGCCTTCGACCGCTTCGAGTCCGCCTGCGGACTCCTGACCTTCCGATCGTGACGCCCAAACCTGCCATCCGAATTGGCGCGTGACGTCAATTCAGAAGCCAGTGCCAACGCAAGGTTAGACGCCACCCGTCCTGCTGTGTCGACGGTCGCAAGCCGACGGTCGCAACGTACGGAGTGGCACCAGTGCCACTTCAGTTGTTCGTTGGGTATGCCGTGCGAGAAGGTGCAGACTGCCACTCTTCCCTTTGGCGACCGGAACTCCGACATCCGCCAACGTCCGTCGGCATCCGGCTCGACAGTGGCACCAGAGTGGCACCAACCAGAAGACAGAGGGGTCCGACATCGCTGTCAGACCCCTCGATTTACCTATGGTGGGCCCTGAGTGACTCGAACACTCGACCTACGGATTAAGAGAGGCTTCCCGCTCGTTTCTTTACCGGGCTACGGACACGCGCACGAGGTGGAGCGGGAGCCTCAAAGAGTCTGAGGGAACCTGAAAGAGCAGAAGTTGGCTACGTTTTGGCTACGTTGAATCGGCGCGAGATTCCTGGGCCGATTTCTTTGATGCTCGATGCGGACGGGTTGGGGTCAATCGAGGTACGGCCCATATCCCTCTTCATGCATCGCCTTTGGTCGCCCAAGTCCAGGCAATTCCCCCGCGGAACCCCGACCGCCGGGCGGAATCTCGAGGCTACTCAAGCAGCGGCCAGCCCTACCTGCACCTGGTTGCGCCCGCCGTTCTTGGCGCGGTACAGCGCTTCGTCGGCGCGGCGCAGAGCGTGTTCGAGTGATTCGTCCCTGGCCAGCAGGGTGACACCCAGACTCGCGGTCACCTTGATCAGCCCAGGCACCACGGCTGGCCAGCTTGTCTCCTCGACCACCTGCCGCATCCGTTCGGCCACGCGTCGCGCCACCGGCAGGTCCGATACCGGCGCCAGGACCACGAACTCCTCACCGCCATAGCGTGCCAGCAGCGCTTCGCCACGCAGCTGCGCCTGCAGCACTTGCACGGCGTGGCGTAAGACGGAGTCTCCGCCCGCGTGGCCGTGCTGATCGTTGATCTGTTTGAAGTGGTCGAAGTCGACCATGATCACCGCCAGCTCCCCGTCGCCTTGGCGGGCGTGCGCAATCAGAGACGAGGCGCCATCGACCAGCGCATGCCGGCTGAGTGAGCCCGTCAGGTGATCCGTCATCGCCCGCTGATGAAGCCGCGCCAGCAGCCGCGCGTTGATCACGTTGTGCAACAGCATCGCGAAGACGACCGGCAGCACGCCATACAGAAGGGTGAACGGCGTCACCATCATCGGCGGCAAGTACATCAGATGCGACTCGTAGGGCCCGCTCCAGGTTAGCAAGTAGCTGACGCGCAGTGCGGAACTGAGCACCATGAGGCCGATGGTCGCGCCGATCAGTCGCTCATGCATGTCACGGGGTCGGCGGAGCAAACGGCGGCCTAGCCAAGCAGTCAGCGAGGATGCGGCAGCCAGCCCCAAGGCACAGACCACATTCATGCCTTGAGTGCCCGCAGGCAAGGCGGCCAGCACGATCGCGAAGACCGCAGCGAGCGTGAGCCACATCGCGGTGCTGGCAATGCGTTCGCCCGCCAGCGCCGCCAGCGACCAACCGATCATGATGACGCCGCCGACCGATCCGAACACCATCGCGGCCTGGCTCAACAACGGCAGCGGAATCTCCAGCGCCATCGGCTGCAGCAGTCCGAAGCCAATGACAGCGTAGCCACTACGGCAGATTCGAAGTGCCTCGGCACCTGCCGCGTCGTGGGTGAGCGACGGCCGCAACATGGCCGCGCCCAAGAGTGCGCCAGCGCCGCAGATGGCGAACGAGCTCAGGACGTCGAGCTGGAGCATGGGCCGACGGGAGGCATCCCAACGGTCATCGGCTTTGCCGGATCGAACTTGAGGCCGACAAGTTGCATAGTGTTCGAGGCGCGGGCTCTGCTACGCCATCCGGTGCCGTGATTCGCTGTCGCCGGAGTACACCGCCTGGCAGGCATTGAATGCCAAATGGGGAATTGGATGTGGCAAAGTCCCCTCCGATTCGCAAACCCAAGGCAGTGCGGGCAAGTGCAGATTAGAAAGACCAAGCGCATGTCGATCCAGAATTTGTACGTGCAGAAGCGAATTCCCGCCGCTGACGCCGTGCGTCAGGTGCGAAATGGCGACTTCATCATCGTGCCGACCGGAGTAGGTGAGCCGCCGACGCTGCTGACGGCACTTTCTGAGCAGCGCCGCGATTTCCACGACGTGAAGGTTGCGCAGATTCTTGCGATGCGCAAGTTCGCCTACATCGACCCTGCAACCGCGGATCACGTGCGTCACGTCGCCTTCTTCTACGGCGCCGCCACTCGCGCCGGCGGGCAGGAGGGCTGGATTGACTTCATTCCCAACTGCTTCTCCGAAATCCCGAGCCACATCGAACGCGGGGAGATTCCTGCCGACGTCGTATTCAGCATGGCGTCGCCGATGGACGCCCACGGCTATTTCTCCCTCAGCCTGGGCGCCGACTACACCATGGCCGCCGTCGCCCGGGCCCGCGTGGTGGTGCTCGAGGTGAATCCGAACGTCCCCTTTGCGTACGGAAACTGTCATGTGCACATCTCGCGGGTTGCAGCGCTGGTCGAAAGCAGCGAGCCGGTGCTCGAAGTGGGGCTGCCGAAGATCGGCCCGGTGCAAGTGGCCATCGGCAAGTACGTCGCCGACATGATCGAAGACGGTTCGACGCTGCAGATCGGCTACGGCGGTATCCCCGACGCCGTGGTGATGCAACTCACGCACAAACACGACCTCGGCATCCACACCGAGATGATCGGCGACGGCATCCTGACGCTGGCGGAGAGCGGCGCCGTCACGAACCGGCGCAAGAACTACCTGCCGGGAAAGATGCTTGCGACCTTCGCTCTCGGCTCGAGCAAGCTCTACCGCTTCATGGACCGCAACCCGGCACTGGAAATTCATCCGGTCGACTTCACGAACGATCCTTCGCTGGCCGGATTGAACGACAACCTGGTTGCCATCAACGCCACCTTGCAGATCGACCTGTTGGGGCAGTGTGGCTCGGAAAGCCTCGGCCACCTTCCTTATTCGGGCACGGGGGGTCAGTCCGACTTCGTGCGCGCTGCCAACCGTTCGCGCGGGGGCAAGGCGTTCATCGTCCTACCTTCGACCGCCAAGAACGACACCATTTCGCGTGTCGTGCCGACTCTCGCCCCCGGCACTCACGTCAGCACGAGCAAGAACGACATCAACTACGTCGTCACCGAGTACGGCATTGCTCAATTGCGCGGAAAATCGGCCAAGCAGCGCGCGCGAGAACTGATAGGCATCGCACACCCGACTTTCCGCGCCGAACTGACCGAGCATGCCGAGCGGATGAAGATACTCTGACGATTGAGTTTCCCCGAACTTGGACGTCGGTTTCGAGGTCTCCGATAGCTGTCCTCCGCAAAAAGCTCTATATCCAGCCGAAAAGCGCGCGCCGCATGACAGCCTTCGCAGGCGCTCTGTAGAGTCCGAGCTGCGTCAGACGCTGGCAAATCTCGTTCGCCGGCAAAGCCAGCGATGAAGGCGCACTTAGACGCCAGCACCTGGCTCTCCGCCGGCAATACGCGTCTTCAGCAGTCTGGATGGATGCGGTACGCTCCATCGATGCTCAGACCTGCCTTCAGATGGATCGGCGCGCTGTTCGCTATCGCCTTGCTGGCCGCAACGGTGTTCGTCGTGAATCTGATCTGGTTCCGGCCCTTCAGCCTGAACCTCTTCTACGAGAAGGCCTTCATCACCTTCGTGCTCGAACAGCCGGAACTGCTGAGTGCCCTCGGCATCGCCGAGCAGTTCGGCTACCGACGGCACAATGCCCATCTCGACGATTCCTCGGTCGCGAAGAACGAGCGCGATTTCGCGGCCTGGCATGGCTATCTGGCCGACCTGAAGTCCTACGATCCCGCCGGGCAGACGCCCGAGCAGAGGCTGTCGACCCGCGTGTTGACCTGGTTCATTGAGAACCAGCTCGAGGGCGAAAAGTTTCGCTTCCACGACTACCCCATCAACCAGCTCGCTGGAGTGCAAAGCCAGACGCCGGATTTCCTCATCAACGTGCACCACATCGGCGACCTGCGCGGGGCCGAAGACTACCTGTCGCGACTCGGCGAAATCGGTCGCAAGTTCGATCAGGTCCTGGACGGGCTCGCGGTACGGGAGCAGAAAGGCGTGATGCCGCCGCGCTTCGTGATCGAGCGCGTGCTTACTGAGATGCGCGCCTTCGCCGGCAAGCCGACGCTGGAAAGCCCTTTGTACGTTCACTTCGCCCGGAAGGTCGACGCCTTGCCCGGGCTGGCGCCAGCCGAGAAGCAGGCGCTCCTCGCGCGCTGTGCCCAGGTCTTCGAGGAAGGCGTGGTACCCGCTTACCGCAAGCTGATCTCCTTCTTCGAGGGACAACGGTTGCGATCGAGCACCGACGACGGTGTCTGGAAGCTGCCGGACGGGGATGCGTATTACGCGTATCGCCTTCGCAGCGAAACGACAACGACAATGACGCCCCAGGCGGTGCATGACCTCGGTCTCGCCGAGGTCATGCGCATCGAGGAGGAGCTGAGGCGCAGCCTCGCCGCACAGGGGCAGTTGCAGGCCGGGGAGACGCCGGGCCAGGCGGTGGCGAGACTGAGCAAAGACGCCCGGTACCTATATCCGAACACCGACGACGGCCGCAAGGCCGCGCTCTCCGAGTACAGCCGCATGATCGCGGATCAGCTCGTGCGCTCACGCGCGCTGATCGGCTTGGTACCTAAGGCATCGATCGAGGTTAGACGGGTGCCCGAATTCAAGGAGGCGACCACGCCAGGAGCGTATTACAGCGCCCCCGCGGCCGACGGCACGCGTCCTGGCATTTTCTACGCGAACCTGCGCAACATGAACGAAGTGCCCACCTTCGGCATGCGGACGCTCGCGATCCACGAGGGCGTGCCCGGTCATCACTTCCAGATCTCCCTGGCGCAGGAGCAGTTGGGCGTTCCGACCTTTCGAACCGTGGTCCCGTTCACCGCCTACTCCGAGGGCTGGGCGCTCTACGCGGAATGGCTGGGCACCGAACTCGGCGTCTACCAGGACGATCCGATGAGTGACGTGGGCCGCGTGCGCGATGAAATGTTACGCGCGGTGCGTCTGGTCGTCGACACGGGCATCCACTTCAAGCGGTGGCCGCGCGAGAAGGCCATCGCATACATGCAGGACAAGACCGGCATGCCCGAAAACGCGGTGGTCTCCGAAGTCGAACGCTACATCGTCAACCCCGGGCAGGCCTGTGCTTACAAGGTGGGCATGATCAGCATCCGGGCAGCGCGCGAACGCGCGCGAGTCGCGCTTGGATCGCGGTTTAACGCTTCAACGCTGAAAGCTTTTCACGACGTGGTGCTGAGCAGCGGCGCACTGCCGCTCGAAGTGCTCGATGAACAAGTCGACGCCTGGATCAAGCTTCGATTGGTAGATTCCACCGGCCCTCGGTAGGCGCTCCAAGGGCCATCGTCCGCCAGCTACTCCTTCTGGCCGACAGCTAGTGACCCGCGGCTACTCTGCCTGAGCGCAAAAGCGCAAGTCGCGCTAGTCGAACACTCGACCCACGGGCAAAAAGTCCGTGGGTCGACCGGCATCTGTCAGAGGGAAAAGCGGCGTATCTCGAGCTGAACGTAGCCAAAACGTAGCTACGACTTGGCTACGTTGAGGGACCAAGGGGTTAGCTCGGATGAGCTAACCCCTTGATTTCACTGGTGGGCCCTGAGTGACTCGAACACTCGACCTACGGATTAAGAGTGGCTTCCCGCGCATCATTGCCCCCGTCTACGGACACGCGCACGAGGTAGCGCGAGAGCCACAAGGAGTCTCAGGGAGCCTGACAGAGCGGAAACTGGCTGCGTTTTGGCTACGTTGAATCGGCCCCGGATGCGCACCGCTCCTCGGACCGATTTCTTTGATGCTCGATGATCGGCACCAGAAGCGGTCAGCTCAGTGGGTATTTGCTGGGTGAGCCACTGCGGAAATCGGACGACAACCTGTGCAGGAGGGACAACGATGAAGTCCTTCCGTCGGAACGCGAGTGCCCCACAAGTCACTAGACGCCGCGGCAACTTTGCCTTGCTTGGGCTACTTCGCGTTACAGAGGGATTGTGAAAACATTGCGTTAGCTACCCATCTTGTCAGTGAGAACGTGCAGACAGCGACAAGGTGGTCCTCCTGACGATGAAAATGGCGGGAAGGAAAGGGACACATGGACAAATCAATGATCAAGGGGATCGCCGTGGGTGGCATCGCCATGGTGGTGCTCGGCGCTGGCGCTGTCACGGGCTTCAAGACGATGACGAAGCCGGAACTATTTGCCGACGTCGTCGCGGTGAAAGAGTTGGTCGAGACAGTGGTGACTCCACGCGAGACATGCGAAGACGTTCAGGTGCAACATTCGGCGCCTGTAAAGGATGAGCATCGCGTCGCCGGCACCGTCGTCGGCGGACTGGCCGGCGGTCTCTTGGGAAGTACCGTCGGTGGTGGCAGGGGCAAGACATTGGCCACCATCGCCGGGGCCGCGGCCGGGGGCTTTGCAGGCAACCAGGTTCAGAAGAACATGCAAGAGAAGGATGTCGTCACGACGACCGAGCGCCGCTGCAAGACCGTGAACGAAAGATCGCAGAAGGTGGTCGGCTACAACGTCACCTACCGGCTGGACGGCAAGGATGGCGTGGTGCGGACGTCCTTCAAGCCAGGCCCGAAGCTCCAGGTGAAGGACGGGCAAGTCGTAACCACGCCGCCGGCCGACAACAAAGCGTAGGAGCGCGCAACTGCAGCTGTGGATCTCAATCACTAACCGGCTCGCGGCGACTCTCATCCGGCTGACTCCTGCAGCTTTCCCGCGTTTGGGCAATCTCACCACGGTAGGCTAGTCGCCGATCGCAGCGATATCGAGGGTCCGCTTCGATGCTGCTTGACTCGGACGGCTGCTTCCGGCGGCCGAAATCAGCCAGCGATCGGCTCTGATCGACCCGTTGCTGTCGGTCGCTTCGCGACGACGAAGGGCAGTAGTGCAGCGGTTGCTGTCGACCGCGGCAACACCCTGAACTCACGGTTGCGGCCACATTGCGATCATCGACGTGCCAGCAACCTCTCCCGTCCGATGGCTGGTTTCAAAGTACAGCTGACCGTGCCGCCCAATCAGTAGTCTGAAGCTACCCGAACGTCCGCGGACTGAGGGTGCAAACGGGAACTCCCGACTCTTCTCGGTCGTTCGGTGCCTCGAAAAATGGACTGTCGCCACTGCCCGACTTCGACCGAAGCAAAGCCCCGAACGATCAGCGCGCAAGCGGTGGCCGAACGATCCTGCGAATGCCGCGGAGGGCTCGGAGGGGAAGACGGCGTTCCGATCGACCGCTCACCGGCCGGCGCGCCGACCGGCCGCTCCTGGGCCGGGAACTTGAGGCCGAGCCGTCTCTAGGAAGCTGCCGCTCGAGCAGCGTATGAAGCGGCCGGGACACGAGAGCCAGATGGATCTCGCCGATGCGCCGAAGGCACTGGCACAACTCGCGGCGGCCTTCGAACACTTCAACGAGGTCCACCCACACTCGAGCCTGAAGATGAGATCGCCGCGCGAGTTCAGGCGGCGACGGGTTGAGCAGATGCGCCACGCTCAACTCGAACCACCGGCGCTACATTGCGAATACGCCGTGTCCGGTTATGGAGGGGCAAGACCAGTACGTCGTCCGACGCGTGACGACTGACCTGACCCGATCAGCGCCCTCACTATGTAGAGTGGGTGTGCCGGCTTGGGTAGTAAGAAGCCGGGGACCGAGCGACCGGCATCGATTGCCCTTACCGCTCTCCTCCGTTGACGTTGATGACACGCAGCCCCATGAGCCTGCCGCCAACCTTATCGAGGACGTGGATGGTCGTCTGGCGCGGCTTGAAGCCTTGGGGCAAGGGCAGACTGCCGCGCACCGTTTGGTAGAGCCCGACTGAGATCGGGACCGGGGCAAGCGTCACCGCGTCGCCGGCGCGACCGGACGCGCCAGCGACGACGAGTTGCATCACACCGCCGAACGGATTCGCGCCGGCGCGCTCGCGTGATAGCACGACGTTGTAGGCCAGCATATCGCCTTCCACCTCGAAGCGCGCGGCACGCACGGCCACCGGCGTGTTGCGCGGATCCGCCGGCAGCGACACGACGAGCGACGCAATGTCCTGCCGCAGGCCCTGCACGGTCTCGCCCCGCGCGTCCACTTCCGACGCCAGGCGTTTGTTCTCGTCGAGCGTGCCGCGCAGCCGGTCGGAGGTCGCGGTGAGCTCCGCCTGCAGACGCTGCCGTTCGGCATCGGCACGCTCGAATGACTCGCGTAGCTGTGTCGAGGCTTCGGCGCTGAGGCGCGGCGGCAGGTGGCGCTCCTGCACGTAGAGCACACCGGCAGCGCCAAGGCCGATCCCGAGGAGCAGCAGCACCAGCCAGCGGGGAATGCCGCGACGAGAGCGGCGTCGGCCGTACGGCTCGAAGGGAATGGGCTTGGCGGATCCGAACATCAGGGGAGGAAGGCAAGCAGCGAGGCGCAGGGAGCGCAAGCGGGTCGGAGAGGCGCACGCAAGGCACCGCCGAGGCGCGCGGGACGGGACGCTGGCCCGCAGGTTACCCCTGCAGGTTCGAAACCGCCGCAGGCGCAGCACATTTCCCTGCTCTCCGGTGTGGATGAAGCGACCAGGCAGTCACGGCAGGTCACCAATGACAGCAGCTTGCCGATTCTGTTGAGAATCAGGAGGGGAAATGACCGATCAGCGTTGCTATCCGGAGATGTAGTTCTGGAGTTGCTCGATCGTGAACTTCTGTTCCGAGATGATGCTCTTCACCAAGTCTCCGATGGAAACGAGCCCCAGCAACCGGTCGCCGTCCACGACGGGCAGGTGGCGCAGCCTGTTCTCAGTCATCAACACCATGCACTCCTCTGTGGTCTGGCCGGGGCGCACGTACATCACGGCCGACGTCATGATCTCTCCCACCGGCGTCTCCCTGGACGAGCGGGACATGAGAACGATCTTTCGGGCGTAGTCGCGTTCCGTGATGATGCCGGCGATCCTTTCGCCCTCCATCACCAGCAGCGCGCCGATGTTCTTGTCCGCCATCAGCTTGACTGCGTCGAACACCAAGGCATCGGGCGTGATGGTATGCACGGCCTGGTGAGCCTTTGACTTGAGAACATCGGCGGCTGTCTTCATGGCGGTCTCCTAGTAACCGGGACCATAGGGCGGCAAGGTAGTGAGGCGGGGGTCCTCGACAGGCCCGCCGATCGTGAAGTGATAGAGCGACTGAAATCTCGCGTCATCGAAACCCAGCACTTGGTGGACCGGATCGTCGAAGAACCATCCTATCCCCGTGGCGCGGACACCGGCTGCTTCGGCTTCCAGATAGAGCACCTGACCGATGACCGATGAGCCCTGCTTCCCAGAAGAGCCTGCGATAGAACCACGGCCCGTGCCGGCGCAGCGAAGGCTCGAATTCCGCGATCATTCCCAAGGAGAAGGCACCGTCCCCGCGATGTCCTGGCCGCAGCTGAGCTCGGCCGCCAAGGCCCGTGCATCGCCCATCTGAAGCAAGAACATGGGCAAGCTGTCGGGACAGCCCGCTACCGAGGTCCAGGCGAAATGCGGGTGCGTGGCGACTCGAAACAATGCCACCCTTGTCGGGTCGCGGACGAGCAGATAGAAGCCGATCGCCAGTTCCTGCTTGCCGCGGGCGCGTACTTGAAGGAGATCGAAGACGCGGGTGACTACCCGAATTGGGAAGGCCCCTCCATCGAAGGCGTACGAACGATAAGGTGGCAAGGATGATCAGTTGCGTGGGCTTGTTCATGATGCGGCCGTTTGCCTCGGTACGCTCGCCGCAGCTTTCTTGTGCGTGCAGGCTTTTGCCCAAGACACAGCGGCGGCAGTGGGTGCCGCGACGGGCGGAGCTGCTCCTGGGGGCATTTTCCTGAGAACGCGCACTCCGAGCCTAGCGCCCGTAAAGAACCTCCGCTACGACGCGACCGCTAAGTCGATTTCGACCGATGAATGGGTCTACCCGCTGCCCGTGTCGCCTCCGGCCGTTGCCGAGATCTTCCGATTGGTCGCCAAGCAGGACTCCCTAGCGGCCGATGTTTCTACGACCGGCGACGCAGCCCTCTTCGGACTCAGTCTCGATGGGAAGGTCGCCAATCGCATGCTCATTGCCGACCTTCTGCTGGGCGACATTGCGAAAGGTTATGGCTACTTTGCACCCATCTATCGAACCGCCCAAGACTACAAGCCCAAGCAATACAACCCGATCGGCCGCACAGCAGCCTGAACTACTTGACGCCGCTCGAGTTCAAGCAGCAGCATCACCCCGTCCCCAACCGAGCCACCTTCCAGGAATGATTGGCCCGAATATCCAGGGGCAGGTCATACCGACCATGCCGACGCCCTCACGCCTCCATCTGATTTCGACTCTCTCCATAGCTCTTGCCGGTGTGTGTGGCATCGGGGCTGCGTACGCTCAGACCTTCACCGCGGTGGCGCCCACGCCCGAGCGGGTGCGCCCGGCGGTGGATCAGGCGATCATGCAGTTGCTGGCCGCCCCCAAAGTCCAGAAGCTGCTCGACGCCCTGAAGGCGGACCACGAGCGCTCGATCGAAGACCTGAAGATGCTGACCGAAATCGAGGCGCCGCCTTTCAAGGAACAGAAGCGCGCCGAAGCGTTCCTGGCGCGCATGAAGGCGCTGGGGCTGGCCGACGCGCAGATCGACGCCGAGGGCAACGTCGTAGGTCTACGCAAGGGCACGGGCGGCGGGCCCAAGCTGCTCATTACGGCGCACCTGGACACGGTCTTCCCCGTCGGCACCGATGTCAAGGTGAAGGAGCGTGACGGCAAGCTCCACGCGCCCGGCATCTCCGACGACACGCGCGGGCTCGCGGTGCTGCTTTCGTGGTTGAAGGTACTGAACGACAGCAACGTGAAGACCGTGGGCGACTTGCTCTTCGTGGGCAGCGTTGGGGAGGAGGAACTGGGCAACCTGCGCGGGATGAAGCGGCTCTTCAACGACCACCTGGACATCGACGGCATGGTGGGACTGGAGCCGTGCCCGACGGCGGCGTGCTTGTCCTCGGCACCGGAAGCCATCGCCACGAGGTAACGTTCAAGGGCCCGGGCGGCCACAGCTACGCGGCCTTTGGGCAGGTGCCCAGTGCAATCCACGGTATGGGTCGCGCTATCGCGAAGATTGCCGAGGTGCGGACGCCGGCCTCTCCTAAGACCACCTTCACGGTTGGCACGGTGAGCGGCGGCACCTCGGTCAACACCATCGCGCCCGACGCGAAGATGGCGATCGACATCCGCTCCGACCAGATGGAGCCTCTGCTGGAGACTGAGAAGAAGATCCTCGCCGCGATCGACGAGAGCGTCGCGGAGGAGAACAGGCGCTGGAACGTGAGCACGCTGAGCGCGGCAACGCGGTTGATCGGCGACCGCCGGGGCGGTAGAACGCCGGTCGACTCTGTCATCGTCGAGGCCGCGGTGCGGGCCAACACCCACTTTGGCAGCAAGACGTTGCTATCAGGCGCGAGCACCGACGCCAACGTGCCCATGTCGCTGGGCATCCCGTCGATCGTCATCGGCGGTGGCGGCAAGACCGGAGGCTTTCACGCGCTGAGCGAATGGATCGATGTGACCGATGCGTGGAAGGGCGCGCAGAATTCACTCGTCACGGTGCTCGGCCTTGTCGGCGTGCAGGGCGTGACGCAGCCCTTGCTCGAGAAGCGCCAGGCACGCACCCGATAGGTCTTCGCGATCGAGTGCCTGGTTGCGAGCGGCTTCAACGAACGTTTGCCACTGGCGGCCAATGCTCACTATGGGTCGGGAGGCCCAGTTCGCGGGCGAAGACAGCAGTCATTGCCGAGCCTACAGATGCAGAGCACTGGCACGGTCGTCGAGACCGTAGCTCAGCGACAGGTTCCGGGGTGCTGCAGACCTTCGACCCACCGATGACCGGTCTTGCCGACAGCGGTCACTTGGCCGGTGATCCTCATAGGCAGAACCTAGTCCTCTTGCTGACGTCCGACGACCAGGCTTGAGCGGCGGCTCATGGCCCCAGAGCAGCCATTCACATGCCGCCACTTGCCCCGCCTTCGGCGACGATCGTCACCGTGCGGCCGAAGATCCGGCGTGGCGGACACGGATGCGTCACTACCACTAGCCCGCATCCAAAGGATGTCGGATTTCCGCAGAAATCCGACGTCAGAGTGCGCCGCCTCGAGATCTAGAGTGACCGCACTCGGTCCGCAGCGTCCAAGAGACGCCACCCGAAAGGAGATGTACAGCTACCGACTTTGGCTATCCATTGATAGCCGTCGATAGCTTTCTTCTTGGTGGAGCTGGGGTCAATCACACGAGGCTCTGCATGCCTCTGGATGCCTCTCCTTCGGTCGCCCAAATTCAGCGAGTACCCCCACGGATACCCCCGGCCCCGGTGGGCGGGAAGAGCACTGGGAAGAGACGTGGATTCGAGCCTCACGAAGGTCGCAGATCGACCCGT
>Ga0068858_100002817_pt1 | contig 17483 bp, 13 predicted proteins | sample KBSSwiS12_FD_66589 | JGI IMG/M metagenome (GOLD analysis project Ga0068858, IMG submission 66589) | Switchgrass rhizosphere microbial communities from Kellogg Biological Station, Michigan, USA - KBS Switchgrass S1-2 | ecosystem: Host-associated > Plants > Roots > Rhizosphere > Soil ...
GCGATTTCGTTGAAGGGCGCCGGCGACCAGGTCGGCCTGTCGCAATACGATTCCGACGTCTTCTTCGACAAGTTCAACCCGTCCGCGCCGACGACGTAGATCTGGGGCGAGCCGCTGCGGTCGGACGTGAACGCGATCTGCGTACCTGACGGCGACCAGGTTGGTGTGATATCGATGCTCGGATTGTTGGTGATGCGGCGCAGACCCGACCCATCGCGGTTGACGACGTAGATCTCCGGATTTCCGTCGCGGGTGGAGCTGAAGGCGAGCTTCGTGCCGTCAGGCGACCACGCGGGCAGCCAGTTCTCGCCGACCTTGTCCCCCTTGGTGACTTCGTCGAGCGTGCCCTGAAAAATGTTCGAGATGAAGAGATTCGCGCCGCCGCGCCGGTACGACGTGTAGGCGATCGAGCGGCCGTCGGGCGACCAGCGCGGCGCGATGTTCAGCGTCTGGCCTACCGTGACGCGGCGCTGGTTCTCGCCGTCGTAGTCGGAGATGTAGATCTCCTTGATGCTGCGGTTCTGCACCGTGCCCTTCATCCGCTCGCCGTCGCGGTCGGAGTCGAAGGTGAGCCGCGTGCGGGCGACGCCGTTCAGCGCGCGCTGCGACTTGTGGATCTCGTCCGAGATCGTGTGAGCGATGAAGCGCGCGTTCGACGACCCGTCGTAGACACGCGGATAGACCGCCTGTCGCGTGCGCACGTTGTACAGCTTCATCTCGACGTGAAAGCCGGCGCTCACTTTCTGCACCGTGCCGATGATGAGGCCGTCGGCGTTCAGCTCGCGCCAGCGGTCGAAGGGGATGTCGCCGAAGGAGGTGGCTTTGGGGATCGAGCCGTAGACGTCCCGCGGAATGAACGAGAACTCCCGCTCGAAGTTGAGGTCGTCCCAGAGCACCTGGCTGATCGTCTTCGCGGTGGCGATCGTTTCGGCGTCGGTCGACAGCGCGATGAAGTCGGGGACGGCAAGGCGCGGCGCGACGCCGCCTTCGCCGCTGATCGTGAGCCCGAGCTCACTCGGCTGCTGCGGAGCGGGAGGCTGGGCTGGCTGCTGCGCGTGCGGCCATGCGGCCAGCAGGGCGATCGCCAGGAGTGCGGTGATGATGGACTTGGTCATTGGTACTCGAAACTGAGACGCAGGGTCAGCGTCGGATTCGTAAAGGCATCGGGCAAGGGGGGCAGGGTCTTCGTCGCCAGGACCGCGCGCCAGGCCGCAGTATCGAGCGTCGTCGTCCCGCTCGTTTGGAAAATCGTCGCGTCGGTGATCCGGCCGTCGCGTTGAATTGTGAAGCGAATCAGGCTCGTGCCGCGAGCGCCCTGGTTCTGGTTCCACGCCGACCGGATGCGCGCGACCATCGTCGCAAGGTACTCCGGACAGCAGAAGTCGCCGGTGATCTCGAGCGTGGATCCCGTCCCCGCGCCGCCGCCGGTCGAGAGGCCGAAGCCCTGGCCGCGGACTCCGGTGTCCGCGATCGCGCTGCCGAACGCGGGTTCCTTGCCCTTGGTGGGTGTGCGACCGCGCGCTTCGTCCGGGGCTTGCTTCACCGACGGCGACGTCGTCGGTTTCACCGTGCGCGCGTTCGGCAGCGGCATGGTCATCTCGGGCGTCTTCGCCGCCGGTGCGCGCGCCGCTTCGCGTTTCGCGACGTCCTCGGGCGGCGTCACCGCCTGCACGGGGCGCCCGCCGAGCGCGGTCATGCCGCCGTTCTCCGGCCCGGCACTACCGCTGAGCGAAATCGTCATCAGCGTCTGGGGTGCATCGTGGCGCGGGAACAAACCGCCGCGCCCGACGACGACCAGCGCGGCCACCGCCAGATGGACGGCGATCGACACCGAGATCATCTTCTGCAGTCCCGCGGGCGTGTGCATCCGATCGCGGAGAATGTCGGTGACCTCCATCAGCGCTCGCTCGGCATTCTGGTCACCATACCGATGTTCTGCACGCCTGCCGCCCGCAGGGCGTCGATGACGCTCATCAAATCCTGGTACTGCACCGAGGAATCGCCGCGAAGAAACACGCCCTTGTCGCCGCTCCCTTCCATCTTCTGGCGCACGATCTCCTGGAGGTTTTGCAGCTTCACCTGCTGTTTGCCGACGAACACGAACTGCGACTGATGGATCGAATCCGGCACTGTTATCTCGACGCGCTCGCCGGTCACCGATGTCGACCGGCGCGACTGCGGCAGCTTCACGTCGATGCCGCGCTGGATCATCGGCGCCGCGACCATGAAGATGATGAGCAGCACCAGCATCACGTCCACCAGCGGCACGACGTTGATCTCGGCGAGCGACGTCATCACGTGCCGGCCGCGGCCGGAGCGGGCCGATTCGCTGCTCACCGCGGGCCCGAGTTTCATGACGTGAAGTTCCTCTCGCAGATGTTCAGGAATTCCATCGCGAAGTCGTCCATCTCCGACGCGAAGAGCTTCACCCGTCCGGCGAGGAGGTTGTAGAAGACCACCGCGGGGATGGCGGCCGCGAGGCCGGCTGCCGTCGCCACCAGCGCCTCGGCGATCGGTCCGCCAACCGACTGCAGACTGGTCGATCCGGTGATGCCGATCTGTTCAAACGCGTTCATGATGCCAACCACCGTGCCGAACAGTCCGACAAACGGTCCCATGCTGGCGACTGTTGCAAGAAAGGAGACATACGTCTCGAGCTTGTTGACTTCGACGGCGGACGCACGCAGCAGCGCGCGGTCGACCGCCGGCAGGCTCTTCAAAGTAGGACGTCCGGCGGGCGCGCGTGGGTGGGGGTCGGCCGCGTTTTCTGCCGGCGTCTGGCGGAGTTGAGCCGTGAGCTCCGCGTAGCCGGTCTGAAACAGTCCGACGAGCGGACTGTCGCCAAGCGATCGGCACACCGCCTGCACCTCGGAGAACTTGTTGCTGCGGCGGAACACCTCGAGAAACTGCGCGCTTTGTTTGGCGGCGCGCCGGAATGTCCAGACCTTGTAGAGGAAAATACCCCACGACCAGATCGAGAGCAGTCCAAGTGCGAGGAGAACGGCGAGCGAAATCGCGGTCGAGCGGGCGATAAGGCTGATGATTCCGGTGCTCGAACCTTCAGACGCAGCACCGGCTGTCCCCTGGATGAGCAGGGCGAACATCGGGCTTCCAAGCGTGCGCAAACGGCCTCCGAGGCAGAACAGTGCGCCGCTGGGACAGCGCGATGCGCAGAACTGTATCATTTTGCGAAATGGCTGTCAAACCTATGTTACGATTGGAGTTCTCGCCGTTCCCATGCTCCGCTTCCTGCGCATTAAGCACCTCGCGGTGATCGATTCGGTCGAGGTCGAATTCGACCCGGGCCTCAACGTCCTGACCGGCGAAACCGGTGCCGGCAAGTCAATCCTCGTCGAAGCCGTCGGTCTGTTGCTGGGCGGACGCGCGTCCGGCGACCTCGTCCGGACGGGCGAAGACGCTGCGGCGATCGAAGCGATTTTCGAAAGTGGGGGCGAGGAGCTGCTCGTCAGACGAGAGATCACGATGCAAGGGCGCAGCCGCGCGTTCATCAACGGCACGCTCGCGACGGCCGGTGCTCTCAAGGAGCTCTCGAGCCGGCTGATCGAGCTCCACGGCCAGCACGAGCATCAGACGCTGCTCGATCCCTCGACGCATCTCGGCGTTCTCGACACGTACGGTCACCTGGATGCGCTCGTCGAACCGACCATGGCCGCCTTCGACGTCATGCGCACGGCCGAAGAAGAGCTCGCGCGCGTACGAGCTGCGGCCCGCGATCGCGAATCACGCCTGGATCTGGTGACCTTCCAATTGGGCGAGCTCGATCGAGCGGCCCTCAGGACGGCGTCGGTGGGGGAAATCCCCGAAGACGTCGAGCTCGCCGCATTGCGGCAGGTGCTGGCAAGCGCCGAACGCGTGGAGCGGCTGTGCGCCGAGAGCTACGCGTCGCTCTACGAACGCGACGATGCCATCCTGGCCGGGCTCGGAGGCGTATGGCGCCGCGTCACGGAGCTGGCCGAGCTCGACCCGCAGTTCAAGCCGTACCTCGAAACCCGCGACGGGATAAAGTCTCAACTGGAGGATCTGGCCGCGTTTCTGCGCAAGTACGCGGACAGCATCGAGGCATCGCCCGCCCGACTGCAGCAGGTCGAAGAACGGCTGGCGATCCTCGAACGGCTGAAGCGGAAGTACGGTCCGAGTCTGGCGGATGTCATCGCGCACCGCGATGCCCTCAAGCGGGAGCTGTCCGACCTTTCGCGCGGTGACGAGCGGATCGCCGAGCTCGAGCGGGACCTTGCCACGGCCCGGACGCTGTATCTCGGCGCGGCCGAAGCGCTGTCGAAAGAACGGCGTCGCGTCGCGAAAGGCTTTGCGAAGCAGCTCGAATCCCTGGTCGCTGAGCTCGCCATGGAGCGCACGCGTTTCGAGGTGCGCTTCGGCGACGGTCCGCTGCCTGAGGCCTCGTGGAGCGGGCGGGGGATTGATGCCGCGGAGTTCTTCGTGTCGCCGAACCAGGGTGAGGATCTGCGTCCGCTCGCCCGTATCGTCTCCGGCGGCGAGCTCTCCCGCATCATGCTGGCGATCAAGACGCTCACCGCGACGACGCGCCATGGCTTCAGCGACGCGACCGATCGGCCGCCGAGCGCGTCGGCGCCGGGTCTGATCTTCGACGAAGTTGACGCCGGGATCGGCGGGCGGGTCGCGGACGTCGTCGGGCGGAAACTGCGCGCCCTCGGGTCCGCTTTCCAGGTACTCTGTATCACACACCTGCCGCAGATCGCCGCGTACGCGGACACCCATTTCGCGATCGATAAACGGGTCGACGGCGGACGCACTCGCACAACGGTCCGCCGGCTCGACGACGACGGCCGCGTCGACGAGCTGGCGCGGATGCTCGGCGGCGAAGCAATCAGCGATGGGCTTCGGCAGTCGGCGCGTGAGATGCTGGCGGAGCGCTCGAAGGGGAGTCAGCCGTCCGCCCAGTCGCGGGCTCTTCGAGGGGGCGCTCGCGCGCCGTCCTCAGGCCAGGCCCTTCGACCAGGTCCTCGCAGACCCGGCCCAGGACAGGCGAAAGCGAAAGGCGAAAGGCGAAAGTCGTAACGATGGCCAGAAAATACCTGATCGAGACGTTCGGCTGTCAGATGAACGTTCACGATTCCGAGCGCATGGCCGGGCTCCTGGAGCAGGCGGGTTATGAGGCGACGGCAGAAGCCGCCGACGCCGATGTCGTCGTCATCAACACCTGCAGCGTTCGCGAACGCGCCGAGGACAAGCTCTACACGCGTCTCGGCGAGCTTCGCGTGCTGGCCGCCGAGCAGGGTCGCCACCCGATCGTTGCGGTCGCCGGCTGCGTCGCGCAGCAGGAAGGCGCCACCATTCTGAAGCGCTCACCCGGCGTCGCGGACGTGATCGTCGGCACGCAGGCGATCCGCCGGCTGCCGATGATGGTCGAGCAGGCGGCCGCCGATCGCCGCCCGGTCATCAACCTCGATCCGTTTGACGACGTCACGTTTCCACTGGGCGTCACGCGGCGCAACGACCCTGTCAAGGCGTACGTCACGATCATCGAGGGATGCAACGAGTTCTGCAGCTTCTGCGTCGTGCCGTACACGCGGGGCAACGAGCGGATGCGGCCCAAGGCCGACATCCTGGCGGAGGTCCGGGAGGCGGCGGCCGAGGGCCGGCGCGAAGTGCAGCTCCTCGGCCAGATCGTCAACCACTACGCGGCGCCGGACGATCGCGCCTGCGACTTCAGCGGACTGCTGGAGGCGGTTCACGCCGTCGACGGCATCGAGCGAATCCGGTTCGCGAGCCCGCATCCGCGCCATGTGTCCGCGCGGTTTCTCGAGACGATGGCGCGGCTGCCGAAGGTCTGCCGTCACCTGCATCTCCCGGTGCAGTCGGGATCCACGCGCGTGCTGGACGCGATGCGCCGACGCTACACGCGCGACAGTTATCTCGAGTTGATCGGGCAGATCCGCGAGTCGCTGCCGGACGTGGCCCTGTCGACCGATATGATCGTCGGGTTCCCGGGCGAGACGGCGGCGGAGTTCGACGAGACGCTCACGCTGACGGCGGCCGTCCGGTTTCACAGCATGTTTTCGTTCAAGTACTCGCCGCGGCCCAACACGCTGGCGGACAAGCGGCTGGCCGATGATGTGCACGAGGACGAGAAGACGCGCCGGATCGTCGCGCTGCAGGCGCTGCAGCGTGAGATCCAGTCGGGACTGAACGGGCAACTGGTCGGGCAGACCGTGGACGTGCTGGTAGATGCCGTCAGCCGGCGGCGCGAGGTCGAGTTGTCCGGCCGGACCAGCACCAACATCGTCGTCAACCTGCCGGGGCCGGCTGGCTGGATGGGTCGGACGCTTCCGGTCCGCGTCGAGCGCGCAGGGCCGCACAGCGTCTGGGGGACTGTATGCAAATCGAGATGAGCATCAAGGGGTTGATGGTCGACCCCGTGACCAATACGCCGATCGTCATCCTGCGCGATAAGGACGGTCAGAAGGTGCTGCCGATCTGGGTCGGCATCTTCGAGGCGAACGCCATCGCCCTCCAGATCGAGAACATCGCCACGCCCCGGCCGATGACGCACGATCTGCTCCGCAACGTCATCCACGATCTCAAGGCGGAGGTCGTGAAAATCGTCGTGTGCGATCTGCAGGAGAACACGTTCTACGCCCTCATCTACCTCGGACTCAACGGCGGCACCGTCGCCATCGACGCGCGTCCGAGCGACGCCATCGCCCTGGCACTGCGGACGCGGGCGCCGATTTTCGTCGAAGACTCGGTCATCGACAACGCCAAGACGGTCGACTTCACGACCGACAAGGCCGACTCCGACCGTCTCCACAAGTGGCTGGAGAGCCTCGACCCCGAGGACCTCGGAAAATACAAGATGTAGAGGTTGCCGGGCGCCCGGTCCCTATACGTTCTTCTGCTATGATGGCGGCCGGGTCCCGCGGGGACTGGCCGCCATTCCATGATCGTAGCTATCGCCAATCAAAAAGGGGGCGTCGGTAAGACGACGACGGCCATCAATCTCGCGGCGGCGCTGGCCCTGCGCGGCAAGCCGACGCTGCTCATCGATCTGGATCCGCAGGCCAACAGCACCATGTCGTTTCTCGACATGGCGCAGGTCACGACGAGCGTCTACGACGCCATCGCCGACCCCGCGATTCCCCTCGAACGCGTGATCGTCCCGTCGCCGATGGCGAACCTGTCGATCGCGCCGTCGCGGATCGCCCTGGCCAAGCTCGAAGCCAAACTGGTGGGGGAGATGGACGCGCATTTCCGCCTCAAGGACAAGATCGCGCCGCTCCGGAAACGGTTCCCGCACATCGTCATCGACTGTCCGCCGACGCTGGGTCTGCTGACGGTGAATGCGCTGGTGGCCGCGACGCATCTCCTGATCCCCATCCAGTCGTCGTATTTTGCGCTGGAGGGCACCGACGATCTGCTGGAGACGATCGAGAAGGTGCGGGCGCGCCCCAACCCGGCGCTCAAGATTCTCGGCGTCGTCATCACGATGCACGACAAGCGGACGGCCCTGGCGCGCGACATCCGGGCGCAGATCCAGAAGGTGTTCGGCGGCAAGGTGTTCAAGACCGTGATTACCAAGAGCGTGCGCCTCGAGGAGAGCCCCGCCTACAAGGAATCGATCTTTACATTCGCCCCGGACTCGACCGGGGCCACCGAGTACTACAGCCTGTGCGAGGAGGTCATCGATCGTGCCTAGACGAGGACTACCGCAGACGATGGCCATGCGCCACGACGAGCATTACGTCGACGCGCTCGCGGCGTCGGCCGGCACGCCGGTGGGCCGGATGATCCCCATCGAGCAGATCGACCCGAACCCGAACCAGCCGCGCCAGGTCATGGGTGACCTGTCCGAACTGATCGCCTCGATCACCGAAAAGGGGATCATCGAGCCGCTGGTCGTACGACCGCGGGGCGACCGGTTCCAGATCATCGCCGGCGAGCGCCGCTACCAGGCGGGGGTACAGGTCGGATTGCAGGAACTGCCGGTCGTCATCCGCGACGTCGACGATACGGAGATGCTGGAACTCGCGCTGATCGAGAACCTCCAGCGCAAGGACCTGACACCGTTCGAAGAGTCCGAGGCGCTGCACGGGCTGGCCGAGAGCTGCGGTTACACACACGAGGACCTGGCGCGGCGCCTCGGGAAGTCGCGCACGTCAGTGACCGAATCCCTGGCCCTCAATGCCATCCCCCAGGAAGTCCGGGATCTTTGTCGGCTGGCCGACATTTCGTCCAAGTCGTTGCTGTTGCAGGTAGTTAGGCAGAACACACCCGAGAAAATGACCGCCCTGATCGAGAAAATCGCCGGCCAGGGCGGCGCCACCCGCCAGCAGCTGCGCGAGGCGGCCGCCAAGCCGCAGGCCGGACGTCCGAAGCACTACGTCTTCGCGTTCCGTCCGCCCACCAAGGCGTTCAACCTGAAGCTCAGTTTCAACAAGAGCCGCGCGTCGCGCGACGAGATCATCGAGGCGCTGGAAACCATCATCAAGGATCTCCGCAAGACCAGGTAAGCGGCCGCCTCTCAGCCGGGGCCTGCGGGCGACGGGCCAAACGGGTGACCGACCGCACTGGAGACACGCTGGCTCGTCCGCGTCCATCGCGTCGAACGAAAAACCGCCAGCCGCGGCGCGCCAATCGAAGCCAGTCGGAGGGGGATGTTTGCAGGCAGGGACCTGGCCGATTCCTCGCCAAATGGGTCTTCAACAAGGCCCGCAGTTAGAGTGTAGTTAACATAATATACATTATCAGACCTTATCGAAATGCCGCACAAACATGCCCTGTGCATGGTTTGCGGAGGTTGTTGGAGGGCGCCTGCCCAAACCTTTGTGCGAACCGTTCCTGACTCACACCCGCCACCGCCGTGCCGCGAACTGCCCGTCCGGGATGGCCGTTTCGATCGGTTGGTCCGCCGGGTGGCGTTCGATCTCGACGCCGCACTCGCCGGACACCGTCACAAAGAATCTGACTGCCTGAGAGCGCTCGGTTCCGAGGTCGTTGATCGGAATCGCCAGTTCGAGAACCGTGCCGACGGCGACGGCAACAGCTCCCGGGCCGCGTGGAAGCCAGGCCCGCCCGTCCGTCTGCCTGTCCCAGAACGTGCCGTTCAGCCGGCCGTCCGACGACCGGACGGAGAATCGGACTCCGGCCGGATTGACGAACTCCAGCGCGAGCTCTCGCCCCCCGGCCAGCAGATCGATGGCCCGCGCGGACACGTCAATTCGCACGTACAGCCGATCATCGCCGAAACCGAAGTGGACGAGCGTGACCGCTGCCGGCTGACGGCGGGTCTGGTGCATCGCGCCTGCCGACTCTCGGACCTCGAACACGCCCGCACCAAGCCATTCGAAATAGCTCGTTTCCTCGCCGTCGACCACGGGCGCCAGCAGCGCGGTCGGCGCAGTGAACGACGTCGGAGCCCCGGCCGTCGAGATGTTGCTCGCGAACAGTTCGTCCGGGGCGAGGGCGTTCAGGCGCCGGTAGGCATTCCGGAGGTGAAGGCGAAACAGGTTGTCGAACTCGAGATCCTGGGCGGACGAATGATCGTCGCCGTACCACCAGAACCAGTCGCTGCCTTCGGCGATCATGATCTCGTCGCGGGCCTCGGCCAGCGCCGCCGCGCCGACCGATCCGCTCGCCGTCGCGGCATCCAGCGCGGCACGCGCGTCGGCCAGCTGGCTCCAACCCTTCTGGTCGTCGGCGTGGCCGATCCAGATATAGAAGTTCGCGTCGATCCACGACCCGGGGAAGATGCCGTTCAGTTCCCGGGTCGCGCCGGCGCACGCCTCGGTCATCGTCACGGTCCGCAGGTCAGGGTGGGCGGCCAGCCCCTGATAGAGCGCCCGGAGGAACGGGCGGCCGCCACCGTCGAAATGCTCCCACGCGTTTTCGCCGTCCAGGATGATCGGGATCACCGCCTCTCCCCCGCCGGTGCGTTCGGCGTACCGGCGGCCCGCCTCCGCGAGGCGCGCCACGAAGTCGTCGGCGGCCGCCTGCGCCGGCCAACCGGAATAGGTGAACCCGATCAGATCCGACAACACATGATCGCGAAAGAGGCACGCGACCTCCGCACCTCCGGCCCGGACGATGTACGGTGCGTAGAGGCGGTCGGGCTGCTCGACCTGGCCGCGGCTGTCGCGGGTCAAGGCGATCCCGAGCGTCCTCGCGAGGATCAGCTCGTCGGTCGCCATCCACCGGAACCCCGAAGCGGCGACCAGCGGCACAATCGCATCGGACACAGATCCTTCGGAAGGCCATAACCCTACGGGCGGCCTGCCGAACAGCCGCGCATGGCAGGCAGATGCCCGCTCGAGCTGCTCGGCGGCGTCTTCCGGCCGCCGGAACGGCTGGCGAGGGCGCCGCGCGTCGGGATGCGTCCGCAAGTAGACGTCGCTGTCGCAGAGCAGCGGTAGAATCGGATGGTAAAACGGCGAGGCGGACACCTCAATCTGGCCACGCTCGGCCGCCGCGCGGTACTCGGGAATCACCCGATTCAGCAGCTCGAGCTCGACCTCCCGGAGGACTGCCTTGTCGTCCTCCGAAAACCCCCGACCCTTGTCGACGAGCGCACGAATCCGCGCGTCTCCGTCGAGATAGAGCGGGTCGACCCAGGCGAGCTTGTGCCAGACCTGCAGGTCCCGCAACTCGTCGACGCTGAAGCGCACCGCCGCCTCGCGGCGCGCCAGCAGCTCGCCGTAGCGCGGATACGCGTCGATCATGAGCCGCCGCTGCGCGTGAAAGAAGTTCTCGAGGACGAAGGCGACCTCGCGCGGGTCCAGATCCGCGGCCGGCTTGAGACTCAACTCGAGAAAGCGGTCGCGGGCGCGCCCTGCGGCGAAGGCTTCCAGCTGCACCAGAAGCGACGGCACCAGGTTGAACGTCATGCGCACGGCGGGGAATTCGCGCAGCAGCGCTGCCATTCCGTAGTAATCCTTCAGGGCGTGCAGCCGGACCCACGGCAGGATGTGCTCGTGGGTCGCCAGGTCCTCGTAATAGGGCTGATGCATGTGCCAGAGGAGGGCGACGCGCGTCATACGTTGTAGTCTAGTGCGTTGAAGATTCTCGACCGGTATCTCGTGCGCCAGGTCGTGCCGCCGATGCTGCTGGCGCTGCTCGGCCTCACGTTCGTCGTGATGATGCCGCCGTTTCTTCTGAATGCCGAGAAGCTGATCTCAAAAGGGGTGTCGTGGATCATCATCGCCCGCGTCCTACTGACCCTGGTCCCGCAGGCGCTCTGCGTCACGATCCCGATGGCGCTGCTCTACGGCATCCTGCTCGGCCTCGGCCGCCTCTCCGGCGACCGTGAGTTCGTCGCGCTGCAGGCATGTGGCGTCGGCGTCTTCCGCATTTTTCGTCCGATCGCGCTGGTCGCCGTCCTCGCCAGCGCCGCCACCGCCTACGAGACCATCGTCGCGCTCCCCGACGCCAACCAGACGTTCCGGGAAATCACCTTCAATATCATCGCGTCCGGCGCCGAGAGCGACATCAGGCCGCGCGTCTTCTTCACCAGTTTTCCCAACCGCGTGCTCTACGTGCGTGACATCCGGCCGGCCACCGGCTGGCAAGACGTGTTTCTGGCCGACGCGACGCAGCCGGAACACACGACGGTCTTCGTGGCGAAAACCGGCCGCTTGCTGATCGACCGCGAGAAGCGTACCGTGGAGCTCGTGCTCGAGAACGGCACGCAGCACACGACATCCCGCGATCATCCCGACCAGTACGACGGCAACGTGTTCGCGTCAACCGTGATCAAGGTCGATCCGGAGTCGATCTTCCCCCACGCCGAGATCATGAAGGGGGACAACGAGAAAACGATCGCCGAGCTCCGCGCGACGGCCGCCGAGGCCCGCGCACACAATCAGCCCGCGAACATGCAGATCTACACGATCCAGCAGAAATTCGCGTTGCCGATCGCGTGTCTGGTGCTGGCGCTGATCGGCGTCGCGCTCGGGGCGAGCAATGCGAAAGAGGGCAAGCTGGCGGGCTTCGCACTCGGCAGCGGCGTGGTGTTTCTCTACTACATCCTGCTCTATTCGCCGCGCGCGGCGGCCCAGGCGGGCCGAATCCCGCCCGCGCTCGCGCCCTGGCTCGCGAACCTGGTGCTCGGCGTGGCGGGTATCGGGCTCGTCATCTGGCGCGCCGGCTCAGCCGACCAGCCAATCCGGTTGAGCATCCCGCGGTTCTGGCGCCGGCGCGACGCCCAGGCTGCGGCCGATGGCGGCGCGACCGCCGGCAGCGCTCAGCGCGTCGTGATCGTCCTGAAGATTCCACACATCGAATGGCCTCGTCCGAGCCTGCTCGACCTGTACGTCTCGCGCATGTATCTGTCGATCTTTCTGCTGGCATTCGGCTCGCTCGTCGGCATCTTCTACATTTCGACGCTCATCGACCTGGCGGACAAGCTGCTCGGGGGTGTGGCGCCGCTGGGGCTGCTGCTCCGCTACTTTTACTTCGCGACGCCGCAGTTCGTGTACTACATCATCCCCATGGCGGCGCTCGTGTCGACGCTGGTGACGATCGGCCTGCTGACGAGGAACAGCGAGCTGATCGTGATGCGCGCCTGCGGCATCAGCCTGTATCGGTCCGCCCTGCCGCTGCTGCTCTTCGCGCTCATCTTCAGTGGCACGTTGTTCGAACTGCAGGAACACGTGCTCGCCTCCTCGAACCGCGAAGCGGCGCGTCTCAACGGCATCATCCGCGGCTACCCGATGCAGACGTTCGGGTTGATCAATCGACAGTGGATCGTCGGCCGCAGCGACGACATCTACCACTACGAGTTCTTCGATCCGCGGGCGAACCAGTTCAGCCGTCTCTCGATGTTCCACCTGAACGAAACGACCTGGAAGCTGGACACGCTGATCTACGCGCAGGACGCGGCGCTCCTGCCTCGCGCCGGCGCCGACGGCCAGCCGGTGCGCATGTGGATCGCCCGCGGCGGATGGACGCGCGAGTTCACGACCGCGAAGGCGAGCGGGCGGCGGCCGGAGCGTCCGCTCGTCAAATACACCCCGTTCACGGAGCGCCCGATTTCGCTCGAGCCTCCCGCGTACTTCAAGACCGACGACCCTGAAGCGGATCGGATGACGTACGGCGAGCTCAAGCGCTACATCGCGGTGCTTCAAGCCAGCGGCTACCACGTTGTGCCCTACGTGGTGCAGCTGCAGCGGAAGGTCGCGTTTCCGTTTGTCACGTTGGTCATGACACTGCTGGCGGTGCCGTTCGCGGTGACGACCGGCCGAAGCGGTGCGATCTACGGCGTGGGCGCGGGGATCGTACTGGCGCTCGTCTACTGGACGATGCTGAGCATCTTCGGTGCGATCGGTGCGGGCGGCTGGATTTCGCCGGTCCTCGCCGCGTGGGCGCCGAACATCTTCTTCGCCGCGGCCGCCGCCTACCTGCTACTGACCGTTCGGACCTGAAACGTCGTACTTCGTACCTCGTACTTCGTACTTCCTATCTTTCCAAGGCCGCCTTGTCGATCCAGATTCGTCCCGAATCGCCCATCTTCGTGTTGGTCGCGTCGATCACGAACAGCAGCGTTCGGACACCGCCGAGGGCGGGCGCGACCGTGTGCGTCTGCCCCACCGGCATCACATCGTCGAAGAACACGGTGTGCTCCCGCGCGGTCGTGTCGACATACACCGTCCGCTTCCAGCGATCGCGCGCCGACTCTCCTTGATCCTCGCCCGCGCGAAGCTGGACGGAGATGCGCATCGGATGTTCGGCCCGGATTGAGAATGTCAGGCGGTCGTAGGCGGCGATACCGCGTGGCGTGTCGGCAGCCAGAGCGGCCACCTGCCCCACCGATGCGCCCCCGGCAAGACCGTAGCGGAAACGGAGCTCGGCGCCGCTGACCATCGGCGCCAGCTCCACCGCCGCAAGCGACGTTGGATCGTGCTCGACGTGCCAGCCCTCCACCGTGCCGGTGAAAATCGGCACGCTCGTCGCGGCCGGAGGACGCGGCGCCGGTGTCGGCGACGCCTCCGGGCTCCGCACGTAGATCGGGTTGCTGCGGATCCAGGTCAGGCCGGCGGGATCCGCAGTCGTGCGAATCTCGACGCGGTAGACCGCCGGGCCGGCCGGCGCCTGCACGGTGAAGTCCGGTTCGTGATGATCCCCGCTCAGGATCGCCGTCCCCGCCCACACCGTCGCCGTGAACGTCGGTGGTGCGTTGCTGCGGACGCGCAACGTCACCGGTCCGCCGACACCGAGCTCGTCTCCCTCGTTCACCGTCCCGTGTTCGTTGGTCGCCGTGAACTCGAACGACGCCGGCGTCGCGGCGCCGTCGATCGCCGTATACAGATGCCCCGACCGGATCGCGCGCATCAGCACGCGGGCGTCGGCCGCCGCGTCTCCGGAAAGCGCGCGGTCGGCCTTCACGTGGATCGACAGCACGCGAAACGACGACTCGTAGCCCGGAAACGGGAGGGCAAAGCGGCTGTCGCCCGGATCAGCACTGCGCGGCGCGATCTTGGCGTGCGCATCGACTCCGGCGATGCCGACCAGGCGACGCCGGGCGGTCAGCCGCTCCCAGTCAGCGACTGCGCCGCTTGGCTGGACAAGACTCGAGATGACCGCTGCCGGCCGGAACGGGTAGTCGATCAGGGCCGACAACAGCCGCCGACGCGCGGGCCAGCGTCCGGTATTCCCGTTGGCCTGCTGCGCCCAGAGGCGCCATGCGGTATCGGGGTTCAGCAGCTCGACGGCGTCGATGGGCGCGTTCCATTCGCGCCAGCGAAGCTCCGGCTTCGGCGAATCGGGATGGGCCGCGATGCCGAACCCACCGAGGCGTCGCACATCCTCGACGACGTCGCGCGGCTCGCCGGCCAGCGGAAACGGCGACGCGGGCATGTCGATCGCGATGTAGTGTCCGCCGCCCGTGCTGATCTCGACGCCGTCCAGGCACAGCACGCCCGAGCGGTACTGCGGCGGATCGGGCTTCCTCGTGGCGTCGCCGTGGTCGGTGAAGACGAGAAACCGGAGCCCCGCCCGGCCGGCGGCGGCCGCGATTTCGTCGGGACCACTCAACCCGTCGGATCGGCTGGTATGTACGTGGATGATGCCCGGGATCGTGCCGTCGGTTGGTGGCGGAAGCGGCCGCGGACGCGGAGGGATCGTGACGCCGACGTAAACGGCGACGGCGGCCACGCAGGCCGCCGTCGTCGCCACGAACTTCTTCACGACGACCGGCTAACGGCCGACGACGACCGCTTGGTCAGCGAGGCCCGCCGCGCTCTTGAGCGCGGCGGCCTTGTCGGTCCGCTCCCAGTAGAACTCTTTTTCCGTGCGGCCGAAGTGTCCGAACGCCGCCGTCTTCTTGTAGATCGGGCGGCGAAGCTCGAGCTCTTCCATGATCCCGCGCGGCGTCAGCTTGAAGTGCTGCCGCACGATCTCGGTGATCTTCTCTTCTGGGATCCGGCCGGTGCCCTCGGTGTGAACCATCACCGACACCGGATCGGCGACGCCGATGGCGTAGGCCAGCTGGACGAGCGCGCGCTCGGCGATGCCGGCCGCGACCACGTTCTTCGCGATGTAGCGCGCCATGTAGGCCGCCGAGCGATCCACCTTCGTCGGATCCTTGCCCGAGAACGCGCCGCCGCCGTGAGGGGCCGCGCCACCATAGGTGTCGACAATGATCTTGCGTCCGGTGACGCCGGCGTCGCCGTGCGGGCCGCCGACGACGAAGCGCCCCGTCGGGTTGACGTAGATCTTCGTGTGCTTGTCCATCATGCCCGCGGGAATCACCTTGTTGATGATCTTCTCGGTGATGTCCTCGCGCATGGTCTCGTTGGTGACGAGCGGGCTGTGCTGGCTGGAGATGACGACGGCGTCGACGCGGATCGGCTGGTTGCCGTCGTATTCGATGGTGACCTGCGACTTGCCGTCGGGCCTGAGATAGTCGAGCGTGCCGTCGCGGCGCAGCGACGAGAGCCCCTTCACGAGCTTGTGCGCCAGCATGATCGGCATCGGCATGAGCTCTTCGGTCTCGGTACAGGCGAAGCCGAACATCATGCCCTGGTCGCCGGCGCCGCCGGTATCGACGCCCATGGCAATGTCGGGCGACTGGCTGTGGATCGACGAGAGGACGGCGCAGGTCTCGCCGTCGAAGCCGAACTTGCCGCGGTTGTAGCCGATCTCGTTGATCGTGGCGCGCACGACCTCCTGGAAATCGACGTAGGCGCTCGTCGTGATCTCGCCGGCGACGACCGCCAGACCGGTGGTGACGAGCGTTTCGCACGCGACGCGGCTGGCCGGGTCCTGCGTGAGGATGGCGTCGAGAATGGAGTCCGAAATCTGATCGGCGATTTTGTCGGGATGCCCTTCGGTGACCGATTCAGAGGTGAAAAGATGCCGACCCTTACGGCTCATGCCGCGCTCCTTCTTAAATGTTAATCGCAGAGAAAAGAGTGCCGGGAAACAGTTAAGTCTATCAGATCACGCACGAGGGTGGAAGCGATCGTATACCGTCCGGAGCCGCGCCTCGAGCACATGCGTGTAGATCTGCGTCGTCGACAAGTCGGCGTGACCGAGCATCAGCTGGATGGCGCGCAAGTCGGCGCCGCGTTCGAGCAGGTGCGTCGCAAACGAGTGGCGCAGCACGTGCGGGCTGATCGAGCGAGGCAGATTCGCCTTGACCGCGTGCTGCTTCAGGATCTTCCAGAACCCCACGCGGCTCAGCGAGCCGCCGCGCACGTTCAGGAACAGCCGCGGTGAGGCCCGGCCCTTGAGCAGGTCGCGCCGCGCCCGCGCCGAGTATTTCCGAATCCACTCGGTCGCCTGCTCGCCGATCGGGATCAGCCGCTCTTTGCTCCCCTTGCCGATGCAGGTCACGTACTGCTCGTCGAGATGGAGGTCGGCGAGCCGCACATTCACCAGTTCGCTGACTCGCAGCCCCGTGGCGTACAAGAGCTCGATCATCGCACGGTCGCGAAGACCGAGTGTCGTCGCCACATCAGGCTGCGCAATCAGCGTGTCGACTTCCTCGATCGACAGAAACGCCGGCAGCGCCGGCCAGGCGCGTGGCGGCTGCAGGTCGTCGGCGGGGCTGCTGTCGAGTCGCCGGTCGAGCACCAGGAACCGGAAGAACCCGCGCACGGCGGCGACGCCGCGGGCGACGGAGCGGGGCGCGAGCCCGCGGCCGCGCTGTTCGCGAACGAACGCCTCGAGCGCCTGCCGATCGAGCGACTCGATCGGTCGACCGACGCCGGCCGCGTACCGGGCGAGCGCGGCCAGATCCCGCGCGTAGCTTTCGAGCGTGTGCCCGGCCAGCCGGCGCTCCACGCGCAGGTGATCGAGGTACGCATCGATGACGAGCGACCCACGACTCATGATCACGGACCCAGGCTGACGACCAGCAACCCACGACTGACGACCAACGACTACGCGCGAGGACTATGATAGTATCCGCGGCTTGTTCCTGAGGTTTTGATCCGCATGCCTGTCCGTTCGAAATGGCAGTCGCTTCCCACCGAGCAAATCAACCCGGC
>Ga0068858_100002823_pt1 | contig 17458 bp, 20 predicted proteins | sample KBSSwiS12_FD_66589 | JGI IMG/M metagenome (GOLD analysis project Ga0068858, IMG submission 66589) | Switchgrass rhizosphere microbial communities from Kellogg Biological Station, Michigan, USA - KBS Switchgrass S1-2 | ecosystem: Host-associated > Plants > Roots > Rhizosphere > Soil ...
AAAAGGTGAATCAAGCAAGAATAAATCAGCGGGCCGGTTCCTTTTGGCACAGAACATCCGTAGATCTCAGCATTGGAATTGCGCGCCGCCGAACCTTGGTTCTTTCATATTGGACGATAGTTGGCAACTGGAGGAAGAAGACTTATGTCGATTTTAGCTTGGATCGTTTTGGGGCTGATCGCAGGATTCCTTGGAAGTAAGATCGTTAACAAACGAGGCGAAGGGCTCGTTCTCGACCTCGTTCTCGGAAGCGTAGGAGCCATCGCTGGCGGATGGCTGTTCAATATCTTCGGTGCGAGCGGAGTCACTGGACTAAATCTCTACAGCCTAATGGTGGCTGTCGTAGGTGCCGTCGTAGTTTTGGTGGTGTACCATGCGATACGGCGCCTACCTGGAGCGCGGTATCGTGCTTGAGGACCTGAAGCGGAGGAGCTAGCTACGCTTCGTCTACTTCGCCTTCCGTTTTGCAGCCCAGTAAGCCTTCATGCGATCGGCTTGTGCTTTGCGTCGTGCGGCACTCTGGCGTCTACGTTTTGGAGCCGAGACTTCTGGTGCGGTGGTCACGGCCTTCGGTGGTCTGCCCCGCCGCTTAGGTGAGCCTTAGAGTGCTTCGATAGCTCGGTTCAGTTTGTCATGCTGTGCGATCAGCATGGCGATAATGTGTTCGGTGGGCATAGGATTTTGTAGGGTAGCATCACTAGATGCGATCTTGGGCAGTGGTCAACAGTGAGATCCTTTGCGGCTGCGTTCGCGTGCTGCGTGCCTAGCGTGTTCGCGTCTCCGTTCCTCTGCCATTACCCTTTCGTTGTTGGCTATGACTAAATCCGTAACGGCAAGATATTCGGATGGTCGCAGCTTGGGCTTCACCTTAATAAGTGTGTCAGCCAGCTCCGTGAGGCAATTCGGCAGCGTGATCTTTCTTGCGAGGAATTGGTCTGTCGTAGCTCCAGTGTCCACTTTGAACTTATCCATCGCATTGAGGTGCGGCAATTTCATTTAGGAGAGAGGAGCCTGGTTGCCGATGTGATTATTGCACGTCATGCCGCCCCTTCTCCCCCCGTTCGGCTTCGCCGGAATCCTCACCGTCAGACCGAAGTCGTTCACAATTGTCGATAAGAGAGGCCAATGTCCTTAGGACAGTGGCCTCCGCTGCGATCCTTGGCAAACTCCTTCGCGTCCGAGAGGAATAGCCCGACTGCGTAATCATGATGCACCGCCTCGCTGAAAAGATCCAGGAGAACTTACCTCTTCCTCGGGCAGGTTTAAGTTTTGTCCGGTTATTCAGGAGGAGGCAGTATGTTTAGATTAACCTTATGCGCGAACGCGTAGTTTTTTCCTCAACAAACAGGTTAGCGGAGTGAACGCGTAACGGGTCGGTCCTATTGATATGCGGAGCCTCCCGCTCTTGTTCACCGCCGATTGCCCTCTTCAAGTCACGATGATACTTGTCCGCGGGTCGACTCAAGAAATCTTACCAACCCGAAAGCGGTAGGGCACCATCGGCAATCGATCGACCTTCCATGCTTGTCAGCCGTGCTAGCAAAAAAGAAGACACTCGATGCGAACCTGCATCTGCCGAATGCAGTGTCATTCCGGTCTAGTCAACAAATGGAAATGGTCAACCAAGTGTTGAAGGAGGTTAACAAGGCGGCATCATATTTCGATTGTCGTGCCCACCTTAATCGCCGCGTCCGGCGTCTCCCCGGCACGCAGCATCCAAGAAGTTTCCCCGGGCCGTTGCGGGTTATGGGGACAGATTGCCATTCCCGGCTAACTCGTGTGAGCGTACAGACCTGGAGACCTGGCTCGCAAAGCGAAGTTCCCCGCGATTGCCATGGTGTTTACTGATTCGGCTTCCGAAAGGAATGATTAATGATGCCCCTAACGAAAAGAGCATTTGCGGAATTCATCGGTACGTTTTGGTTGGTGTTTGGCGGATGCGGGAGCGCGGTGCTAGCCGCGGCCTTCCCCGGCCTGGGAATCGGCTTCGCGGGTGTTGCGCTGGCGTTCGGACTCACGGTCCTGACCATGGCGTTTGCGATCGGCCATATTTCGGGATGCCATTTGAATCCGGCCGTGTCGGTTGGGCTGGTGGTAGGCAAGCGGTTCCCTGTGTCGGATTTGCCCGCGTATGTAATCGCGCAGGTGCTGGGAGGCATCGTGGGATCCGCCGTTCTATATGTGATTGCGAACGGCAGAGCTGGATTCAGCGTGGCTGGTGGATTTGCGGCTAACGGATATGCCGACCATTCTCCTGGACGCTACAATCTAGGGGCCTGCTTGACTGCCGAATTGGTGCTGACGTTCATGTTCCTAATGATTATCCTGGGGGTGACCGACGTTCGCGCTCCGAAGGGATTCGCGCCGATCGCAATTGGCCTGGGCTTGACGCTCATTCATCTCATCGGGATTCCTGTGACGAATTTGTCAGTGAATCCCGCGCGCAGCACTGGCCCGGCGGTATTCGTCGGTGGGTGGGCGCTAGAACAGTTATGGCTGTTCTGGGTTGCGCCGGTGATTGGCGCGGCGCTGGCCGGCATGGTTTATTCGGTCTTTGCTACTCGGCCGGAGCCGTTGGGGCGCGAGAGCATGTCGGCGTCGGCCTAAGTTCTTCACGCCCTCGCTGCGCCAACGCATCTAGGATGCAGATCCGACAGCCGCATGTACTCGCGCGGGCGATTCTGTTGCGGTACAGCCTAAAATGTCTTCTCCCCACGATTTCGGACGCGGCGGCCTGGAGGGCGAGTGTGATCAGAATCATGCCGGCAGTGATCTTTCGCATAGCCACTCTAGCTGATGTACATACGCGCTGCGGCCGGCTGCACCCCACCTTCGTCAAAGTACATCTGTCACCTTCCCGGAATAATCCGTCACCGCTATCAGAAATCACGCCAGATCCGAAGTCTACTGGCGCTCAGCACCCGAAATCTTTGAATACGCGACCGGGATTTCATCATCATCGCATCGGCGCTGGATATCCCGTTAGCATAGGCTCCTCGAGTGCGATTACGGGGTTCTACGTAGACGCGGCCTATAAAATTCACGGATTCTTGCGTGCTCCGTAAGCGCGCACGATTTTCGGTCGCGAATTGCCTGGTCCCCGATCGCAGACATCGGCATCGACTAGGTGGTCCTGCGCCTCATCGCTAATGCCTCATATCAGGCGCCCAGAGTGCAAACAAGCTAGGCAAGCAGCACGCGAACGCAGCCGCACGGGAATTCACGCTTGACCACTGCCCAAAATTGCCACCGGTGATTACCCGCTCCGCTTCAGGTCCTCCGGCACGAGCCCGGCGTTCAGAAAATCACTGAGACGATGGTGAGCCCTTAGCATCTCCATTCGTGCAACGGTTACCTCACGCGAGGCTTTGTGGATTCGCTGTGTTGCGTCTGGTCGCGGTAGTGCGCTGGGGATCTCGCTGGTTATGGCTTCGAAGGCCTCATTCGCCGCCGTGACACGCCACTTGGCTGACTGGAGATCCTCACGCAAGACGTTTAGAACTTGGTGCTCAGAAGTTGGCGGTTTGCGTTTGCTCTCACCGGCTTCCGAGCATCTGACGCATATCGGCACACCACCGTCGTCGAGTTCAGTCACCGATTTACAGAAAATGCACCTCGTCATAGCCCGATTTATGCCGTTCGACGGCGGCAATCAACTATTTAGCGCTCTAAATCCGTTGTCGCGTGCTTCAAAGCATCCGCGTTTTTGACATTACCCACCTCTGCTAAAGGCCTTTCTGACATGGTCCAGAATGTCGGCTGACGGAGCGCCCATTGGGCGAAGACCATCCTCCGATAAGCCCTCGCCCCATAGGTGCTTTCTCATCATCTAGCATCGGCAAGGATAATGGAACTAGTATTTCTACCAGGGAAAGTATCAATTCTCCACATGCTCAGATGAAGCCCCTAGTCCTAAATCGCCACCGCCGCTGAGGGGTTAGAAAGAGCGACGCAAAGTAAAATAGTCTGGACACCGTATGGCAACTGCGATTATCTATCAATTGGTTTGGATCAGCCATCCGACTCAGGCAGCCCACCAGGGATGTCGTTCATGATCGTCGTGAGCTCCATGAACGCGGATTCCGCCTTCAGCTTCGCTTCGGAATCCGCGCGATTCAAGTAAGAAAATAGAGCGAACGTCTTCCAGTACGCATCGATCCCGGCATGGGACACTCGACTACCTGATCCACATGGCAAGCGCCCAATGAGCGGCGATTGACCCATCGTGGAAATCCCATTGGAAACCGACAACCCATGCTGAATTCACAATAGAAACAAAGGAGCCAAAATGAAAAAAGTACTTCTCTGGTTGACGCTGATGGCATCTCTGGCCGGTGCCCAGGAGGTGACGACCAAGGGCCAAAGCGCCGTGGTTTCGCAAGTGGTCGACGGCGACGGATGGCAAACCTGGATCACACTGAACAATATCGACGCGACGCCATCGCAGTACATTGTTTATTTCTTCAAAAACGACGGAACGCCAATGCCACTCACTACCGATCAAACGGTCACCGGCAACGGCACGTTTGTTTTTGGCGTTCTTCCGGCTCACGGAGCCATCACCATTAAAACCCCGGGCACAAGCGCGACGCTAACCGAGGGTTGGGCGAAAGTGCAAACTGTCTTCAATATTCCGGGGGGCGGTGTCGCTCCGGGGGCCACCATCGCTGGAAGCGCGCTCTTCCTGCGTCCGCAAAGTGCTTCCCGTCCGACCGAAACAGCCGAGCCCCTGGATTTTTCGCAGGCACAACGCTGGGCGTTCCCGTTCGATCATACCAATGGCTATACCACCGGCCTGGCACTCCTGAACCAATCGGACATGACGGATAGCGTTTCTATGACCTTTTACGATGAAAGCGGAGTTGTTTTAATGACCCTGCCTCCTTTTAATATGGTGACCGGTCAACACGAGGCGCTTACGCTGACGAATTCGCCCGATTTTTCCAGCACTATTGGACACCGAGGAACCGCAGTAATCCAGACAACCGGTCCCTCGATCAACATGCTGGGACTGCGCACCTCTCCGGCCGGCGACATCTCAGGTATAACCGCGATTGCCTGGTGATGGCTTTGGCTGCGCGGTTAGGCCCGGTTGCAGAGGCGAACGGCCACGTTCCGTGGGCCCGGCACCCTGCAACTTGCGCGTCCCAGCGCTAGAATCGTCGGGGGTGAACGTTGCTCGCCCGCTCGCCCCCAAACCGCTTCGCTACCGGAAATAACGTAGTCGCCACGCAGATTTAGCGTGCTACTGAAAATAATCTCAGACGAACCTATTTGTGCCAAAGTGGAAAACCGTCACTTACGGCCCGAGTCGCACTGTGCCGTATTTGGCCGGGAGCCAATTGGGTCCCGAAGGAACTCGCGCCGGAGATATGTAGCATACTCGCGGAAAAACCCGAGGTGACGGAAAGACCGAAAGCTCGATCAGCGAAAGCATAAAGGTTTTCCGAATGGTGCGATGCTGAATCGCCGGTCTAGAAGTCGCCCGGATCGCACGCCCAAGTCAAACGGCTAACTGAACTCTCCGATGTCAGGAGAGCGGAGGTTCGCCAACTGATCCGAAGTCCGCGCTGCGCATTCTGCAAAGCTCCTTACGAGTATTGTGTTCCGGTTTGCCGCGTTGCTTAGGCATCACACTTTGGCATGCAGCCAGCTTAACTTATCGGCCCGAAGAATCCTGTATCTTCCGATTCTGCTAAGGAGCTAAGCGGCCCGACTCTCGCCTGAGAGTCTTGATCTCGTTTGCTGAGTACTGGTCCCCAGCGTGAATGTCGGATTGGCACTAGAGAATTCAAAATAGATGCTCAAGTTGGCGTGAGGCCAACTTAAAGGAAAGCCTCGCTGAGACCCTTCGCCTGTGAGATCCCTGTTCAATCACTTTTGGTTAGTATACTCTGGGCATCTAGGGCAACCGAATTATGGACTTGCTTTCAGTTTCACCGAGATGGAGAGGAGTGGGCTGCATCCTCGCCGTGACCGCGAGCGCCGCAGCTGTAGCGTTTTGGTTCTTCTCGACTCCCCTGCCGTCAGTTCCGCAGCGTACGCTTCGCATTGGATTTGAGAGCAATCCTCCAGTCCAGATTCGGACTGAAGACGGTTTTTCCGGACTTGCTGTGGAAACCGTGGACGAAGCGGCGAAACGAGCCGGAATCAAATTGGAATGGGTTGAAACCGGTACGAGTTCCGACCAAGCTTTCCAAGAGGGGCTGGTGGACCTTTGGCCATTGATGGTCGATTTTCCGGAACGTCGAAAACGAGTACACTTCGCCCGGCCCTGGATGCACAGCAGCGACGTTTTGCTGGTCCGCGAGGACTCGCCGAGTCCGGACCGCCGCTTTAGGGGCCGCATTGCAGTTTTCAAGATACCGCTTCACGTCAAACTCGCACAGGAACAATTTCCTGAAGCGCATCTCGTGGTAGTCCCTGAAATCGAAGACGTCCTCCAGCAAGTCTGTAGAGGGGCTGCTGCCGGCTTTCTTGAAGCGCGCGTGGCTCTGACCTTGCTACGAGAGCAGCCTCAGGAATGCTCTTCCGTGGCTCTTCGCATACAGACCATTCCCGGACTGGTGTTTAACGCCGGACTAGCTTCAACGTTCGAATCGGCGGGGGCTGCTGATCAGATCCAGAGCGAAATCGACAGCATGTTCCGAAACGGAATTCTCGCGACTTTGATCGCAAAGTACTCCTATTTCGGGCTGGACGATACTTGGGCTTCTTATGAGCAGGCTGCGGCGGAGGAAAAGTGGCGATGGTTGACCGGAATCATAGTCGGCCTGGTCTTCGCGCTTGTCCTGACCCTTTGGCAGGTCAGCTCCCTGAAGCAGCGGAAGCGCGCAGAAGTCGTGCTGCGGGAAAGCGAAAGTCGATGCCGTCTCGCGATGGAGATCGGGCGTATGGTCGCTTTCGAGTGGGACCCTTCGACTGATGAAGTGCGTCGCACCTACGGTTACGCTGGAATATTTGATCTGAATGGGAACGAGACCAGAGAGGTAGGAAAGGACTCCCTCCAGCGCATCCACCCCGATGACCGGGAACACGTAATTCAGGCCGTCAGGACTCTTACACCCGGCAAAGACTCGTACAGAACCGAATATCGGGTGAGTCATCCCAGCGGGAAGATTGTGACGATGCAACAAATCGCCCGCGCGCGCTTTGATGGCGATGGCCGAATGGTTCGGTTGGTCGGCATGGTCGCTGACATCACCGAGCGCAAGCGGGCCGAGGATGAACTGCGCGAAAGCCAGCAGCGTCTTGTCTCGATCTACAACACTGTCGAAGATGCCATCTTCCATCTAGCTATCGAACCCGAGGGGCAATTCCGCATCGTTTCTGTCAATGCGGCTTTTCTGAGGGTCACCGGACTGAGCCAAGACCAGGTGGTCGGCAAAACCGTGAGCGAGGTCATCCCTGAGCCGTCCCTAACGATGGTTCTGGAAAAATACCGAAAGGCGATCGAAGAAGGTACCGTCGTGCGCTGGGAAGAGACATCTGATTACCCTGCCGGGCGGGTATCCGGGGAAGTCAGCGTCGCGCCTGTCTTTGACAATACAGGCACTTGTACCCATCTGGTTGGATCGGTTCACGACATAACCGAGGTCAAGCGCGCACAGGAAATTGAAATTCGGCTCGCGTCAGACTTGGAGCGTAGCCGTGACGAAGTGCGCGCCTTGGCTGCCAGCCTTGTCAAGGCTCAGGAAGACGAGCGCCGAAGAATATCTCGGGAGCTGCATGATCAGATCTGCCATCAGCTTGGTTCTCTAGCCGCCGACATTGGCAATCTTGCGGACAATCCCCTTGCTCCCAAGAATCTGCGAGCCCATCTTACAGCGATCCGGGCGCGCGCGGTCAAGGCATCGCAAGAAACCCACGATATCGCGTATCAAATGCACACGGCCATTCTTCATGATTTGGGCCTGGTGGCTTCGCTGAAAGCCCTGTGCCGACAGTTTGCCGAGCAGTATCCAAATATCGCGGTGGACTTTAAGAACGGTGGTCCGCCCACCTCAATTCCCGGTGAAGTGGCAACTTGTCTCTACCGTATCGCACAGGAGAGTCTACAGAATGTGGCCAAGCATTCCGGGGCCAAAAACGTTTCGGTCCGTCTCGGCTTTGATAAGGGGGCGGTCGTGTTTACGATCCAGGACGACGGCGCTGGTTTCGACCCGAAGGCGGTCAAGGGGCACGGTGCGATCGGACTGATCAGCATGAGGGAACGCGCGCATTTCGTGAAGGGAAACCTAACTATCAGGGCACAGCCAGGTCACGGCACCCAAGTTTCCATGGAAGCTCCCTTGCCTGTCGGCAACTCATGAATCCCCTGGGATCCTTTTGGCCGACCACCCAGCGATATTCGAAGACATTCGTGTAGTTCTCGCGCTGCATTACGAGATCGTCGAGACCATGGCGGACGGCTCCTCGACCGAATATGCGATCTGGCAATGCTCGATGTTGAACTGACGAAATTCCGGGTGAAATGGTTTGCTGCTCTCGGGCCGTGACTTTGGCATCGGGAATTGCTGCTCCGCTCGGAGACGGTCACGGAGACGGAAAATTTTAAAAAAAGCGGATGCCCTTTGACATGCATCGGCCTACTATTCCGTCATGCACTTTAAGCGGAGAATAACCATCAACGAGGTCAGAATGCGAACACGAAATGACGAACAGTTTGTGCTTATGTGCGTAGGCTTACTTGTTCTGTTAGTCGTGGCGTTATGGCTGAAGGTACCACTGGGATAGCCTACGTTCGAATATGTGGTCGATGCGGAGGCAGGTCGTGAACTTCGAACGACCAGGAGCAGGGCTGATCCTCCTTCAGCCCCACCTTGGCCGTCTGCTGGGGGTATCTATGGGTGATCCAGCCGACTCTATTCAACCAGATGCCTGCCAGGGGCTTCAGCTTTCTTTTTTTAAAGGGCACCTCCCTACCGAGATAGGAAACGTAGCTATCGGGTGGGATTGTGCCGGAAGAACTGAACGCTGGCGAGTGAGAAGTAGGTCCCAAGAATCTTTACACGCCTGCGGATTTGGTCCGCAGGTGAGTTCGTTCATGCCTGGAAAGCTGGTCGATTGCGGCATCGCGTTTCTGCAATGCTTTATCGACTAGCAGTCGCAGATCAATCGTTCGGTCATTCTGATGGGCAATGTGTGCGGATTCTAGTTCCGCCTGGATCGCGTGATAGGCCCTGGACGCCGCAGTAGCCGCGCCCAAAAGGCTCTCACATTGTTTACACTCTTGGCCCACCTTTAGTAGGGATGCGCTTTACTAGACGATTGTTACACCTGTTCAGCGCTTCAAAGGAAATAATATATGTGCAATATTTGCCGATTCTCAAGGACCAGGATGGTTACCCGCACGATACTTGCGAGTTGCACCCAATCCTTCTCTATCCTCGATAGACGCCTCCAAGTGGTCTTCGACGTCCGAAAAGGATCGGGCGATTATGCCGTGTAAGCGTTTCTGTTGGCTTCGAAGCGCTGGTACGCGCCCAGTCGGCAGGGCGTCAATGAGATCACTCAACAAGGCGTTCATGCGGCGCATCACCTGCATGCTTTCCCGACCGTAATAACGAATTTCACTAAGAGCTAGTTCAAGGAAATTGTCCCAACTAGGAACGGGCATCACCAATCTCAGGTGACCGGACCCGTCGCGGACTTCCCCGATTTCCAGGCAGCGCCGACCGAGCCTAAACAAAAGGTCTTCGATCTGGTCGAGCGCCTGGACCGCCGTTGACGGATCATTCACCGCTGGTGACAGGGCCCGAATCGCGATGTCTCTCAGCAATTGGATAGAGTACTTAGGATCTTGCTCAAATGTCCTCTGTGTGCCCATTCGGATAGCAGTCTTAAGGTCCCGCTCATCGATCGCTTGACGGCCGCCATATACACGCAGCAACGGTGTGCTCTCAACGACCGTGTCGCCGACCCCGGATAGTATCTCGATGACACCGTCCACCTGCCTGGCCAGTGCTACAAGGCGCGTGACGTCAAGGGATTGGATCGCTCGCGGGGGACCGCTATATAACATCCTTTGCGTCACCACCAACAGTGAAAGCTCGCTGTCTCCGCTTAGGACAATGGACTCTCCAAGGGGCGGGTACATCAAGTCTATGATTTGCCGCGCAAAATCGCCGGTGAAACCCAGGACGCTGGCAATCTGCAAGTGGCTCAACCTTTGTACGAGACAAATAAACATCCCCACGCTTGAAAGGAGTAGAACGACCACCAGCCAACCGCTAAAGAACGGCACGTTGCCGGAACCGTGTCGATCCACCCAGGCCATCGCGCCGATCGCATACAGAAAGGTGGCAGTAAAAACACCGATCGCGTGAAACACTACCGGATCTCGGGACATCCACAGCACCAAGCGTGGAGAATACGCGGTCGCGCTGAACTGAACCATTACGAATACAAGGGAAAAGACGATGCCGGTCAACGTGATCATTCCTGTGGCGATCGAAGAGTACATCGTTATCGCGACCGCCGGACTGATCCCGGATGTCCATTCGGGCTGCAGTGACGCTTCGATTCTAGGAAGAGCTAGCCCCAAAGAAACCGCCCCTGTGGCGTACACCACAGGTACGGCCCATGTGGGTAGCAACGGCTCACGCATTTTGCAAAAAACAACGGAGTAGTCGTATCCGTGCATGAGCCGTCGTTCCGGAGTCATTCATAGCCACCACACTGTGCTAAGCGCTTCGAGTTTTAAGTTTGCTTGTATTTTCACCCCCTTATTGCCCTACCTTTCTCCCGACGTTGAGATTCCGATGCATGGCTCGTCGATGTGTTTTCTTTTGTTCTGCCTTAGGACACGCGACAAGATTAGGTATCTCGCTAATCGGCAGGCTGGTCTGGACAACTCGTGCGAGGGAACGGTACGGCCAAGAAGCGGAGGCGCCTAATGGGCCGCTTCGTCAACCTTTTCAAGTGGGATGTGGGCCACAAATACCGGGTCGCCAAATGCACTTTTCATATTGTCCGTGTGTTTTCCAAGAAACCACACATTACCATTACGTTTGTCCAGCAGCAAAACACCCGGTCTCCCGTTGTAAATGTAACCTGCTGATACGACACTGAGGTAGTCATAGCGGCCGGAATCGGCGGAAACCGCCATTTCCGGCGCCAAGTAAGGCCGTGCGACGATCATCCCAAGCAACAGGGCGATGATCAGCAGCAACAACTTAAGCATCCGGTCTGATCTATCCATTCGCCACTCCTCTTTCGTCACCCTACATGTCGCCGGTGGCGGGATGTAAGAATATAGCTCTTCGGTACTTCTTGAAATCGCCGCTCAGCGGAATAATGGCAGCTTGCGCCATAGATGCAAACCGTCTATCGCTAGGTCCAGAACTTTTCGTGAGAGGGCTAACCGTCAGCAACTCAAAGAAACCACGGGCATGCGTCGTCGCGACCTTGAGAACGTCCCTTCGTCGCAGAAGGTGCTCAAAGGGAACTATGAGCAGATCTTTGACCAGCTCGGCCTAAGGTCAGCGCTTGGGAGAAGACTCACGTATCCGGAGCTGGGGAGTCGTCGTCCAGGAGTTGCCCGCAGCTATGAGCCGCCCGGTGAAATGAAGCCATACTCTATTGAAAAAGGTGGCCTTCCCGTTCCGGCTGGAAACGAGGATCATCACTGGAGCCGTGTTGGCCAGGTTCCGGAAATTCTCCTCGCTTTCGCGCAGCGCGATTTCACGCCGCTTCCGTTGCTCGGGCTTGCTAAAGGGTCAGGCTCAGCGCAAAGACCAGGCCGACTCGATGCTCTGGCGTTCTCAACGAAGGCCGCAGCTAAACAGAAACCTAGAAAGCCTACGGAATCAGCCCGAGATCGATCGCGTGCTTCGTCAATTCGGAAGTAGTTCTCAGCCCTAACTTTCTCCTGATGTTCAACCGATAAAGGGAGACCGTCTTAATGGAGATGTTCATGGCTCGAGCAATTTCCTCGGGAGCCTGCCCGTAGCGATCAACCGCAGGGCCTCGCACTCCCGCTTGCTTAGACGAGAAGTGGCGGCAGCAGGATGCTGGAACCGTCCCAGGAGTTCGGTCGAGAGACCGGAGCTGACATAAATTCGGCCTTTCAGGACGCGCTGAGCCGCATCTAGAAGATCTTCAAGCACGGCGGATTTCAGCACATATCCAGTCCCGCCGGCCTCAAAGGCGGCTGTCACGTACGCAGAGTTCGAATGCGCCGAGACGAATAGTAGCTTAATTCCAGGCAGACTAGCTTTAATCTGTATTGCGGCGTCGATGCCGCTCAAATGCGGCATCGTAATGTCGGAGACGATCAGGTCCGGTTTCAAGCGTAGTGCCGCTTCCACCAGGGTCCGCCCGTCTTCCACGGTCCCGACTATCTGGAAATGTTGTGCAAGAACTCTGCGGATGCCTTCTAGTATCAGGGCATGGTCGTCGGCTAATAGGATCCGAGGGCGTTTCATAACCTGCCGTTAGGTTTCAATAGCGTGGGACGCGGACCCGATCTCTTCGCTGGCGCTCGGAGGAGGTGTCAGGAAGAGCCGTGTTTGCGTGAAGTGTTGCACGCACCGCGCCCCAATCCCCTATCGTATGAGGTGTTGCGTAGCGCCGGAAGCTAGCTTGCGGATAGGTAACCGATATCCGAATGATGGAAAAATTTAAATCCAGCGTATCGTAGGGGCTATCTCTAGCCCGGACTCTATGTCGCGAAGCGCTAGCAGTGATACGGCCAATTCGGTCAGCCCACCCGAGATCGAAGGGCAGTTGGAACGCATCTTCAAGAGCCCTGGCTTTCGGAATTCCCAACGCCTGCGCCGCTTTTTAGAGTTCACCGTACGCTGCGTACTGTCTGGAGCAACAGATCAAATTAAAGAGTCCGTGATAGGCCGCACCGTGTTCGACCGTGGATCGCGCTACGATCCGCGAATAGATTCAATAGTTCGCGTGGAATCACAGCGATTGCGGCGAAAGTTAGACGAGTATTACGCCACCGACGGACGCGGGGACCATGTTTCGATCAAGTTCGAGGCGGGCAGCTATATCCCGATCATCTCCTATGCGGCTCCTGAGCGCGGACCTCAACATGAGGGGGCCGGAAGGGAGGGAGCCGCCTCCGACTTGAGTCCCCAGACCATTGCGGTCCTTCCCTTTGACAATCAATGTTCCGATCCCGAGCAGGAATATTTTTGCGACGGTGTTACCGAGGAGATCATTTTCGCACTGAGCACTATCCCGGGCCTCAACGTCATCGGCCGCACCAGCGTATTTGCTTTGAAGGGCCTCGCGCGAGACGCACGCAGGACTGGAGCCCGTCTGGCGGCGGGCACTGTTATCTCAGGAAGTGTCCGCAAGGTAGGGACCCGTCTGAGGATTTTTGTTGAGATGGTTGACGCGGGAACCGGAGAGGTGCGTTGGATTAAACACTTTGACCATGTGACAGCAGATAACCTTTTTGAAATCGAAGAGGAGATTGCGCATTCCATCGCCGGGGCCTTGCAAAAGACTCTGGCTCCCACCATGTCGCGGCCAATCGTCTCAGGCGCTCCCAATATGGAGGCCTATCTGCTCTATCTCAAAGGACGCCATAGATGGAATGACATGAGCGTGGAGGGCTATCGTTCCGCGATTCAGATCTTTGAACGCGCAATCGTGCTGTTTCCCTCCTACGCGGCGCTCTATGCGGGGCTCGCCGACGCACATAGCCATCTTGCAGTTTGGGGGGGAGCACGCCCCCGCGAAGCTTTCCCCAAGGCGGAGCAAGCGGCTCGTCAATCGCTGCAGCTCAATCCCCTACTTCCGCATGCCTATTCTGCGCTTGCCACCTCCCAAGCCTTCTATCAATGGAAGTGGGAAGAAGGTACCGGCCTTGCGAAGAAGGCCACAGAGATGGAGCCTTCTTATGCCTTCGGTCAGCAGGTATATGGCATGTGTCTTTTGGCGACGGGTCAAATGGACGATGCCCGGGCATGCTTTGAGCGCGCCGTTACTCTGGATCCGTTCTCGCAGCGTACAAACCGCATTCTAGGATGTGCACTGTATCTTGAGCGCCGCTTTTCTGGCGCTGAAAAATGGCTAGAGGCCGCGCTGACGTTCGATGCCCATTCTGTACACACGCGCTACCTACTCGTTCACGTCTACCTAAACCAGCTCCGCTACGACGACGCGTTAAATCTGGCACTTGCGTGCGATACAAATCCGCCCGATCCCCTCAGTTTGGGTGCACTCGGAGCCTGCTTCGGGTACATGGGACGGAAGGAGGAGGCGTACGCAATTCTTGCGAGGATTGCGACATTGGCGGAATCCGGATACATTGATCCACTAGCGGAAGGCCAGGTCCAGATTAGCTTGGGTAACATCGACCTCGCTGTTGAATGCGTTAGCCGTGGCTTGGATGCGCGAACACTGTTTTCCGCTTTCCTTCACCTCGATCCGATGTTTGATTCGTTACGGGGCTTTCCGAAATTCAACGAATTGATCTCGAAGCTTAGACAGTGATTCTGGCTGATAAGGCTTGCTGTCCGGTGTCGGCGGCATTCCGGCGGTAGGATGATTGATCGCTGGGCGGAACGAAGCCCAATGCAGCCGTTGCTGGACCTTCGACGAATCTGCGGCGAGAGCTGCTCGCGAAAAAATAGCTGCATTACTCCGCGGATGTCTTCGAGTATCGCTGGGTGTCGTCGGCCAAGGATCCTAGGGGTTCATGAGTTGCCGACAGGCAAGGGAGCTACCAGGGAAACTTGAGTGCCTTGACCTAGCGGTGCCGTGATAGTGAACTTCCCCTTTACCAAATGCGCGCGTTCCTTCATGCCGATCAGTCCGATCCCACCGTACCCCCTGATTACCTTCGGATCGAAACCAGCGCCGTCGTCCTGGATCGTTAAGACAACAGCCCCCTTCTCAAAGCCGAGACGGACCGAAACGTTAGTCGCGCCGGAATGCTTGGCCACATTCTGTAGACTCTCCTGTGCCACACGGTAGAAGCAAGTTGCCACTTCACTGGGAATTGAGGCGGGCGGACCACTGTTCTTAAATTCCACCGTGATATTTGGATACTGCTCGGAAAACTGTCGGCACAAGGCATTTAGCGAAGCCACCAGGCCCAAATCATCGAGAATGGCTGTGTGCATTTGGTACGCGATACCGTGGGTCTCTTGCGATGTCTTCACCACGCGCGCCCGGATCGCCGTAAGATGGGCTCGCAGATCCTCGACAGCCAGGGTGCTGACCGCAAGATTACCAATGTCGCGGGCCAGGGAAGCAAGCTGGTTGCAGATCTGATCATGCAGCTCGCGAGATACTCTGCGGCGTTCGTCTTCCTGAGCCTTCATGAGACTGGCAGCCAAGGCGCGTATTTCGTCGTGGCTGGTCGCCAGGTCGGATGCGAGCTGAACTTCGGTTTCGTGAGCGCGTTTTACCGCTTCCTCGGCCCGTATGCGCTCAGTGATGTCCTCGATCATGGCCAGGCCGTACATGACCTCGCCTTTCTTATCACGGATAACGGATCCAGTTAGGTCGATCCAAATAATTTCTCCGCCCTTCTGCACATACCGCTTCCGCAACCTGTAGAAAGGTATTTCGCCTCTGAAAAGCCGCTCGGCAAGTTCCTCATCCGCTCGTAGGTCATCCGGGTGCGTGATGTCAGCGAATGTCATTTGGAGAAGTGACGCTTCCGAGTACCCCACCATTTGACAAAGCGCGCCGTTGACCTTCAAGAAGCGATAGTCCTTTCCCACGAGCGCGAGGCCGAGAGGCCCTTCTTCGAACACTCCGCGGAAACGCTCTTCACTCTCGCGTAAGGCTTCCTCGGCCTGCTTGCGCTCGGTGATATCGGCAGTTATGCCAACTAGCCGAAGGATTCGGCCGCCACGCTCAAAAAGCGCCCGGGCATTCTGCTGGACCCTCACAACTCGTCCGCTGGAATGAATCACTCGATATTCGATTTTGTACGAATCTTTAGTGGGCGTCAGCGTCCTGTATGCCTGGATGAGGCCTTCCTGGTCCTCAGGGTGAATGCGCTGGAGGGAAGATCTACCCGACTCTCTGGTCGGGTCCCCATTCACGCCCAGTATTTCAGTGCAGTCGGCGGATCGCCGTACCTCATCGGTCTCAGGGTTCCATTCAAAAGCGAACATTCGTCCGGTTTCCAGTGCTAGACGGCATCGATCATCGCTTTCCTGGAGCGCCATTTCCCGTCGCTTTAGATCTTCAACGGTCTCCCGGGTGCGCTTCAACGCCTCACTTAAAGAACGAAGGACCTGGGTCACAGGCAAAATACCAATCGCCGTAAGAAGCACAACCAGCATCCAGGCGGCCATTGACGAGGCGGAAAGGTCGCGACGAAAGGCTACACCGGCGAACTCTAGCAGCGCGATGGTCAAAGCCACTGCGACCAACAGCCCAGCGCTAATAAAGGCTTCGCGCTCTCCCAAGAGGCATGCCGCTGTGATCGAGATTGCTAGATAGGACATCACTCCTAAGCTTGTGATGCCCCCGGTAAGAATCAGAATGATCGTCACGATAGACCACATGCACGAGAGGAAGATCCAACTGGCGACTTTGACATAGCCTCTACTCAGGTAGACGAGCGAAGCCAGAACCAAGAGCGTGAACCCGGCTACGAGAACGAATCCGGCAGCTTTCCTGAGCACGAAAAACGGCAAGACCACTGCAGAGAATAGGGTCAGCCAGAGCAGCACCCCGATAAGGAGAGAGTGCAGCGTCCTTGCGGCCAAAGTCTCGATAGCATCGCCGTCGAGCGTGAGCGGCCTTGTCGCTCCTATGAACCACCGGAGTCGTAAAAGGAAGTCCTGTATCAGATAACCCCCGAAGCGGACCTCGAAGCACCTATGAGTATGGTTGACGTGACCAGTAGTTTTTACCAGCCCGATAGAAAGTATAGCTGGGTCGAACTTTGGTTTCTCGCTCGCCTGCGCGCGCCGTTAGGGGAAGCTGACCCTTTCGCCCGAGCCGAGATTTTAGGGGCGGGCTCACGGCTACTTAACGCAAGACTCCGCAACCCGACTTCGAGGCAACAGAGACCGCTACAACAGGGAACACGTTATGCGTCAAGGTGGGATAGCTTCTGGATAGCCCCGTCGGTTTTCGGCACAGTGAGTTGCATGCAAATCTTGACTCGCGATAGGTCAGCGCGGCGTCACTGCGACCTACCCCTAGTCGAGGTCGCGCGATTGGCGAGTTCGATGTGTGCACGCACTGCATTCTCTGTTTGTCGAAGAGACGTCGAGATTGAAGCTCGCGAAACACGGCGAACGATCGGTTCTGCAAGCCATCGCAGCGAAGCTGAAACGTCGCGGCTCAGTCCCATTGCCTCCAATTCGAAATAGACACCCCCATCGCGTTGGACATAGCGCCCGATGGTGGCCAGCCGCCATACCATTCCATAGCCCTCCCCTTCCCGCAGAGCGCGCTGGGACGGGGCACCGTAGTCTTCTATTTCCTGGAGCCGTGTCGTATGGGAGACGCTGTATCCGCG
>Ga0068858_100002827_pt1 | contig 17443 bp, 20 predicted proteins | sample KBSSwiS12_FD_66589 | JGI IMG/M metagenome (GOLD analysis project Ga0068858, IMG submission 66589) | Switchgrass rhizosphere microbial communities from Kellogg Biological Station, Michigan, USA - KBS Switchgrass S1-2 | ecosystem: Host-associated > Plants > Roots > Rhizosphere > Soil ...
GCCCGGGTACGGCACCCCCGCGGGACGAGCGTCCGGATTTGCCACCGGCGCGGCCGGCGACCTAAGCCACTGAAAAGAAAACCCGCCAGCCTCTTTCAGTGGAAACGAAAGGCACGTAGAATCCGCGCTCTTTTTTGGGCCGGGTCAAACCCCGGTCCGTACCGAACGAGAGAACTGGATAATGGTAACCATTCGCCTGACGCGGCGCGGGGCGCGCAATCAGCCTTTCTACCACGTGGTAGTGACCGACAGCCGCAAGCGGCAGGGCGGCCTGAGCCTGGAGCACGTGGGTTTTTTCAACCCGATCGCGCGCAAGTCCGAGCCGAAACTGAAGCTGGATCTGCCGCGGATCGAGTATTGGGTCAGCAAGGGCGCTCAGCAGTCTGACCGCGTGCGCTCGCTCGTTGCTTCCTATCGGAAGCAGGCGACGGCCTGACAGAGGCGGGCAGCCGCCTGTCCGCGCGCTGGGTGGAGCTCGGGCGTATTGGCGCCCCCTTCGGCGTCAAGGGCTGGGTGCATGTTGACTCCTACACCGATCCGCCCGATGGCCTGCTCGAATATCCACAATGGGTATTACGCGGCGGCTCAGGCGAGCGTGTAACGCGTAAGTTGGCCGAAGGACACCCGCATGGCGACCGGTTGGTCGCGCGGTTGGACGGGATAGAGGATCGCGATGCCGCGGCCAGATTGACGGGCAGCGTGATCGAGGTGCAGCGGGCTGACATGCCATCGCTCAGGAAGCGCGAACACTATCGCGCGGACCTGGTCGGACTGTCGGTACGCAACCTGGAAGGTGTTGATATGGGTCATGTCGCGCAGTTTGTTGACGCGCCGACGGGCCCGGTGATGGTGGTGAAGGATGCTGACGGACGGGAGCACTGGGTGCTCGCCACCCGGGAGTATCTGCGCAAGGTCGAGATGGAAGCCGGACTGATCCTCGTGGATTGGCCGCTGGATCTCGAATAGAGGCACGCCGTGCACATTGAGGTCGTCACGCTGTTTCCGGAAATGATCAGCGGGGCGCTGAAGTTCGGCATCGTGGGCCGTGCGCTGGATCGCGGTTTATTGAGCGTCGGGACAGAAGATCCGCGCTCGCATACCAGCGATCCTCATCGCACGGTGGATGACCGGCCGTATGGCGGTGGTCCCGGGATGGTGCTCAAACCGGAGCCCATGCTGGCGGCGATCGGCGCGGCGCGGGCGAGGCTGCCGGAAGGCAGTCCGCGGATTTATCTGTCGGCGCAGGGCGAGCCCTTCGGGCAGCGACAGGCGCAGCAGTTGGCCGCGTTGCCCGGGTTCCTGCTGGTGGCCGGACGGTATGAAGGTTTGGATGAGCGCGCCCTGGCGCTCGGCATAGATCGGGAGTTGTCGCTCGGAGACTATGTGCTCTCGGGTGGCGAGCTGCCGGCGCTGGTGGTGATCGACGCGGTGGCGCGATTGTTACCGGGCGCGTTGGGCGACGAACGTTCGAGTGTCGAGGAGTCGTTTACCGCGGGTCTGCTCGACTGGCCGCACTACACGCGGCCGGAAGTTTTCGCGGGAATGGCGGTGCCGCCGGTGTTGTTGTCAGGCAATCATGCCGACATCCGCCGCTGGCGGTTGCAGCAGGCGGTGGGGCGGACGTGGTTGCGCCGGCCGGAGCTGATTGCCGCGAACCCCCTCGCGCCCGAGGCGAGCAAGTTACTGAATGAGTTTCTCACCGCACGGGCGGTGAGTACGACTAAATGATTGGGTCACCGCATGAGCGGTGTACTGAGGATGACGAACATGAGCAAGATTACTCAGGAACTGGAAAAAGCACGCATGACCCGCGAGGTCCCGGACTTCAAGCCCGGTGACACCGTGATCGTGAACGTGAAGGTGGTCGAAGGTGACCGCGAGCGCGTCCAGGCTTACGAAGGCGTCGTGATTGCCATCAGCAATCGCGGACTCAACTCCTCCTTCACGGTGCGGAAGATTTCGCACGGCGAGGGTGTCGAGCGCGTCTTCCAGACCTACAGCCCGGCGATCAGCGACATTTCGATCAAGCGCCGTGGCAGCGTTCGCCGCGCGAAGCTGTACTACCTGCGTGACCTGTCGGGCAAGGCCGCTCGAATCGAAGAGAAGATCTAAGGCTCTGGCTGACGGCCGGAGGCCGCAACTTGCAAATCGTCCGGGCGATTCTGTGGGCACTGTGGCGTGGCCTCGATGTGCTGCGCCGGTTCCTGCACCTGATCTTTCTGCTGGTTGTGTTCGGGTTTGTATTCGGCGCGCTGCGCGTGTCGCTGCCCAACGTGCCTTCGAAAGCGGCCCTGCTGGTCGCACCCGAGGGCCAGCTCGTCGAGCAGATGTCGGGCGATCCGCTCGGACGGGCCTTCCAGGAAGCCCGTGGGCAGGGGCATCCCGAAACCCTGCTGTGGGATGTCGTCGACTCCATCCGCTACGCCGCGAAGGACAAGCGCATCCCGGTCCTCGCCATCGACCTCGAGAAGTTTGACGGCGCCGGCCAGCCCACACTCGAGGAATTCGCCAGGGCCATCCGCGAATTCCGCGCTTCGGGCAAGAAGGTGATTGCCTTCGGTACCGAGCTCACCCAGGACCGTTACTACATCGCCGCCCAGGCCGATGAGATCTACCTCGATCCGCTCGGCTTCGTGCTGCTCGATGGCTACGGCCGCTACCGGATGTTCTTCAAAGAGGTGCTCGACAAGATCGGTGTCGACATCAATGTCTTTCGCGTAGGGGCGTTCAAGAGCGCGGTCGAGGCGTACACCCGGACTGACATGTCGCCGGAGGATAAGGAGGAAAGCCTCGCTTACCTCAACGCGCTCTGGTCCAACTATCAGACGGCAATGACACGCGCGCGGAAACTGCCTTCCGATGCGATCGCGACCTACGTCAATACACTCGCGAAGAAGGTGCCCGCGGCTGGCGGAAACGCAGCGCAGGTCGCCTTGCAGGCTGGCCTCGTGACGGGCATCAAGTCACGTCAGGAAGTCGAGCGCCGGTTGATTGACCTCGTCGGTCAGGACGAATCCGATGCATCGTTCCAGAACGTGCATCTGCAGGACTATGTGCGGATCGCGCATGCCCAGAAGAAGCTGCATGGCGATGGCAAGAAACATATTGGCGTGATTGTTGCCGCGGGCGAAATCCTGGATGGGGACCAGCCCCCAGGCACCGTCGGTGGCGATACCACTGCGCGGCTGATCCGGCAGGCGCGGTTGGATAAGGATGTGTCGGCGGTTGTCTTGCGCGTAGACAGCCCGGGTGGAAGTGTCCTCGCTTCGGAACATATCTACCGGGAGCTGCAGGCTTTGCGCGCGGCGGGCAAGCCGGTGGTGGTCTCGATGGGTGACCTGGCCGCATCCGGCGGGTACTACATCTCCGCTCCGGCCGATGAGATCTGGGCCAGCCCGGCCACGCTGACGGGCTCGATCGGTATTTTCGCGATCATTCCGACTGTTGATAAGACTCTGACCAAGATCGGCGTCAACGTCGATGGTGTTGGCACGAATCCTCTCGCATCGCAAATGCGTATCGACCGTCCCCTCGGTCCGGAAGCTCGCGCGCTGTTGCAGGCTGAGATCGAGCGCGGCTACGACGTGTTCCTGGAGCGTGTCTCCACGGGCCGCAAGAAGACGCGCGAGCAGATTGATTCCATCGCGCAGGGGCGGGTATGGGCAGGCGTCGACGCCCTGAAGCTGGGTCTGATCGACGGGTTGGGTTCGTTCGACGACGCCACCAAGGCGGCGGCTCGCCGGGCCAAGCTGACCGATTACGAAGTTGAGTTCATGGAGCCGGAGTTGTCCTGGGCCCAGGAGCTCGTGCTGAATATGAAGACCCGCGCGGTGAAGGCGCTGGTCTCGACATCACTGGGCGCTTCATTGAACCCGCTCGGCCCGGTGGCCAAGCGGTTGGATCCGCTGACGCGGCAGGTGGAGATGCTGAACCGCTTCTCCGAACCTAACCGCGTGTACGCCTACTGCTTCTGCACCGCCGACTGATCTCGCACGGCGGCGACCCTTTACAGCGTCGCCCAGTCGAGGATGACTTTCCCCGACTTGCCTGATCCCATGGTCTCAAACCCCTTCAGGTACTCCTGGATGGGGAAATGGTGGGTGATGATGGGTTGCAGTTTGAGCCCGCTCTGCAGGAGCGAGGACATCTTGTACCAGGTCTCAAACATCTCGCGCCCGTAGATGCCCTTCAGGGTCAGGCCCTTGAAGATGACCTGGTTCCAGTCGATCGCCGTCTCCTCCGGCGGAATGCCTAAGATCGCAATCGACCCGCCATGCCGCATCGTGCGCAACATCTCACGAAATGCCGTGGCATTGCCCGACATCTCGAGCCCGACGTCGAAACCTTCCTTCATTCCCAACTCTTTCATCGTGTCATCGAGATTTTCTTTTGTGACATTGATGGCGCGCGAAGCACCCATCTTGCGAGCCAGGTCGAGCCGGTAGTCGTTTACGTCGGTGATGACGACATGGCGGGCTCCAACAAAGCGGGCAATCGAGACCGCCATGATGCCGATCGGGCCGGCACCCGTGATCAACACGTCTTCACCCACCATGTCGAAAGCCAACGCTGTGTGAGTTGCGTTGCCGAACGGATCCAGGATCGACGCAACATCGTCGGTAATGGAGTCGGGCAGCTTGAAAGTGTTGATCGCGGGAATGGATAAGTACTGCGCGAACGCTCCGGGGCGGTTCACGCCGACTCCCACGGTGTTGCGGCACAGATGGCGGCTGCCGGCCCGGCAGTTACGGCAGTAGCCGCAGGTGATGTGTCCTTCGCCCGAGACGCGGTCGCCGATCTCGAGGCCACGGACTTCCGAACCCATCTCCACGACTTTCCCGCAATATTCATGGCCGACGGCCATGGGCACCGGGATCGTCTTCTGCGCCCACGCATCCCACTTGTAGATGTGCATGTCAGTCCCGCAGATCGCGGTCTTGGCGATTTCAATCAGCACATCGTTGTGGCCGACCTTCGGCTCCGGGATGTCATCCAGCCAGATGCCGGGAGATGCCTCTTTCTTGACGAGAGCTTTCAATTAATCACCCTTTTCATGGCCTGCGGCCAAACTTTCAACGGGGATCGCGCAAGCGCGACCCCGACCATGTAGCAGCGCGCAAGGCGCGCTGGTCCAACCGCGCTCACTTTATTACTCCGAGCTCTTTGCCCACCGCGGTGAATGCGTCGATAGCTTTATCCAACTGCTCGCGGGTCAGCGCTGCTGACATCTGGGTGCGGATACGCGCCTGTCCCTTGGGGACGACGGGGAATGAAAATCCGATGACATACACGCCGCGTTGCAACAGTTGCCCGGCCATGCGGCCGGCGAGGGCGGCATCGCCCAGCATCACCGGGATGATGGGATGCTCGCCGGGCTTCAGGTTGAATCCGGCCTGGGTGAGACCGGCGCGGAAGTGGCGGGCATTCTCAAACAGTTGGCCACGCAATTCCGGCGTGTTTTCCAGCAAGTCCAAAACCCGGAGGCTGACACCCGCCACCACCGGCGGAACGCTGTTGGAGAACAGGTAGGGACGGGAGCGATTGCGCAGCCAGTCGATGACTTCCTTGCGGGAAGAGATGAAGCCGCCGCTCGCACCGCCCAGGGCCTTGCCCAGCGTGCTGGTGACGATGTCGACGCGGCGCGCCACGCCGCAATGCTCCGGTGTGCCCCGGCCCGTGGGCCCCATGAAGCCGGTTGCATGCGAGTCATCGACCATGACCAGCGCGTCATATTTGTCCGCAAGGTCACAGATGGCTTTCAGGTTCGCGATGGTGCCATCCATGGAAAACACGCCGTCGGTCGCAATGAGCCGCGTCCGGGCCGATTGCGTCGCCTTTAGAGCGTTTTCCAGCTCATTCATGTCGTTGTTGGCATAGCGGTGCCGCTGCGCTTTGCATAACCTGATGCCATCAATGATGCTGGCATGGTTGAGCGCATCCGAGATGATGGCGTCATTCTCATCCAGCAGCGTCTCAAACAGGCCGCCGTTGGCATCGAAACAGGAGGAGTAGAGGATGGTGTCCTCGGTTCCCAGGAACTTGCTCAAGCGCTCTTCGAGCTGCTTGTGAACACTCTGTGTTCCACAGATGAAGCGAACGGAGGCCATGCCATAACCATAGCGATCGATGGCCCGGTGGGCCGCTTCACGCATGGCCGCATGATTGGCCAGGCCGAGATAGTTGTTCGCACAAAGGTTCAGGACATCGCGGTCGCCCGTTCTGACCAGGCCCCCCTGAGGGCCCGCGAGGACACGCTCACTCTTGTACAGGCCCTGTTCCTTCAGACCCGCGAGATCGGCTCGCAACCGTTCAATGAAAGCTGGATTCATGGCTTCAATTATACTCTTCAGGCATGAGCGAAGCTGCCACTGAAACCGGCCCGGGCGCGGCTAGGATCGACCGCTGGCTGTTCGGAGTACGACTGTTTAAATCGCGATCGCTGGCCGCGGATGCGGTGAGCGGTGGCAAGGTCCACATCAACCATGCGCGTGTGAAACCGTCACGGGAGGTTGAGGTGGGCGATACCGTAACCTTCACGCGTGGTTCGGTTGTGTTCGAGTGCGTGGTGAGCGCGATCCCGCTGCGGCGGGGGCCGGCCGCCGAGGCGGCGCGATGTTATGACGAAACGGCCGCCAGCAAGGCGCGCCGCGAGGAGTTTTCGGCTCGCATGAAGGTGGCTGCGGCATTGACCCCGCGGCCGTTGGAGCGTCCGGATAAGCACGATCGCAAGGCGTTGCGGCGCTTGCGCGGCCGGGATTGATCTTCCGGCGCGCCTTGGCGCGCCGCTATACGGACGGGGTCGCGCTTGCGCGATCCCCGTTGAAAGTTTGGCCGCAGGCCATGAAAAGGGGGCTCATCGAGCCCAGGATATTTCCATGACGCTGAGCGTTTTTGACATTTTCAAAGTCGGCATCGGGCCGTCGAGCTCCCACACCATGGGCCCGATGCGCGCCGCGCGCGAGTTCGTGGTTGGCTTGAAGCGGGACGGACTGCTCGCGGCCACGAGCCAGATCGCGGTGCGGCTGTACGGCTCCCTGGCGCTCACCGGCATCGGCCACGGCACCGACCGGGCCGTCCTGGCGGGCCTCGAAGGCGCTGAGCCCGAAACCGTCGACCCTGACAGCATCGAGCCGATCATCCGCCGCGTGCGGACCGACGGCCGCATCAAACTGCTCGGCGAGCACGAGATTGCCTTCGACGAGCCGATGCAACTTCTGTTCATGCGCCACGAGACCCTGCCACGCCATTCCAACGGCATGCGGTTCACTGCGCTGACAGTAGATTCGCGCGTGTTGCGCGAGGATGATTACTACTCCATCGGTGGCGGTTTCGTCATTCGCGGCGATGAGACCGAAGCCAGCGGCGTGTTTGCAAACAAGCTCCCGCCGTACCCATTCAGCTCGGGAGCCGAGTTGCTCTCCAAGTGCAAGGAGAATGGGTTGGAGTTGTATGAGCTCATGCTCGCCAACGAACGCACCTGGCGGTCGGAGGAGGAGGTTCGTGCGGGCCTGCTGCACTTGTGGAAGATCATGCAGCAATGTGTCGAGCGCGGCTTCCATCAGACGGGACATCTGCCTGGCGTCCTGAAGGTCCGTCGCCGTGCACCGAAGATGTACCGCGTGCTGACCGAAGGCAAAGGCTCATCCGCCCTCGAAGCGCTGGATTGGGTAAATGCATTTGCTTTGGCAGTGAATGAAGAGAACGCCGCGGGCGGTCGTGTCGTCACAGCCCCCACCAACGGCGCTGCCGGCATCGTCCCCGCGGTCATGCACTATTACGCACGCTTTGAGCCGGGCGCCAACGAAGCGGGCATCATGCGCTTCCTGTTGTGCGCCGCGGCGATGGGCATGCTCTACAAGCGCAATGCTTCCATCTCCGGCGCGGAGATGGGCTGCATGGGCGAGGTGGGTGTTGCCTGCTCCATGGCAGCGGCCGGCCTGGTCGCGGCCCTGCACGGCACCAATGAGCAGATTGAGAACGCCGCCGAGATCGGCATGGAACACAACCTGGGACTGACATGTGACCCGGTCGCCGGGCTCGTACAGATTCCCTGTATCGAGAGAAACGCCATGGGCTCGGTGAAGGCCATCAACGCCGCCCGGCTCGCCATGCGTGGCGATGGCACCCACAAGGTCTCGCTGGACCAGGTGATTGCCACCATGAAGCAGACGGGTCTGGACATGCAGACCATCTACAAGGAGACCTCCCAGGGAGGTCTGGCGGTCAACGTCCCCGAATGCTGATCACGCTCGGTTGCGACTCCGCGTACGACTTCTTGTTCGCGTAGAGAAATTCGGGCGCCAGGTCGAACCCATTGGCCCAGACAACCGTATCCAACTCCGCCCGCAAGGCCGCGAACGCGCCAAGATCGCGGAGGGCGGCAACGATCGGTCGTCGATCCCTGAAAACAAAGTCCTCGAGGTCGACTTCGCCTGCAGTCCCATCCGAGGAAGAGACCCTGACCCTGTATTTGGGCAAGGCTTTTGCGGAGGTGACCCAGATGGTGTTCATACAGATCATGGCAGGGGAGGGATGGGGCTGAAGGTACCCTCAGTGGACAATCGGGTCCAGTTTTTCTGAAGCTCCACCTGATTTTCGAGGCCCCATTCAGACACTAGTCCGAAAATTCGCCTTGGAAGCTCACCTTCCAGCAACTCCACGGGATTCAGCTCCACAGTGGCGCGGCATTCTTCATAGCGGACATGGAAATGCGGTGGCTCGATGCCGCCGCAGCCGTCTGATAAAATGCACATCGCCGAAAGGCTTACGGCAGGGCATGCCGGAAGTGAAGCCTGTGGAGAGGTCGTGAGACCTGGGGGAGTTTGCAGCTGCGGTGCGACCCGCGTAAGACTCCCCACAGCGGGAGTACTATGCGGCGAAAACCAAGCCTTCTCCCCTGGGCAACCTCTACGAAGCAGGAACCCGCCGAGGTGATCTGAGATGCCTATGATTTCAGACACGGTAGGAATCTCCTCTATTCATGGAGGGGAGGATGTCAACTCTGGCATTTCCCTGCTCCGGTCTGTGCAGGACACAGTGCCGGAACAGTCGCCGGGTTGGAATTCAATCAGGTTGTGTGAATGCCCAGAAATGCAGCGCTGATCAGGCCCAGAGGCTGACGGGCGTAGTCTTCAGGCCCAGAGCGCGAACAACCCAACTGGCGGTGTCTCGGCCAGGGAATCCCGCAGGCTGCTGGCGGCAACGCCCGCCCAACTGTTTGTGTTGAAGGTGAAAGAACAGGCGGCGCCTGTTGTCAGGGCGCCTATGCCACGGTTAGGGGCGAGCAGGGTCGCTACTTCGGAGATGCCGGGGTTGTGACCGACGATCATCAGGTGCGGGATGCGTGGACCGGTTGATCGTACGATCCTGAGAATCTCATCCGCCGACGCCAGGTACAGCGACTCTACGGCGCGGATGTTCCGGGCGCTGATACCCAGCTCCCGTGCAACCGTCTCAGCGGTTTGTTCTGCCCGGCGGGCGTTGCTCGACAGCAGGCTGTCGGGTACGAGCTGCAATTCCAACAGCCGGCGCCCCATGGCTTCGGCTTCGGAAATCCCCCGGCGGTTCAACGGCCGGTCGAAGTCTGTGATTTGCGGGTCCTTCCACTGTGCATTCGCATGGCGCATGAGCGTCAGGCGCTTCAAACAGGGTTCTCCACCAGGATGCGGCCGTTTTCTATCCGCACGTTGTAGGTCCGCAAAGGTTCATAGGCGGGAGGAGTGAGAGCCTCGCCGGTACGCGCGCAGAAGTGCGCACCGTGCCGCGGGCAGATGATCTGACATTCCTCCACTTCCGCGCCCTCCAACGGCTCGCCGTCATGTGTGCAACGGTCTTCTACTGCGTAGAGTTGACTCCCACAGCGTACGACAAGAAGGGCGAGGCCGTCGAGATCGGCGGAAAAAGATTTTTGATCTTCGAGTGAGTCGGCAGCGCCGACATCCACCCAATCGGCGCTCAAAACATCCCCGTCTGGAGGCGGGCGGCTTCCGACATCATGCTCTGATTCCAGGGCGGATCGAAGGTCAACTCAACGTTGGCGGTGCTCACGGTCGGAATGCGTTGCACTTTGTCTTTGACATCCTCCACCAGCACTTCACCCATCCCGCAACCGGGGGCGGTCAGTGTCATGGTGATGTCGATTGCGCGGGTACCATCCGCATTGGCAGTTACGTTGCAATCGTAGACCAGTCCCAGGTCCACGATGTTGATCGGGATCTCGGGATCGAAGCAACTACGCATCTGATCCCAGGCCAGCTTCTTGACATCCTCTTCAGTGGCATTGGGAGGCAGCTCCGGCGACTTGGCAGCCTCTTTACCGATGGCGTCCGCGTTCTCGCCGGCGATGCGAAACAGGTTGCCCTCAATGTAAACCGTGAAGCTGCCACCCAGCGCCTGGGTGATGTAGCCCGCCTGACCGGGCTTCAGTTTCACTTCCACGCCGGCGGGCACGATCACAGCCGGGACTTCCCGGTTGACCACAAACGGTTCGTTTTCGTGACTACGCATCGCTTACTCCGTCGACACCGTGGCACCGCCCTTGTCCAAGGCAGCGTTCAACGTGTGCCAGCACAGGCTCGCGCATTTGACACGGGCAGGGTACTCACGCACGCCGGACAGTGCAGCCAGCTTGCCCAGGGAAGAATCGGCAATGGCGTCCTGCTTCGTCAGCAGCGAGTGCACCTTGTCGAACATACCGCCGATCTGCGACTTGTCCTTACCTTTGATCGCTTCCGTCATGAGAGAGGCGGAGGCGGTTGAGATGGCGCAACCCTTGCCTTCAAAACGGATGTCCTCGACGCGATTGCCGTCCATCTTCAGAAACACCGTCAATCGGTCGCCGCAAAGGGGGTTGTGCCCGTCGGCCTGAGCGTCCGAAGGCTCCAGCTTCCCGAAGTTGCGGGGTCGCTTGTTGTGATCCAGGATCACATCGCGATATAGCTCTTTCAGATCCATCAACCAAACACCTCGCGCGCCTTGCCGAGCGCCGCCACCAGGCTCTTGACGTCGTCCTCGGTGTTGTAGACCGCGAACGAGGCGCGCACCGTAGCGGGCAAGCCGAGGAACGTCATCAGTGGCATGGCGCAATGGTGGCCGGTGCGCACGGCAACGCCTTCATGATCCAGGATCGTGCCCAAGTCATGCGGATGCACTCCGTCCATGACGAACGACACGATTGAAGCCTTATTGGGGGCGGTTCCGACGAGTTGAACCCCCGGTATCTTCCGAAGCTCGGCGCTGGCCAAATCCACGAGGCGGTGCTCATGAGCGGCAATGGCGTCGAGACCTAGGCTCTCGATGTAGTCCATGGCCGCGGCGAGGCCGATGGCCCCGGAGATGTTTGGCGTGCCGGCTTCGAACTTGGCGGGCAGATCGTTATAGGTGGTCTTCTCGAACGACACCGTCAGGATCATGTCACCGCCGCCCTGCCACGGTGGCATGGACTGCAGGATCTCTTCGCGGCCATAGAGGACGCCGATTCCGGTCGGTCCGTAGATCTTGTGGCCGGAGAAGGCATAGAAGTCGCAACCCAGGGCGCGGACGTCCACATGGGAGTGGGGGACAGCCTGGGCGCCGTCGACCAACACCACGGCACCCTGGGCATGCGCGGCGTCTACGATCTTCTTCACGGGCAGGATGGTGCCAAGTGCGTTTGAGACGTGAGCGACGGCGACGATCCTGGTGCGCGGTGACAACAGTTTCAGGTATTCCTCGAAGAGGAACTCGCCCCGCGTGTTGATCGGGGCCACTTTCAATGTGGCGCCGGTCTGCTCGCAGACCATCTGCCAGGGGACGATGTTGGCGTGGTGCTCGAGGGCGCTGACGATGATCTCATCGCCGGCCTTCAGGCGGGGCCGGGCATACGACTGCGCAACGAGATTGATGGCTTCCGTCGTGCCACGGACAAAAATGACTTCCTTGGTCGAGCGGGCGTTGATGAAACGCCGCACGCGCTCGCGGGCGCCTTCAAAGGCCTCGGTTGCAGCCTGACTGAGGGCGTGGACGCCACGGTGGATGTTGGCATGCGAGTGCGTTTCGTATTCCTCGACGGCACGCAACACCGCGATTGGACGCTGAGAGGAGGCTCCGCTGTCCAGGTAGACCAGCGGGCGGCCGTTGACCGTCCGGTCGAGAATGGGGAAGTCCCGGCGGACGCGCTCGACGTCCAGCGTCGGCGTCTTAGCGACCTGAGGGGCCGTTGCAGCCATTACGAATTCTCCTTGGAGGTGTGCGTCGCGCGCTCACCGTTGGTTCCGGGTGTCGCCCCTGCGGGCGCGGCGGCCATCGGATCCTGCGATGCTGCCAGCGCAGCGGACTCATTCAATTGACCGGCCAGGCTCGCCTCGATCTGCCGCCGCAGCTCGGGCACCTCGATCTTGCTGACCACGTCTTCCAGGAACGCCCACTTCAGCAGGCGCAGGGCTGTATCACGGTCCAACCCGCGGGACAGCAGATAAAACAACATGTTGTCGTCCAACTTGCCGGCGGTGGCACCGTGGTTGCACCGGACATCATCCGTGTAGATCTCCAACTGCGGCCGGACATCGATTTCCGCGTCAGTTCCGGCAAGCAACCCGCGCAAAGACTGACTGGAATCAGTGCCGTGAGCCCCTTTGCGGACGACCACCTTTCCGTTGAATGCAACGCGCGCGCGACCACCTGCAATTCCACGGAAACTCTGATCAGTCCGTGCATTGGGAGCAACGTGCTCAACCAGGGCAAATGTGTCGTGGACCTGGTTCTTCCCACCCACCGAGACACTGAACACGCCCACTTCCGACCGTTCGCCCAAGAGTTGAACCTGCACGGTGGATCGAGCGGAGAGGGCGCCCAGGTTCACCATGTGCACCTGGTACTTGGCGTTCTCCGCCAGCTTTGCAGTCAATGTGTCGAACCAGATGGCACGGGAACCCGTCTCCTGGACGCGGTAGTGTTGAACACGGGCGTCGCGGGCAACCTCGACATCAACGGCGCAATTGATGAAATTCGCATCGCTGCCGAAGCTGATGTGCCGCTCGATCAGGCCAACGCGAGCGTTGGCATCGACTTTGAAGTTGATGCGGGGGTAAGAAGCACCAGCCTTGGCTTCCGCGGTGGCGACAAACACCAGCTCAACGCAGATCTGGCAGTCGGTGCCCCGAGCAACGTGGATTTGCACACCGTCGGTGGCAAATGCGGCATTGAGGAGGGCAAACCGCAGGTCGCCGTTCTCGCCACCCACGCGAGCGCCCGAGACGGCCTCGGTCGCGCGGGGGCTGACGGCGTGCGTTGTGACCGTGACGCCTGACTGCGCGTTGACGGACGACAGGGCTGCGTCAAACACGCCGTCGACAAACACGTAGCGTGACTTGCCAATCGCGGTCGGGAGATCGCTGGCCTCGATGGACGGACGGGCGTCGGTGGAGGGCGGGGCGAAGCGCACCTTTTCCAGCGGCCGCAGGTTTACATACTTCCAGTTCTCGTCGCGCGAGGTTGGAAGTCCAACTTCCGACAGCGCGGCGAGCGCACGCTGACGCCGGGGCTCGGCGGCTCCGTCGCCGGCGGCCGCAAACTCGGCGGCAATGCGTGCAGTCAGAGGGCTGGCAGGCACGGAGGCCAGCTTGGGAGTTGCCTGAGAGGCGCTCATCAGGCTGCCTCTTCAATGACCCAGTCGTAGCCGCGCTTTTCGAGCTCCAACGCCAGGGTCTTGTCGCCGCTGCGGGCAATTTTGCCGCGTACCAACACGTGGACGTGATCCGGCACCACGTAATCGAGCAGCCGCTGATAGTGAGTGACGAGCACCACCGACCGGTCCGGTGAGCGCAGCGTGTTGACTCCGTTCGAGACAACCTTGAGCGCATCGATATCCAGGCCGGAGTCCGTCTCATCCAGCACGGCGAGCTTGGGCTCCAACACCAACATCTGGAGAATTTCGTTGCGCTTCTTCTCGCCGCCCGAAAATCCTTCATTGACGCCGCGCGACAGGAAGCTCTCATCCATCTTCATGAGCTTCATCTTCTCGCGCACGAGTGTCAGGAACTCGAACGCATCCACTTCGGGCTGGCCGCGATGCTTGCGTGCGGCATTAAACGCCGCCTTCAGCAGATAGACATTGTTGACGCCCGGGATCTCAACCGGGTACTGGAAGCCGAGAAACACGCCCTCGTGCGCCCGCTCTTCAGGTTCCAACGCCAGCAAGTCCTTGCCATCGAGGGTCACGGAGCCCGCGGTAACCGTATAGCCGGGGCGTCCGGCCAGAACGTGGGCGAGGGTGCTCTTTCCGGAGCCATTGGGGCCCATGATTGCATGCACCTCACCGGTCGGAACCTCGAGGCTCAATCCGTTGAGGACTTTGTTGTCGCCGACGGCGACGTGCAGATTGTCAATTTTCAACATAACTGTTCAGCCCACCGCGCCTTCCAGGCTCACGGCGAGCAGCGCCTGTGCTTCAACCGCGAACTCCATCGGCAGCTCTTTGAATACCGATTTGCAGAAACCACTCACGATCATGTTGACCGCGTCCTCGTGCGCGATACCGCGCTGCACGCAATAGAACAACTGGTCATCGCTGATGCGCGAAGTGCTGGCTTCGTGCTCCACCGTGGCGGAAGGATTTTTCACCTCCATGTAGGGGAAGGTGTGTGCTCCACACTTGCCGCCCATCAACAACGAGTCGCACTGGGTGAAATTGCGAGCGCCCGCAGCGCTCGGCAGGATCTTCACCAGTCCACGATAGGTGTTTTCACCGTGACCGGCCGAGATACCCTTCGAGACGATGGTGCTGCGAGTGTTCTTACCGATATGAATCATCTTCGTACCGGTATCCGCCTGCTGATAGTTGTTCACAGTCGCGACGGAATAAAACTCGCCGATGGAGCCTTCACCGCGCAGTACGCAGCTGGGATACTTCCAGGTGATGGCCGAGCCGGTTTCCACCTGCGTCCAGGAGATGCGCGAGTTGCGGCCGCGGCATTCACCGCGCTTGGTTACAAAGTTGTAAATGCCGCCCACGCCATTGGCATCGCCGGGATACCAGTTCTGGACGGTCGAGTACTTGATGTAGGCATCATCCAACGCCACCAGCTCGACGACGGCAGCATGGAGCTGATTCTCGTCGCGCATCGGCGCCGTGCAGCCCTCGAGGTAGCTGACCTGGGCGCCGGCGTCGGCAATGATGAGCGTGCGTTCAAACTGTCCGGTCTTCGCCGCGTTGATGCGGAAGTAGGTCGAAAGCTCCATCGGGCAACGGACGCCCTTCGGTACATACACAAAGGAGCCGTCCGTAAACACTGCGGAATTCAAGGCCGCGAAGAAATTGTCGGAAGTCGGTACCACGGTGCCGAGATACTGCTCGATCAGGTGGGGATGAGTCTGAACCGCCTCGGAGAACGGGCAGAACACCACCCCGGCGGCCGCCAACCGATCCTTGAAGGTGGTGGCGACGGATACGCTGTCAAACACCGCATCAACGGCAACACCAGCCAGGCGCGCCCGCTCATGAAGCGGCACGCCCAGCTTCGCGTAGGTCTCCAGCAGTTTCGGATCGACCTCGTCCAGGCTCTTCGGGCCGTCCGTTTTTTTCTTCGGAGCGGAGTAGTACGAGATGGCCTGATAGTCGATTGGCGCAATGTTGACGTGCGCCCAATTCGGCTGCGGCATGGTCAGCCAATGGCGCAGCGCCTTGAGCCGCCATTCCGTGAGAAAAGCGGGCTCGTTCTTCTTGCGCGAGATCATCCGCACGACATCTTCGTCGAGACCGGGCGGTACCGTGTCGGATTCAATATCGGTTACAAAGCCGTGCCGATAACCACGATCCATCAAACTTTCGAGCTGCTCTGCAGTCTCACTCATGTCGAATCACTCCAGGCCGGCCAACGCCACGGCTGGCCGCCGTTTTCATCTCTCGGTCGAGCTCCGGCAGCCCGACCTGCGTGGGATCGATCCCCGCAAGCTGTGCCAGGCTCACTTCGTACAGGGAACGCCGGATCGCCAGGTTCAGCCGTTGCCACACCTTGCCTACATGACATGTTGCTTCGAGGTCACAATTGCCATGGCCTACCGAACAATCCGTCAGGGCCACCGGGCCTTCCAATGCATCCAGGATGGCGGCGGCACTGATCTGGGTCGCTGGCTTGGCCAACTGGTAGCCGCCATGCAGGCCCCGGGTGGAGGCCACGAGCCCCGCCCGCTGCAGCTGCTTGAGGAGCTTGCTGACCGTAGGGGCAGCCACGCGCGTCTGCTCGGCCAGGGCCGCCGCGGTATGCAGGTGCTCCGGATCCTGGGCCAGGGCGGCCAGGATGACGGTGGCGTAGTCGGTGAGCTTACTGATTCTCAGCATACAGGACCATTTTAGTACTCTTTGTCGCCCATTCCAAGGTCAACCTTGGCACTGAGCGGCAAAAGTCGCGCCTTTTGCCGCGGGCGGAACGAAGCCTCGGGCGCGGCCTCCGCGGCGGCGTGCCGCCGCCAGTGGACAAATCGCAACCGTAGCCATGCCCCGGAAGGGCGAGAACTTAAATGGGGGCGGATTTGCTATTCTTCGGGATCGACACAGTGAACCGGAGATTCGAATAATGAACGGCGGTGAGCTCGCAAAGATTGCGCAGGCAATGGTGGTCAAGAACAAGGGGATTTTGGCCGCGGACGAGAGCTCCAGCACGATCAAAAAGCGGTTCGACAGCATCAAGCTGGAGTCGACCGAAGAGCATCGCCGCACCTATCGCGAGATGCTGTTTACGGCCCCCGGAGCTGCGGATTACATCAGTGGCGTCATCCTTTATGACGAGACGATTCGACAGAAGGCGAAGGACGGCACGCCGTTCCCCGAGTTGCTGACAAAGAAGGGCATCATCCCCGGGATCAAAGTCGATACCGGCGCGAAGCCGCTGGCAGGTTTCAAAGGCGAGACCATTACCGAGGGTCTCGATGGCCTGCGTGAGCGGCTGGTTGAGTACTACAAACTGGGTGCCCGCTTCGCGAAGTGGCGCGCGGTGATTGATATCGCCGACGGTATTCCAACTCCATTTGCCATCGAGGCGAATGCGCACGCGCTGGCCCGTTACGCCGCGCTCTGCCAGGAAAACAACATTGTGCCGATCGTCGAGCCGGAAGTCCTGATGGACGGCGGCCACTCGATCGAGCGCTGCGAGGAAGTCACCAGCGCCGTGTTGCAAACCGTATTCAACCAGTTGTTCGAGCATCGCGTCCTGCTGGAAGGCATGGTGTTGAAGCCCAACATGGTCATCTCCGGCAAGAAGGCCGCCAACCGCGCGAATGCGGAGCAGGTGGCGGCTGCCACTGTACGGACTCTCAAACGCCACGTGCCGCCTGCGGTGGCGGGAATCGCATTCCTGTCGGGGGGCCAATCCTCCGCGGAAGCCACTCTGCACCTGTCGCTCATGAACAAATCGGGCCCGCTGCCGTGGTCGCTGACATTCAGCTATGGCCGCGCATTGCAGGACGACGC
>Ga0068858_100002834_pt1 | contig 17430 bp, 18 predicted proteins | sample KBSSwiS12_FD_66589 | JGI IMG/M metagenome (GOLD analysis project Ga0068858, IMG submission 66589) | Switchgrass rhizosphere microbial communities from Kellogg Biological Station, Michigan, USA - KBS Switchgrass S1-2 | ecosystem: Host-associated > Plants > Roots > Rhizosphere > Soil ...
GGCGGGCGTGCCCGGATCCAGCCCATGGCCAGCAACGACGACACGGTAGTCTTACCCTGCCCGAGCCTCTGGCTTGGTCTTGCGGTGCCTTGGCGCGCTGCAGCTCAGGATGGGACGGCCTTTCGCGCCCGTCTGCCCAACAGGCTCCTGTTCCTTTCCAGGATCCGGACGCTTTCTAGAAGCGTCGGAGCACCCGGCGCCAATGCCAGACCCGCCTCCAAATCACGCATCGCGAGGTCATACAGACCTTGCTCCACGTAGATCGCCGCCCGATTGTTATAGGCACGCCAATTTGACGTGTCGAGTTCCAGCGCCGCGTTGCACTGAGCGAGCGCTTCCGGCCACTGCTTGAGAAGCACATAACCGGCACAAGCATTCGAATGCCCGGCCGCGTTCTCCCGTGCGGTAACTGCCATCTTCAGGCCTTCCAGCGTGAGCTGAATGCCCTCTTTAATGCGTCCGGCCTCAAGGGCCGCGGCACCGTCCGCCAATAGGGAATTCGACTGACCGATGATCGTCTTGCTGCCCGCTTGATCCGTTGCGCGAGCAGGCAGGCAAGTCCATGCCGCCGTGACCACAAGCCCCAGCGCAAACAGACGTGCGAGAAGCGGACTGCTCATTTCTCACGTGCCTTGGGAACGCCCGTGGTGTGAAACCCACGGCGCTTCCAACGCCGTGCCTTCCATTGCCGACGGCCGCAGTTGCGGCTGACAGATTCGTTATAGCCATCCCGCGATCGACATGCAAAAGGCGCTCGTCGCGGTGGCTCTCCCGCCCGGTGCGCTTGAGTTGCGCCCCCACGGCCCCCACACTTTCTGGCCAAAGAACCGCAGGAGTGCAATCCATGGCTCTGTTCCGCAAGAAAGCTGTCATGCCCACCAAAGACGAAGCCCTTCCGGGCCGCGGCACCCCCTTAAGGATCCCCGAAAAGCACTTCGTCAACGGCCATCGCCTTACCGCGCCGTTCCCCGCCGGACTACGCGAAGCCGTCTTCGGATTGGGCTGCTTCTGGGGCGCCGAACGGCTCTTCTGGGAAACCCCCGGTGTCTACTCCACAGCCGTAGGCTACGCGGGCGGCTACACCCCCAACGCCACCTACGAAGAGGTCTGCACCGGCTCGACCGGCCACACCGAAGTCGTGAAGGTCATCTATGACCCCGAGAAGGTCGACTACGAAGACCTGTTGAAAGTCTTCTGGGAGTCACACGACCCGACGCAGGGGATGCGGCAGGGTAACGATGTGGGTACCCAGTATCGGTCGGCGATCTATGTGTTGGATGCGGAGCAGAAGCAGGAAGCCGAGGAATCGAAGCGCAAGTACCAGGAGCGGTTGACGGCGGCTGGCAAGGGCGAGATCTCTACCGAGATACTTGATGCGCCGACGTTTTACTACGCTGAGGATTATCACCAGCAGTATCTCGCGAAGAATCCTGATGGGTATTGCGGGCTAAAAGGTACGGGAGTTTCGTGTCCGATCGGTGGAAGCGCGCGGGTTCCGGCGCACTGAGCGATTGACGCTGCGGTGGCACGAAGGGAAATTGCGGTCAGCCGTAGAGACGGTCCTCGTCGGTCTTTGCATCATTCCCACGGAAGTCACGCACAGCGGCCGCGTGCGGGAGAAAGGTGCCCATCTGATGAACACCATTCTGAATCGATACCGTGTCCTGGTGGTGTTGAGCCTCATACTTTCGTGTCCCGGTGCTGCGCAAGCAGCGGAAGTCAGAATCTTCTCGCCTGGAGTAGGGTCTGGATTGGCCGGAGGCATGGACCCGGTCTTCGAGCCGGACTGTAGCGGGTTTTACTTCGTACGGGGCAACGGCAGCGATGCCGTCATCCTGTATTCACGAAGAGCTTCAAAGACATGGAAGCCTCCGCAGCTCGCGCCTTTCTCTGGAGTCTGGCGTGATATCGAGCCGTCTCTTTCACCGGATGCGAAATACCTGATCTTCGCTTCCAACCGCCCGGCACTTCCTGGTCAGCCCGCCCTCGATGGCTCATACAAGGGAGCCCTTCCCCAAGGTGGTGGGAATCTCTGGAAGATCGCGCGCGTCGGGGGTAAGTGGTTGGAGCCGCAGCGGTTGCCGGACCTCATCAACACGTCGGATTCAGTATTCAGCCCCAGTATCGCCGGCGACGGTTCACTCTATTTCATGAAGCCAGATCGGGCAGGTGGAGTATTTCACCTTTATCGGTCGCAGTGGCACGACGGCGAATACGAAGCACCACAGCGGCTGTCATTCAGCAATGGTGAAAAGGGAGACTTCGACCCGGCGGTGGCTGCGGACGAGTCGTACCTGGTGTTCTCGTCCTCCCGCCCGCCGGCGGAACCTGGTAAGCCGGCGTTGTTCCTTGTGACCAAGAACGGGAGCGACTGGGGAGAGCCTGTCCCGCTCGCCGAGAAGTTGGGGGCTGAAGTGTTTGGGACCGAGGCCAAGTTATCGCCGGAGGGTCGCACCCTCTACTTCTCCAACAAACGTGTCGAGTCCGTCTCGTACCCCAAGAGCCTTGCGGTCACTCGCGATTCGTTACGCGCAATGGAAACGTGGAATGGCCCACAGGGCAAGATCTGGCAGGTAGATCTGACACCCGTATTGCGGGAGTATGGATTGTCGATATCAGGGCAGCAGAGGTGCCCGATAACCTGAAGCGACTGCTAGGCCAACGGCGCGCTCACGATCGACTCATCGCCACTTCTCTGCGTACGGGCGAACGATGAGATCGAATGTCCATGTCGAATGGTGCTGATGAGCGATGTGGAAAACCTCCTCGGCAATCGCATCCGGTTCTGCAAACCAGTCGGCACGCGGCCGATGCGACACCCCAACACTTCCGTTTCGCTTCTCAGACAGGCGGCTTCGGAGAAATCGGAGGAGTTGGCCGTGTTGCGCGTGCTCCACTCGGGAGCGAATCTTCGCCTTTGGCCGATTCTTACGCCGCTCGGCCTCATCGATCCGACCATTCCAGCGGTAGCGCTGGTTGGTGAAGTCCTTGGCCTTCGGGGAGCGTTGACGAATGACGTCGCTTTGGCCTCGGTACGCCTGGTCGCCATACACCCGAGTCTCTCTTCCATGCATCAGATGCGGCAGTGCCAGGGAGTCGGATACGTTCGCGGCCGAGACCTTCACCGTGTGGATGATCTTCTCTTTGCTGTCTACTCCGATGTGGCCCTTCATCCCGAAATACCATTGTTTACCCTTGGCCGTCTGATGCATTTCCGGGTCACGCTCGCCGCTTTTGTTCTTCGTCGAGGAGGGTGCGCTGATGATCGAAGCGTCCACGATCGTATAGGCGGCTTCTCAAAGTTCAGGCCATGACATTAGAACAGGACGCATACGACAAGCTGCGCTGCTACACGCTCACGCATCGTGATCGGTCGTCGTTCATCCACCAACACGTCGTGGATGCATTCACAGCACAGCATGCGAATGCTCAAACGAAACCGATCGCGCTGACCTTTTCGCTGGTGGGCCTGTATCTACACGTGGAGAAGCAGTTTTCGGGAGCGCGGGTCCAACGAGTGCATATGGAGCTCGCGAGCAACAGGCAAACTTGGCCTCTGTTTCGGCTACCTCCCCATAGAGGGCTCATCACTGCGGTTGACGTTGTGGCCGCGCCAGAAGGCGTCGAGCGGGACAAAGCCATCCACGCCTGGTGCACATCTGTGTGGGAAGCGTTTCATGAGAGCCGTCGAATAGTCGTTGAGCTACTACACCAACGCGGTCTTGATTATTGACCCGGTCGCATGAGTTGCGCCGGGGTGGGTGGCCGCGCCCGCAACAGCTCACGATTCTCCGCAGCGCAGCGTTCGCCCGGCCTTCAGGGCGTCGATTCGCTCGTGGGCCTTCCTTAACAAGTCGGTCATGTGGCCGTTACCCGGGTCGTGATCGGCGATCTGTTGGGCGGCGGTTAGAGCCTGTTCGGATTGCGGGGTGCGCCCGGTGGCCTGATAGGCTTCCGCAAGGTGGGTCAGGACCGCGACGACGTTGGGACTCTCCTTGCCGACGTACTTGCGCATGTTCGGGAGCGCTTGCTCGAGGAGTGGTACCGCCTCGTTCGAACGGTTGGTCATCTGCAACAGGTTTGCCCGAAGTACCGCGGCTTCCGTGAAGTAGATGTTATCCTTCCCATAGCGCGCGGTGGTGCGCTCGTATAACTCATCGGCGTCCCTCATTGCCTCGTCCGGATGTCCGTAGTGGCATGCGACGCCCGGCAACTGCGTAAGTGCAGCGAGCAACTCATCATCAGTCGAGTAACGGTCGCGCAACAGCTCGACTGCCTGGCGCAGGGGGTGTGAAGCCCACGGAACCGTTGTGTGTGAGGCGTCGTAGAGAGTGCCCTGCCATCTCAACAGCCGGGCACGCTCGATGGAAGTGCGATCCCCGGCATTATCGAGCAGGCGCTGTGCATCCAGGAGCAGGTCGCGCGCTTCGGCGACTTCATCATTGTTGATCAGGACAGCGCCCAACATGACTTCGGCAGGTGCGGTGCGAGGATCCTTGCGGCCGAACGCTGATCGCGCGGCTGTGAGCCTCCGGCGGGCTAGTTGTTCGGTCCGTTCGCGCGAGCCGGTGTCCGTGTAGAGCTCGACCAGGATCTGGAATACTTCGTCGCGGATTTCAGGTTGCGACGCGAATGCGGAATCGATGCGATCCGCGCCTGCACTCAGCACATCGCTCAGTGTTGCTTCCCGGGCCTCGACTCCGCCACGAACGGAGCCTCGTGCCTGCTCGAAGAGATCGAGGAGAAATCCCTTTACGGCTACCGCGCGCTTTCCCTCGCGCGCCGCGGCGCGGGCATTGATGACGGTGCCCGCCAGGCCAGCCACAATGCTGACCACGATTACTGCTGTCATCGAAACACCGAGCACGTGGCGCTGCACGTACTTGCGGGCACGATAGAACGTGGTGTCGGGTGATGCGTGAACAGGGCGATTGTCCAACACCCGCTGCAAGTCGTCAGCCATCTCGAATGCTGAGTGGTAGCGCTCGGATGAGGTACCTTTCATCGCCATTGCGACTACCCGGGCCGCATCGCCCCGTAACGCTTTTCGCAATGCCTTCACCGTGGTGGCGCGCTGCTCCGCAACCGTCACCGTATCAGAGGAGGAGGTTTGCAAGCTCCACAGCGGCTCAGGAACATCAGTGGGGTGGGGACGGGGAACGGGGCGCGCCCCGTTGAGCAATTCGTACAGCACTACTCCCAGGGCATAAACATCGGTCGCAGTCGAGATCGATGCCCCCGCAAGCTGCTCGGGTGCTGCGTATGCTGGTGTCGATGCTGCGCCGACCTCCTGTGTGAGTCCCTGATCTATAGCGTCTGCATCATCAGCAAGCAGTTTGGCGACGCCGAAATCGAGTAGCTTCACCTCGCCATCCGCCGCGACAAAAATGTTGGAGGGCTTGAGGTCGCGGTGCACGATCAGATTCTCGTGCGCGTGAGCAACTGCCTTGCAGACTACGATGAAAAGGGCTATTCGCTCGGCAAGTGTCAGGCGACGGCGATTGCACCATGCATCGATGCGCTCGCCATCAATGTACTCGAGTACGAGAAATCGCTCGGCGCCCCCGGTTACGCCGGCATCGAGCAGTCGGGCGATGTTAGGATGGCTGAGACGGGCAAGCATCTGCCCTTCGCGTGCGAAGCGTTCGTTGGAACCGGCGTCGATCGAGGCAAGACGCATCAGTTTGATCGCAGCGACCCCGTCATAGAGCCCGTCAGTGCGTCTTGCAAGCCAAACTTGCGCCATGCCGCCTGTGCCAATGAGGCTTTCCACGCGCCAGGGTCCGAACATTTTCCCGACCAGGCTTCCGGGCGGCACCGAGGGGCTCAAAAACGGTTGATCGCTGGCTTTTGCATCGGCTTCGATGAGGGCGAGCAGGCGGTTGTGCAGAGCCGGATCTCGAGCGGCCAGGGCGGCGAGCCATTGAGGACGTTCGCGCTCGTCGAGTTCCGCCCAGGTGTCGAACTGCGCGAGCGCGGCTCTGGTCAGTTCGTGTTGAGTCATTGCATCTGCTCGTACAGGAAAGCGCGTGCTTTGCGCCAGTCGCGCTTGACCGTTGCCAACGAGATATCAAGTTGCCCGGCGATGTCTTCCTCGGTCATGCCTCCGAAGTACCGCATTTCGACTACCAGGAAACAGCGCTCATCCGCGCTTTTGAGCTCGAGCAGGGCTTCGTTGAGGCGCACGAAATCTTCGCCGGCCGGTATCTCCTGCGCCAATCCCGTCGAAAGTGTAATCGGCCTTTCTCCGCCTCCCCGTTTGTCGGCTCCACGCTCGCGCATGTAGTCCACCAACACGCTGCGCATCGTCTGGGACGCGTAGGCGTAGAAAGCGCGCCGGTCGCGCACAGGTCCGCCCTCGCGCGTCAGTAAACGCAAGTACGCCTCGTGCACCAATACCGACGGATTGAGAGTTACCGCGGAACTTGACAGATGCTTGCGCGCCAGCTTGAGCAATTCCGTGTACAGCAGCTGATACATTTCCTCGTGCGCCGCGCGCTCGCCGCTCAGCGCACGATTGAGAACCTTTGTGATGGGCTCGTCGGTCATTGGAGGCCGCCTCGGACAGGTCGCAAGACGGGCCCGGCGGCGCGGCGAGAACCGGGTCGACAGGCTGCATGCCGTTATTTATTGCACCCATCTTACCGGCCTCGGCCCCTGAATTCACGCCTGTTAACCGCCGGACGTCGCGCTCGCGACTCGGGCTACGGGGACGCCGGCAAGATCGACCATCCGGATGATCTGCTCTCCGTGCAGCTCAATAAGGGCGAGCTGGTGCCGCGAGCTTCCGCCTTTCGCGTCCCGTAGCTCGTATTGCACGAACACGGAACTCAGATCGCGCGTCGGAAAGATCCACAAGTCGGATACCCGTGAAGTGAGGACGTCCCGTGCGAAGTACTGGTTCATCGCCTTCTCGGCGAGAGAAAGCACCTTTGCGGCGTTCTGTGCTGCGTTTGTATCCGGCACGTGGGCCGTTACAGTGATGGTCTGGAAATTGTCTGACGGGGGTGCGCCGGAGGCGGTAAACGTGGCAACGGTGGCGAGCAGCGCCATGGGTAGGCTGAGTTTCATGCGGAAATCCTCTCTTTGTGTGGAGGGCGCGGTGGGCTAGTGCGCTTCCCGGTACCTCCTTGCTTAGACAGACGGAAGGCATCCGCAAAACAGCTCACGAGGGCGCAGAAAAGATTCGGCGATAAGCGATCTACGTCGAATCGGCGATGGCGTGCTACCACTAGAGGGGAGACCCTGCGGGCGCCGTAGCCGATTCCTTAGTCAGTTTCGCGGCCTCGATGAAACGGGGCCAGGATCCCGTGCCTGGAACAGCGTAGAGTCGCGTCCCGACTCCCCTGGCCTTGCGAAGTTCCGGTTGGTATGTTGCCCGAGGAACGTTTGGTTGGAAGGCGAGGTGTCGCCTGGCGCAGGTCATTTCAGCTTTCGAGGGTCAACGGAAGCCGGAATGCGGGAAAAAGCGTGGCAGTCAGTGGCTTCATGAACATAGTGAGCGCCGAGATGCGATCATCCTGGACCGAAAGCACCTGGAGCGAGAGAGCATGATACCAGTGAGGTCTCTTGCACGGCATCTTCGGCGTCCTGCAGCGAGCCGAGCATTCGGTAGCAATGAAGCGTCAATTCCTGCCGGTGCGGCTCGGCGAAACGCGAGAACGTATCGCGAGTTAGCCCTTCAGGTACGTCAGGGCCAGGGGTCGTGGGTTTGCTCACGACACAGGCGACACGCCTTCTGCGGAAACCGTGAGAACCGCGTCCTTGAGGCCAATTTGATCCGTAGCAACACGAATGACGGCATCTGCCACGTGATGGGTTGACTGGCGGTCTCTCATGCCCTGAATAAACTCTGCAGGGGCTATACCCAGATAGCGCGCGTACCCTTTCACAGCCCTCTCTCCCAATTCCGTCTCGGGCATGATGCGCATCGGCACCAAGGCTGTGAAGCGAATCTCAAGGCCTAACCGAGCGGACTCCTTCTGACAGTATGCGGCCATGAACATTTGCATGCGCTTTGACCCAGCGTAGCCTCCGGATATTGGTGAGCCACCAAGACCCGCACCGCTCGAGATCAGAATAACCCTCGAGCCGGGTGCAAGCGGGGCGCGCAGCGCATGACTGCAGAATAGAAAGGACATCCGAACGTCGGTTTCCCAAGGAGCCGCAAACTGCGCCCAGGAAAGGTCCTGCAGCGGCGCCGTCGACGGAATCGCGCCACCACAAATCACGAGCACATCGGGAGGCAGCGCTTCGAACACTTGCTGCGGAGCGTCGGGTTGCGAAGCGTCGAGGGCCAGTATCCTTACTCCCGTTAGCTCTTGGGCCAGGTTCTCAAGGGACCCGCGGCCTCGCGCGACTGCAAGCACAGAAGCCAGCTCCGCGTGCACACAACGCACGATCTCACGTCCGATACCTCGACTTCCACCGAGGACGACGACGTTCTTGCCCTTTAACGAATTGTCACTCATGGCTTACTCCCGGGCCGCGTGGCTCGTTGGGGTTTCAATGCCACAAAGACAATTCCGGGGATCAGATTTCATCGGTCGTGTGCGTGTGCTCTTGTTCGAAGGCTCGCCTTCAAATGCAGCGATGAATTTGCGCCGCCGCGGTGGTCTTCAGTACGGAGCGCGGCCGACATGCAATCAGGCGTCATCCGTATCCACCAGTTCCTGGAGAACGCCGGAACGCGAACCCGGCAAATCGCGCCAGCAGGTAATAGCGCCGCTGGGACGGCGTTGCGCTCAACGTTGGAGCCGAGCATCGTGTAGAGAACCTGCGCTTCACTCCAGATCCCGCCGAGGTGTCGGGCGCCTTTTCGGGGTTCGGTGGCAACTTCAATGTACCCAATTTTGGCATCGGAGTGGTGGCAATCAACAAGCGCGTCTCGGTAGACGAGGGGTTTCTGGAGCTTCGTGTCCCGGTAGCGCAAGATCGGCCGTTAACCAAGGATCTCACTCTCGGGGCAGGCTACCGCTACTCCGTCTACTCAACCTCTGGAGCGACGAGCACCTACAGGGCCGACTTGCAATTCGCACCGGTTCCGGACACGAGACTGCGCGCATCTTTCGAGCACGTGGTGCGGGCTCCAAACCTAATCGAGCTCTATACCCCCTTGACCTACGGAGCAGCGGGGATTGGTGTTGATCCCTGCGCGCCAAACGGAGCGACGCCTGCTACGGCGAGCTTGAGCCAGTGTATGCACATGGGCGTCACGGCCGCTCAGTACGGTAACGGAGTTGCCCGGGCCTTCGGAGGCACCAGCACGCTTGCGCCGTGCGTATCCTCTTGTGGTGAAGTCAGCGGGGGCAACCCCGGGCTTGCCCCGGAAAGCGCGGATACCTGGTCTGTGGGATTCACCTTTACGCCGAGCGCCACTCCAAACCTCACGGGTACCGTCGACTATTTCCACATTCTTCTCAAGGGCGAGATCAGGGCGATTCCCGCGGAAGTCACCCTGAATCAGTGTCTAGCCACGGGGGATCCAACCTGGTGCGGCCAGATCGTACGCACACCCGCAGGGGCTCTTAGTGGAAGTACCGTCGCTGGCGGTGGCTATATCGTGCAAAGAGATGTCAACACCGGCACAGCACTGGTTTCCGGGACAGACCTGCAGCTGAACTATCGGCAGCAACTGTTCAACAGGTGGGGCACGCTCAGCGCAACTCTGACCGGCACCTGGTTGCTGCACAACGCCGCCACGCCCTATCGGGGCGCGCCGAGTTACGACTGCGCAGGTCTGTTCGGCTTCAGCTGTCTCGTCGGCTCGGTCAACCCCACGTGACGTCACAATCTGCGTCTGACATGGGAGACGCCCTGGAACCTGCAGCTTTCGGCACAATGGCGCTTCATCGGTCGCACCAACTTCGACAACAACTCTTCGCAGACCTTGCTGCAGTACTTTGAAGAAGGGTTCTTCGATCCAGTACTGACGCACATCCCGAGCTACAGCTACTTCGATCTGTCAACCATCTGGGTTGTCACTCCCCATATACAGATCCGCGCCGGAGTCAACAACGTGCTCGACAGGGATCCTCCCTTTCTGCCCCAGGAATTCTCAGGAATAACAAGTGGCACGATCAATACCTTCCCCACTTACGATGTCGTGGGGCGGAGCATTTTCATAACGCTGCGCGCGACGTTTTGACATGCCCTGTGATGTCAAGCGAAGACACGACCGTTTTTTCGCGCGAGCACGAACGGTTGAATAGAGCGGGGGGCGCAAGAAGGAGAGCGTGGCACCGAATCAGGAACGCGACGCGCGAGAGATGGCTGCGCATAGCCATCCATTGATCGCAGAACCCGCCCGATTTGCAGCGGGTCGATGATGGCCTGACACTGCCATGCCAAACGGCACATAGCTCGTGGCGACTTTTTCAATTGTCGCCCGGGTGGGACAGCCGCTACATTGGGGCCTGTTAGCGGTACCACCACCTAGTCATCAAACAACATCGTGGTTCCAGGCGGCAGGGGGAAAACGATCATGAGTCATAGGCTTGCCCCGGGCGCGGGCACCGTTCCGGCCCGCATTCGTTCCGTCGATCCGTTCCGACGCCTCGCACTATCGAGCGTCGCAGACCCTGGCACCAGCATCTATCGCAGCCGCGACCGCGGGGGACCTGGCATGGGCCAATGAGCCGTGGGCTAACGGAGAGTTCCAGAAGACGAAGACGCACTTCGCCGACCAGGGTGTCTGGTCATCCCGGGCGAGTACGCGGCTATAGGTTTGTCAGAACTCCAATATAGGAAATTACCCATGTGTACAAAGAAGCTGCACCATAAGTTGGTGTTATTGACAGGCACATTCCTGTGCTTGTTCCTTTTGTTGACCTCGAAATCGTACGCTGCAAGTCCCATGCAAATGTATGTCGACAGTATGCAGCCGGGCACGAACCTGGGCAATACGCTCGATGCGATTCCCAACGAAACCTCGTGGGGTAATCCGCTCGTCACGCAAGCCCTCATGCAGCAGTTAGCCGCCCAGGGTTACAAGAGTATCCGGATCCCGATCACCTGGACGAATCACACCGGGCCGGCACCCGCGTATACGGTGGACCCGGTCTGGATGGACCGCGTGCAGCAAGTCGTGGATTGGGCTCTGCAGGCCGGCCTCCGTGTAATGATCAACATGCACCACGATTCGTGGCAATGGGTAAGCACGATGCCCACGAACCATGACGCCGTGGTCGCTCAATACACCGCGGTGTGGACGCAGATCAGCACACGGTTCGTGAATTATCCGAACGCGCTGATGTTCGAGAGCATCAACGAACCCCAATTCGCCAATGCCGACGACGCGACCGCCTTGACTCTGCTCGACGAGATCAACACAACATTCGTCAGGATCGTGCGTGCCAGCGGCGGCCTGAACCCGACGCGTCCGCTTGTGTTGACGGTTCTGGGCGGGTCTGCCACGCAGCAGCACCTGAATTCGCTCGCCACCACGATCGCGAACCTCAACGATCCGAATCTGATCAGTACCTTCCACTACTATTCGTTCTGGCCGTTCAGCGTGAACATCGTCGGCTACACGGCTTTCAACGCCTCCGTCATCAAGGACTTGAGCACAACCTTCGATGCCGTCTATAACACCTTGGTGACCAAGGGAATTCCGGCAATCGTCGGCGAAGTCGGTGTGCTGTCGGAAAACTCAATCGAGCGCGGCGAGTACCTGAAATACCACGAGTACGTAACGCAGTACGCCCGCTCGGAACGTATGACCCACGTGTTCTGGGATGCCGGCCAACTGTTGGACCGCACGACTTTCCAATGGAAGGAGCCAGATCTTCGTGCAATCCTGGCGCAGTCCGTGAGGGGCCGTTCGACCACGGGCGACACCGACCTGATTTACCTGACCAGCGGCGCGCCGGCGCAGGATGCCGTTGTCAACCTGAACCTGAACGGCAACCACTTCGTCTCGCTGTACGATGGCTCTACGAGGTTGCAGGATGGTAGCGATTACACAATCAGGGACAACGTACTGACGATCAGGGCAAGCGAGCTTGCCAAGTACGCTTCCGGCGCGTTCGGCGAGAAAACGCGGCTGTTCGTCAACGTCAACTCGGGTCCGGCGTGGACCGTGCATGTGCGCTACTTCAGCACGCCAGTGCTTTCGCCCGCAGCCGGCACGTCGGGCGGCGCCCTGGTGATTCCGGCTGCACTCAACGGCGATCTGCTTGCCACGATGGAGGCCAGGCATGCAGACGGCAGTCCGGCAGGTGCGGCCAACTGGACTGCGTTCAAGGCGTGGGGTGTCTGGTCGCCCGACTACGCGAACAATAACATCACGATCACAAAGGATTTCTTTGCGGGCGAGCCAGCCGGTATCATCAACCTCAAGTTCCATTTCTGGAGCGGCCAGGTCGTCGCCTACCAGTTGTCGCTGCAGCCCCGAGCCTCTTCCGGTGGACCAGACCTGGTCATCTACGACAACAGCCTGGCATCCGGCTGGCAGAACTGGAGTTGGGCAACGGTCAACACCGCCAATACGACGACTGCAAACTCCGCACCCGATTCCATTTCGGTGGACGCCGGCGTCTGGGGCTCCCTGTACCTGGCTTATGCAGGTGCGCCGATGAATACCTCGACCTATCACACCTTGACGTTCTGGGCTAATGGCGGTCCGAGCGGCGGACAGCAGATCACGATCAGCTCTGCAGTGAATTTCAACGGCGACGGCCTGCCGTCGTACACGATCAATTCGCTGCCTGCGAACAGCTGGCAGAAGTTCGAGGTTCCGCTTTCTTCCCTCGGTGTCGATGAACAGCCGAATATCACCAGCTTCGGTTTAATGAACACTTCGGGCGTGACCGAACCGACGTTCTACATCGACGATATCCACCTGTCGCCGGCGTACCTGTCGTCTGATCTGGTCGTAGTCGGCACTCCTCTGCCGCCTGCGCCTTCCGCTGCGCCGCTCGTGATCAGCCGCAAGAAAATCCATCGCGACGATGACATTCATCTGTTGCAGCAGATGATCGAGGTACGCAACACGGGCTCGCAGGCCGTTACGGGGCCGATCTACCTTGTGCTGGACGAAATGTCATTGAACACGACACTTACGAACGCCAGTGGCGTGACGGTCAACGACATTCCTGCAGGCACGCCCTATATCATCGTGTCAACGAGCGGGCTCGCCCCGGGCGAAAGTGCGAGCGTCAAACTCGAATTCAGCATTCCGCGGGCCATCGGTGCCGGACTCCGGCATGAAGAGGATCTCCGCGAGGACGATGAGGCCGATGATGACATCACCTACGTCCCGCATGTGCTGAGCAACGGCGCGGCTCCCTGATCGGTACCCCAGCAGGGAGGTTCGATGTACCCGTGCTCCATGCATCGCGACGGCGATGCATGGAGCACTTGCGCGTTTCGGCGGATTGCCCGAAGAGGTTGTTGAGCGTTGCGAATCAGTGTAGCTATCGGAGGGGCTTGCCAGCGGCATTTCCTGACTCGACTGAGCTTCTGGTCTACTCGACCATATTGTTCAGGGCTTCAATTCCAGGCTACATCCTGGGCGCGCACCGGACTCCTGCTGGTGCACCGGCCCGCGGTCCGTTCGATCCTAGCATCGCGGCTCCGTCTGCCGAAACAGCACTTTGGTCGATCCAGCGAGTCGGAACGGATGACAGGTTGGTACCGGATGGATATTGTGGCGTTGATGTTGTAACGTCGCGTCTCTACTGCAAGCACCAATAAGCGAAGAGTCCGCAGGGGTATTGTGGGATTGGGGGGTAGAGTCAAGTATGGTGGTTCAAGGCTGGAAGAGTTTCGCGGTCGCTGCGCTTTGCGTATCCGAATCGGTTCTTGCTGCGCATCCTCCGGGAGCGATCGAGTTGCTCGGCGAGCCTACGAAAGTAGCTGTGGGCATCGTGTCGAGCGAATTCAGCGAGATTCGCGCAACCGCGAGTCCGGATGGACGGCTACTGCTCTGGGGCAGCACGAACCGACCCGGCGGGCCTGGCGGATGGAACATCTGGCTGTCACGGCGGACGGCTAATGGCTGGTCTGCGCCCGAAGCCGCGCCCTTTAACTCGGAGGCCAACGATTTCGATCCCGCATTCTCGCCGGACGGCCGTTGGGTGTACTTCTTCTCAAATCGGCCGGGCGGATTCGGCGGCGACGATATCTACCGCGTTGTAGTTACTCAAACTGGTTTTGGCGCAGTGGAGCATTTGGGCGCCGAGGTAAACAGCGCAGGCGACGAGTGGGCGCCGGGGCTGTCACCCAACGGCACCCTACTGCTGTTCTCCTCCGATGGTCGCGGCGGGCAGGGTCGCCACGATCTCTTCGTCGCCAGGGCTAAAGGAATCAGCTGGTCTGATGCGACGCCGCTGCCCGGTGCGGTCAACACCTCTGCGGAAGAGTTCGATGCTACGTTTCTGTCCGATGGCACATCCATCGTATTCGCGCGCTCCGCGAACCTCGAAACAGACAGAATCACTCTTACCTTCGCCGCGCGGGGCGCATCGGGTTACACATTCGGAACCCCCGTCCCGTTCACCACAACATTGCGCGGTGTTGATGCACTGGGTCCCACGATCGATTGGCACGATCGTTCGATACTATTATTTTCTGCAGCCGCTACGAACTCTAACAACAAGCGACCTGATATATATAAGGTGCGGTATCGACTTCGCTGAATGCACCCCGTGGGGCAGACATGCATGCGGCAGTACGACGGTCACGACCGCCTCGGTTTACGGGTAAGCGCTGTCTCGCGAATCCCGATCAATACGTCTATCAGGGCGCGCCTGGCATCGCCCGCTCGCCGTCGGCGTAGCCGACCGTCCGCCTAATGCGTGTGACGGCGAGCCACCTGGGGTATGGCCGCTGGGATGTAAGCGCTCTGCCATTGGCTCTGGCACAGGGCGGCAGCGTTTCGAGTAACCGTGGCGGTGACCGTCCGCAGCCAGTGTGACGGTGCTTCGATCGCGTACAGCAGCGATAGCTTTGGTTTTCGTGTGCTCATGGCAATCCTCACCCGCGACTGTCGTACGTAGTCTGTGCGAGGGATGCTGAACGATCCCTGACCCATGCTCACCGGGTAGATCAGGCCTGCCGTACCGCTGTCGCCCAAGCTTATCCCGGGGAGTCACCAACCCATGGAAGCCACCCGACAGCAGAGCGGCGGCGACACGTGAGGAAGAGCAAACCAACCAGGGCGGAACCGAGCAGTGGGAGCCCGGGCGGAAGTGGAACCGGCTGCAGAGAGAAACTCATGGTGGAATCTTGGGTGGTGCCGACCAGCTGAAACGCGCTATCTGTAAACGACAGCGTGTAGATGCCCTGCGCCAAGGCGAGACTGCCTGCGAAGGAAGTCCCCTGCCAACAGCCCGTGTTAGTATTCAAGCAGCCGATGGAGAGCACAGTGGCGCCTCCGGCGTCCCTTATGATCTCCTGAGATTCCCCGCGGCTCACCGAGCTGTAGTCAAACGCACCAGCCGCAGTGACGTCGAAAGTCAGGCTTCCTTGTGTACCCAGGATGCTGTGGAGTAATTGCCCATCGGGATAGTGGAAGTAAGTGCTGCCGTCGGACGACGCGTGGATATTCAGACCAGACACGCCGATCTGGGCGCTCGCTGTCGCACTCGAAACTTGCTCCGTGCCGCCGGTAGAGTTCGACTCATAGACAGTATCGGTACGGGCATCGGTGGCGCTGAACGTACCTGTGGCCCCTGCAGTGAGGATCGTGGTATTGGAGCCTGCTGTGAGGCTCCCGCCGATCAGATCGATGGAGGATGCCCACGCGATATTGATCGCACATGAGAAGACAAGAGCTGCCGCAATTGAATACTTCACGTTCAGTTTTCCTTTTCCGAGCGTTTCAACTGAGGTCCAGCGTCGTCGAATGAGATGACATACTCATTTCTCTATTGTGACATCGACACCGCTGCAGTCCCGACTGGTCCTGCAACCACCCAATAGGTCTGCCCAAGAGCGAACGCGCCGCTATTTTCAGAAAGTGAGCACCAACTTGCCGAAGTGGCCACCTTCCTGTAGCGCAGCGAACGCATCGTGAACCCGCGCCAGGGGGAATACTCCCGAGATGGCCGGCCGGATTTGGTTGACTTCGATTGCCGTCACCATTCTCTCGAAACTCGTACGGCTGCCCGCCGCGGCCACTCGAACGACTGCTCCGTGCCGGATCGCGTCGAAGATGTCGATCTGGGCTGACGTATCCGAGGCATAACCTATAAGGTGCGTGGTTCCTCCCATTCGAGTACACGCAATAGACTGCGCCAGTGTTACCCCTCCGGCAACATTCACGACGACGTCGGCACCGGCATTGTTTGTCAAAGTCACGACTCGTGCCGGCCAGGCGGGTGTGGCGTCTGTGACAATGACGTCGTTTGCCCCGAGTGCGCGCAACCGCTCAGCGTGTCGATCCCGACGTACGACTGATATGACGCGCGCACCCCCTGCGCTCGCGAATTGAATGGCGCTTGTCGACACTCCGCCAGTTCCCTGCACGACGACGGTATCTCCGGGATGAATCACTCCGAGGTGATACAGAGAGTGCCATGCAGTTACTGCGGAGATTGGCAGGGTAGCGGCCTCCTCAGGGGCAAGGTGACGGGGAGCACGAACAGCCGCCTCCTCGTTGATGACAACAAGTTCCGAAAGAAGCCCGTCGTGTGGCCCCCCAAGCCGCCGACGCGCGCCGGTTGGCGTGATCGTTCCGTCGATCCATCCTGGCAAATATGTTGGGCACACCATGTCACCTAAGCGGAAGCGTGTTACCGCCGGACCGGTAGCGATGACCTCACCGGCACCGTCGGACACAGGGATCAATGGCGCCGAGACTTGAATGTGGTAGTTACCGCGCGCGATCGCGAGGTCGCGAAAATTGAGGGCAGCAGCGCGCATGCGCAGAAGAATATCGTATGGCCCGGGCTGCGGATCGGGAAGCTCGATCATGCGCAGGTCGTCGAGGCCGATTCGATTGACGTATGCGTAAGCCTTCATGCATTTCTCGTCGCGTGCGGTCCGCTACCGCCTCGTTCTCAGGCGGGCGAATCGTCGCATTGCGGCGGTGAACGGAACAGCGCATTGTGTTCCTTATAATCATGAAGTTTGTGCATGCATCCAGGTGATCCAAATGACATCCACGTCGCCGCGCATCGAGCTCCGTGATCTACGGCTCGTCAGGGAAATCGCCGGTTGGTCCAGTGTTACTCGCGCAGCTACGCGGCTGCACTTGTCGCAGTCGGCTTTGAGCCATCGGCTCGCAAAACTCGAGCGTAATTTCGGCGCGCAGCTGTTCGAACGCGTGGGGAAACGCATGGTCCCGACCGTCTTGGGACTGCGACTCGTCGAAGTAGCGGAAGAAGTGCTGCGGCGAGTCGAGGAGGTTGAGGGCGAGTTGCAACTGGACCCAGGGAGTCCTCGAACGGCTCTGCGCGTGGCAGCCAGCTGTGCGACTCACTACCA
>Ga0068858_100002844_pt1 | contig 17407 bp, 21 predicted proteins | sample KBSSwiS12_FD_66589 | JGI IMG/M metagenome (GOLD analysis project Ga0068858, IMG submission 66589) | Switchgrass rhizosphere microbial communities from Kellogg Biological Station, Michigan, USA - KBS Switchgrass S1-2 | ecosystem: Host-associated > Plants > Roots > Rhizosphere > Soil ...
TAAGCAAAACAAAGATCAAAGCAAACCATCTGAGGCAAACAAAAATGAAAGTCCTAGTGAATTTGCCGAGCGTAAATGGGGACCGCGATCCAGATAAAAATAAAATATTTAGTCGTTAAGATTTTCTTTCTTTTTCACCAATTCGCCTGACGCTCCCACGGCATACTCATGACCACCATGAGAAAAAGCAAGTAAACGATTAAATTGCAACGACCCTTCTTTTACTTTGACAAGCGGATTACCCATGCCATCTTTCGATGAATCAGAAGCTGATACAGTGACGGCTTGCTTAGGAACAGCAATTGTTAAATAAGCATGTTGAACTTTATTAGGTTTCGAACGAATAAAAGCATCGATATGATCTTTGTCGCTATAAATAGGACGATTCACACTATATTCATTTAATACGCTAGCAATAAGCATTTTATTCCAGGTTTGCAGTACGATACCTTGCGCATTATAAAGATAAACATAGACCAAGGTTTCGTTTTCGGTGATGGTGTCAGACTTTTTTTCAACTTTTTGTTGCAACTCAGCTAAGCCTTCTTCGAGATTAGCAAGCAAGGTATTCAAACGATCGCGGATAAATCGAAATTTGTCGCCTACCTGGAATTTTCCGCGCAACTCACCATCTTGCAGCACGGCTTGACGCACTAGCTGCAACAGTTTTTCTTTTTGCTCTTTATTGAATGAATCTCGCATAATTAATGGCTTGTTAAAATAATTTAACTTTATTTATTTTGTTCCGAAAAAAGCAATTCGCAATCATCGGCGACTTTGACAAGCACATCAGACACGCTTAACAAATATTGAATTGAATTATTAGGCGTATCGATTTTATTACCAGGTGCCGCATTTTGCAGCCCAGTACCTAGTGCAGCCGCCTGCTTAGCAATTTCTCGCAGGTTACTTTTTATCGTTGCCGCTAAAATATCCATATCACTCATAATAATTACCATCCTAGGTTGCAGCTGATTTATTTCATTTATTAGCATAGCATACCTACCTTTTTATGGTTTTCAGCCATTTCTTTCTAAAGTTCAGGAGAAAGGTCTGAAGGCGTTTCAATTTTTTCTATCGCTTGTTGTGTTGACGAATTACGTGCGGGAAGTTTATCACTATAACTTAAATGGTGGTTTTCATCAATTTGATAAGCCCGACGCTGTAAATAAGCATTTCGTGTAAATACATATTTATCTATAGAGGCCTCATCCATGAGCTCTTGGAATTGTAAATACTGTGCTCTTTTATCAATCACACCCAACCCATAGATTGCATAACGCGTACGACGAGGATGAATATGTGGGTAAATCGAAAACACATAATAATCAACTGGAAGACCGAGAGCATCGCGGATGGTGTAAGGCCCAAAAAATGGTAACACTACATAAGTAGAGTTTTGGTAACCCCACTTTGCTAGTGTTAAACCAAAATCATTTGAATAAGGCATCAAACCAATTCTTGAGCCAATATCAAACAAACCACCGATTCCTATCGTGGTATTAACACCAAAACGCCACAAGTCATTCGCCATTTGATAAAAATTAAACTGTAAAATATCGTTAGCAATATTTGGCAAATTATTAATGTTCAGGAAGAAATTATGCACGCCTTGGTTTAATGGTTTGGGCATAATCATGTTATAAAATGTCGCGATAGGTTTCAGGATATACGTATCTACTTTGTCGTTAAACGAAAACACTGAGCGGTTAAAATGCTCTAAAGGATCTTTCACTTCGGGTATGGCTTCAGCAGTTGTTTGCGCAGGGGTATTCATTTCTTCATCTGATATGGGTTGATCAGTTTGATCGCCTGGCTGAATTAAAATCTTTTTTCCTATTTTCGTATTCATATCACTGCCAGGAATGGTTACATTTCTATCTGTTATTGCTTGTACTTCTTGGGCTGATAGCGGCTGAGTTGCGCCGGTGGCTGTATTGTCCGCAGCAAAACAAAATGAGTGCCACGCGCTTCCTAAGATAAGAAATAAAAAAAGTGTTTTTTTAGAAAAATATGCTTGCCTGTTGTTAGTCATAATCCAGCCTAGTTTGCGCGAAACTAGTAGTGTAACGATAGCAGTAGCAGATAACAATGTATTGACTGCATAAGAAGGATCCAATAGGATTTTGCAACTTATGACCACACATCGTCCACATCCAATCACACTTATTATCCTCGATGGTTGGGGATATCGCGAAGACACCGAGGCTAACGCCATCGCAGCTGCCAATAAGCCCAATTGGGATCATTTATGGAAAACCTGCCCACATACTTTGTTATCTGGCTCAGGCCCCTGCGTAGGTCTGCCGGCTGGTCAAATGGGAAACTCAGAAGTTGGCCATCTTAATATGGGTGCAGGACGAATTGTCTACCAAGATTTTTCCCGCATTGATTTAGCCATTCAAGATGGCGATTTTTTTAAAAATCAAACTCTGCTAAACGCGCTGCAACAAGCAAAAAGTAATAAAAAAGCGGTGCATATCATGGGATTGCTTTCCCCAGGTGGCGTACACAGCCACGAACAACATATATACGCGTTACTTAAACTTGCCGCAGCGCAGCAAACTACCGATGTTTACTTGCATGTATTTCTAGATGGGCGTGACACACCGCCGCGCAGTGCAATGGCGTCAATTGAATCATTGGACACGCTTTGCAAATCGCTATCGTGCGGACAAATTGTCTCCATAGTCGGTCGTTATTATGCAATGGATAGAGACAACCGTTGGGACAGAATTCAAAAAGCCTACGATTTACTTGTGCAAGGAAAAAGCAATTACCAGGCAGATACTGCTCGCGAAGGTTTATTACTTGCTTATGAAAGAGGTGAAAACGATGAATTCGTCATGCCCACCAGTATTCATACTAAAGATTCTCCGCCAATATCTATTAATGATGGTGACAGCGTCATCTTCATGAACTTTCGCGCCGATCGCGCGCGCCAGATCACTCGCGTTTTTACAGAAAGAGATTTTAATGGCTTTAAACGAGAAAAATGGCCTCAATTAGGCAGTTTCACTTGTTTATCTGAATATGATGCACGCTTTGCTCTGCCAGTCGCTTTCCAGCCCCAAGCACTTAATCATATTTTCGCGCAAGTAATCAGCGAATTAGGGCTTAAACAGTTACGTATCGCTGAAACAGAAAAATATGCTCACGTAACTTTTTTCTTTAATGGTGGGGTGGAAGCGCCATATCCAGGCGAAGATCGCATTCTTATTCCTTCACCAAACGTTGCGACTTACGACTTACAGCCAGAAATGAGCGCAAAAGAACTGACTACCCAATTGGTCGATAAAATCCTTTCAAAACAATATGATGTTATCATTTGCAACTTCGCCAACCCTGATATGGTAGGACATACCGGCAATTTTGCCGCCACTGTCCAAGCGATTGAAACCATTGATGTTTGCTTGGGTAGCATAGTCAAAGCACTTAAAGAAACCGGCGGCGAGTTACTAATTACCGCTGACCATGGCAATGCAGAAAAAATGTTTGATTCCAAAACCAATCAAGCACATACCTCGCATACTACAGATCCAGTCCCCTTCATTTACGTTGGACGAGCAGCAGAAATTGATGCCGAAAATGGCAAATTATCTGATATTGCTCCTACTTTGTTATATCTCCTTGGCATTCCACAACCTCAAGAAATGACCGGAAAAAAACTGGTTAATTTGGCATAAAGAAAAATTTGAGGTGCTATACTAAATATATTCACAGGGATGACTAGAATTAGAGGTAAATATGCGTACTTCCGTTTTCGCTCTATTTGTTTCTATCGCGTTAATGAGTTTTAACCCAATTTCTTTTGCAGAAACCGCCAAGCCAGCTGAAGCGTCACCGCCCTCATCCACATCAGTTAAACCAGGCACACCAATTACACCTTTATCTGTGCCCGCGGTAAGTCCTGCGCCTGCAGTAACTCCTACTGCCTCCACTGATACAAAAGCGCCTGGGCAAGAGATTAAAAATCAAGTTAGTGACGAAGACATTAATCGTTTCACTAATACCATAGTCTTAATTAAAGATTTTTATGTCCAGCCTACTGGCGATAAAGACTTATTAGATAATGCCATTCGCGGCATGGTCAGCGGCCTTGATCCCCACTCTGAATTTTTAGATAAGGAAGCTTATCGAACCTTACTAATGACAACCAGCGGTGAATTTGGTGGCGTTGGTATTGAAGTCACGCCTGAATATGGCATTTTAAAAATTATTACTCCCATGGATGATACACCAGCAGCAAAAGCCGGCATTAAAGCCAGCGATTACATTGTTGCTATCAATGGGAAGTTAGTAAGCGAAATGTCCTTACAAGAGTCCGTTGAAAACATGCGTGGCAAACCTGGCTCTATTGTCGCATTGACGATATTGCGCAAAGGTGAAAAAGCACCATTAAGTTTCAAATTAACTCGCGAAATTATTCACATTGCCAGCGTTAAAAGCAAAATGTTGGATAACAATTTCGGCTATATCCGCATTACGCAATTTCAGGAACCAACCGCTAAATTAATGGCGAATGCGATCACAGAGTTAAAAGCAAAAAATCAAGGTCAACTAAAAGGTTTGATTTTAGATTTGCGTAACAACCCAGGCGGCTTATTAGAAACAGCTGTGCAAGTTGTTAATAATTTCCTAGATAGCAAAAAATTAAATAATAGGTTTAATGACACCATTGTTTACACCGAAGGCCGTTTGCCAGAAGCGCAATATAATGCAAAAGCTTCCGGCAATGATTTATTAAAAGGCGCGCCCATTGTCGTTCTCATTAACGGCGGGTCAGCCTCAGCGTCTGAAATTGTCGCCGGTGCTTTACAAGATTATCGTCGCGCTTTAATTGTCGGCACTACTAGTTTTGGTAAAGGCTCTGTGCAAACAGTCATTCCGCTTGATAAAACCCATGCATTAAAACTAACTACTGCTCTCTATCACACGCCTGCTGGTCGTATTATTCAAAATATAGGTATTGTGCCGGATGTACGCATTGAAGATTTTAAAATTCTAACCAATCAAGCGGATCAAGATATGACGATGCTTGAGCCTATCAAAGAGTATCAATTGAAAAACCACTTGGATGGCGCAAAGACCAACCCTGAAACGTCTAGCATTTTATCAACCAGTGATATTGCGCTTGCTAAAGATGATTACCAACTTTTTGAAGCCTTAAAAATACTACGTACTATTTACATGTTAGACAGTCGTGGCGCTATACCACTTCCACCGATTCCTGCTGCAGCGCCCATACAAGCTAAAAAATAACCGCTAAGCCTGGATACCGCTGGTATCCAGGCATCGTTACATTATCATCACGGCATCAATTTCGATTTGCGCAGCTTTAGGTAGCGCGGCAACTTGAATAGTAACGCGCGCAGGATATGGCTCATGAAAAAATTGCGTCATAATTTCATTGACGCTTTGAAAGCTGGATAAATCAATTAAATAAATAGTCAGTTTTACAATGTCGGCCAACTTGCCTTCCGCAGCTTCACAGACTGCTTTTAAATTTTTAAACACTTGGTGGGTTTGCGCGTCAATATCACCAGCAACCAGTTGCATGGTGTTAGGATCCAAGGGAATTTGTCCGGAAAGATAAACAACATTTCCAACTTTTATTGCTTGCGAATAAGGACCGATTGCTTGAGGTGCATTTTCTGAGTGTATAACTTGCTTCATTTTTTCCTCTGACCTTTAATGCGTTTACTTGGTTTTTTTTCTTGTCGCGCACGATAAGCTCTAATCATACCTTTGCCAAAAAAATATGAGACTACGCTAAAAATAATGACTGGAACGATTAAAGAATAAATAGCAGTCCAATTTTTTCTGCTAACCAATACAACTTGCTGATGATCCTCTGGATTGTACCAACAAGGATAAGTATTGCCGTTATCGAAGCGGGATAAAATATTTTCTTGCGACTGGTTGTCATGCGTAAAATAGACATCTAAACCATTACCAGAAATCCATTTAGTATATTGCACATTGTTTACATTGTAGCTCACGCGAAAATCGGCGCGATATTGGGTAAACACATGGCCTTTACTAGCTAATTTTTTACTTAACAGAAAGCAATCTGTTAGTTTAAATGTTTCTCTTACTTTCTTGTCTGGATCAATATTAACGTAACAACCATAACGAATAGACGCAATGCAGACAAACATAACGACGCATTGCGCTAGTAACAAATGATATTTTTTCGACATGCACGCCCCCTCTCCTTCTCTTTGCTTAACTTGCAAAGAGAAGGGAAGTATCTGTGTCTACTTGGGCATTCCTTTGGAATTGGAAGAAGAACAAGTACATTGGCATGATTTAGAGCAGCAACGTTTAATTAAGCAATAGAAAAGCATGATGAGGAAACCAACAACAAATCCTTTGATGAAGCCCCATAATGCACCCCATAGACCACCAATAAAAGTCGCATCATAGCCATAATAGAAAGTGCTGAGATGATCAACCATCGCTCTACCATAGTCACAGCACATCGCAATCCATGCATCAGCTGCTAAACAAATCGCGAAAGCAAGACCGACTGCAATACCAAACGAAACTGGGCATAAACCTTTTTTACTGCATTTCTCACAAGACATAACTACCTCCATTAGTTGTTTACCTAACATAACGATAAAAATACGAATTCGCAATTAAAACAAAGTGGCTAACTTGCCGCGAACCATCCATAATTAACATAAATAAGAGATCGAGGTTATTGTGGCCCCGTTTGAAGCCCTACGTGATGAAATTAATCAATATCTTAGCCATGAACAAGTGGCTGAAGTTGAAACGGCCTATCTATTTGCAAAAGCGGCTCACGGTTCTCAAACTCGACATAGTGGTGAACCCTATATTACACATCCACTCGCTGTCGCTTATATCTTGGCGCAAATGCGTATGGATCCTCAAACCATCATGGCAGCGTTGTTACATGATGTGGTAGAAGACACGCCGATTAAAAAATCTGAAATTGTCGCACAATTTGGGCAGGAAGTAGGCGAGTTGGTTGACGGTGTAACTAAATTAACACAAATTCATTTTGAAAATTACGCCCAAGCTCAAGCAGAAAACTTTCGCAAAATGATTATGGCCATGGCCAGTGATATTCGCGTGATTCTCATCAAGCTCTGTGATCGCCTCCATAATATGCGCACTCTCGGCTGCTTGCCGCCCAACAAAAGACGCCGAAAAGCCTTAGAAACCCTAGAGATTTTTGCGCCCATCGCTAACCGATTGGGTATGCATACGTTTCGCATTGAGCTTGAAGATTTGGGTTTTGCTGCCATTTATCCTTTGCGCTATAAAATTTTAAAAAGCGCCGTGGCAAAAGCACGCGGCAACCGCCAAGAAATCATGGAAATCATCCATCAACAAATTTATGACAGCCTGCAGAATGCAAACATTCCTTCAGCAACTTTATCAGGTCGGGGCAAACATCTTTATAGTATTTATAAAAAAATGCATGAACGCCATTTGCCGTTCTCTGAAATCATGGATGTCTATGGCTTTCGTATTATCGTAGACAATGTGGACACTTGTTATCGCGTGCTTGGCATTTTACATAATCTCTATAAACCTATTCTGCAGCGCTTTAAAGATTATATCGCCATTCCTAAAGCGAACGGCTACCAATCATTGCATACTACTTTATTTGGGCCTTATGGTGTTCCCATTGAAATTCAAATTCGCAACGAAGAAATGAATAAAATTGCTGAGAATGGTATCGCAGCGCATTGGTTATATAAGACAGAGAAAAAAGTATTTAATGAAGCGCAATCACGCGCCAAAGAGTGGTTAAAAGGTATTTTAGAATTAGATAAAAGCTCCAAAAATTCTTTAGAATTTATTGAGAATGTCAAAATTGATCTATTCCCTGATGAAGTGTATGTCTTCACACCCAAAGGTCAAATTATTGAATTGCCCGCAGGCGCAACCGCCATCGATTACGCTTATGCGATTCACTCGGACATTGGTAATACCTGCGTTGCTGTGCGCTTAGATAAACGTTTAGTACCGCTTAGCACCAGCTTAATCAGCGGCCAGCAAGTTGAAATTGTGACAGCTCCTGGCGCGCAACCTAATCCCGCTTGGCTGCAATTTGTAGTCACCGGCAAAGCGCGCAGCAAAATTAAACATTATCTAAAAAAACAACAACGCGAAGAATCCGTTGAATTAGGTAAACGTTTAATTGAAAAAGCGCTACAGGGTTACAATCTCCATCTTGACGCGACAGTGGATCCCATCTTGCAGTTTATTGTTAATCATTCGCGCTTAGAATCAATTAGTCATTTATTTGAAGACGTTGGCATAGGCAACCGCCCCGCTCTCTTGGTAGCCAAACAAATTGCAAAAACGCTAAATGATGTCAACAAAAAAGAAGAATTAAAAGCGCATACACAACATCCTTTAATGATTAAAGGCACGGAAGGATTAGTCATCGCTTATGCAAGATGTTGCAATCCAATACCTGGCGATCATATCGCCGGCCTCATTCGAGCGGGTCAAGGCGTTGAAGTGCACATAGAAAACTGTCCTTTGTTGGAAAAATATCAACATCAACCAGATAAATTTGTTTCGCTTATGTGGGAAGAAAAAACGGAAGGCGATTTCTCTGTTGAATTGAAAGTCGATTTAGTCAATCAACGTGGCAGTTTAGCGGCACTCACTGTTGCGGTTGCTGAAGCTGAATCCAACATTGAAACCATACGTTCACAGCAAAACGATCAAAATAATTTTAATGTGGAAATGACAATTTCCGTTCGCAACCGTTCACATCTTGCAAAAATTTTGCGTAAGATACGCCACCGAAAAGATGTTATTCGAGTTGTCCGACTTCGGCCGCATGGTGCCGTGAATTCTTAAAAATTTCCTGACCTTCACGCAGGGTTAAAATCACATTCAGCTCTTCATTGAGCACAACCAAATCAGCGTCTTTGCCTACACTAATGCTGCCTTTGATAGTTTCCAAACCTAAGGCGCGCGCTGGATTTCTTGTTGCCATCAGCACAGCATCTTCTAATTTGCAATGCGCCAACTTCACCATGTTTTTTATTGCCTCGGGTATTCGCAAAAGACTGCCCGCTAACGTTCCATTAGTAAGTTCCGCTCGATTTTCTGCAACTGTCACAACTTGACCGCCTAATTCATATTGACCATTACCCATGCATTTTGCTCGCATCGCATCGGTGACTAATAATAAACGTTCTTTACCTTTAAGACGTAACACCAGTTGCAAAATAGCCGGATGTAAATGCACACCATCGGCAATCAACTCAGCCGTAATTTCTTCGGCTAATAATAGCGCGCCTACCGCTCCTGGTTCGCGCTGAAACAAGCCACTCATCGCATTAAATATATGAGTGGCTTGTGTGCAACCTGCGGCGATAGCTTCACGTGTTTCGTGATAAGTCGCATCGGTATGGCCAATCGATGCAATAATACTTAATTCACGTAAGGTTTTTATGAAAGGAATAATGCCAGGTAATTCAGGCGCCAAGGTCACAATCTTAATTGCACCTTGAGATAGTTTCTGCCAACTACGAATCAAGTTTTCATTCGGCAACTGACATTTTTCACCTAATTGCGCGCCCATTTTTGTTTTGGCGATAAACGGACCTTCAAGATGCACGCCCAAAATAGCAGCGCCATGTTGCAGTGGCTGCGCTTTCGCAATGACTTGTAACACTTCTTCAATTTTTGCATTGTCCGCTGTCATGGTTGTTGCTAAAAAACCAGTCACGCCCTCTTCTGCTAACGCATGACTAATATTTTTTAAAGCTTCTTCACTTGCATCCATCACATCATGACCACGCGCACCATGAATATGCAAATCGATAAAACCTGGCACAAGATAATAATTTTCAGGATATTTGTAGTGTTTGGCTGGCAAATGGTGCGCAATCATTTCAGCAGGAATAATGGCTTTAATTTTCGAATTTTCAACGATTACAGCCTGATTCTTTACCCACTCTTGATTAATGAGAATTTGCATTCCTGAATAAATGCTGCGACTTATTTCCTTCATTATTTACCTTTGTCCTTTTTTAAATTTAAAAAATTCCGCACTAACATAATCGCACCAACATCTGGTGTAGTAAGAGATGGCCTGAGGCGAGAGCGCAATGTTGCTTGTAAATACGGTTCAAGATATGGCGCAATACTGCCGACTAACGAGCAAGGTAGCTCGCGATGTTGATCGCTTTGTTTGGCTAAGAGTGTGGCAGCTACGGCGTCAATCGCTAACGCTGCACGCTTTAAAATAGCAATGGCGGCAACATCCCCTGCTTGGCTTTGCTGCACCACTAGCGGAGCTAGTTCAGCAAAAGCCGTCGCATTAGCAGAATTTGCCCATTTTAATAAATTTTCTTTATGCTCATGAAAATGCGCGTACACAACTTTTGCTAAATCTGTTTCGGCTGCACGCCCATCTAACCACTTAAGCGTTAGCCGCATGGCTTCCAAACCTATCCATGCACCACTACCTTCATCATCATGCGGAAAACCCCAACCACTGACTTTAGCAATCTGGTCATTCTCGCTTTGATAACCAACCACCCCCGTACCAGCAATAATGATGGCACCATCATTGCCTGCATGCGCGCCCAAACAAGCAACGTGTGAATCAGAAGAGACAACTAAGGTCGCAAATGGATGCGAGTAATTAATAAAAGTTTGATAGGCTTGCTGCACTTCGCAACCTGCTAAACCCATGCCAGCATGAATAGTATAACGATGATAATCTGGTAAAATTTTATTTAGGCCACTAAGTATCGATTGCCAAGATTGATCTACTGAGATGCGAACATTAGCAGGGCCGCTTACTTCTCTCCCCAGCAAACACCCAGCTTCATCCTCAATACGGACCAGGCTTTTCGTGCCGCCACCATCAACGCCAATAAAAAGTTGCTGCGTCAAAATAATCAATCCCTTGTTTTGATAAGTTGTGAAACCGGTATTTTAAATTCACCATTCGCGGCTGTTGTACTTGCCTCACTAGAAGGTGCAAATGCGTGCGCATAAACAACTTCATAGGTAACTTCATATTTACCTTCCGTACTAGGCGGCATATTTTCTTGTATGGCAGTTTCACTGCCGGCAAAGAGCATGCCGCTTGCTTGTAATTCTGCCAGCAATTTTTCTTTGCTGCGATAACTTGTCGTATAGTAATTCACATCCAACACTGGATCGGAAAATCCTGCTGCCATTAATTCATCGCCAATATCATGCATATCTAGCAACATAGGAAAAAGAGAAGCGGCTGTCATAGCGCGACATTCTCGCAAGGTATCTAAGCCTAATGTGCTAAACATTAATAATCCATCAGGCCGCAACACTCGTCGCCATTCACGTAATAATTTTTTAGGTTCAGCAACCCAAGGCAGTAACATGTTTGCAAAAATAAAATTGACACTTTGATTAGCCAAAGGCAATACTTCTGCTGCCGCGCAAACACGGAAAGAAGCATTCGCTTCTGTTAACATTGCAGTGGAATTATCCAAAGAAAGAATCTGCGCCAACGGATAACGTTTTTGTAACTGCAAACTCGCCTCAGCTAAACCACAACCCGCATCAATAATCACACTGGGTTTAACCGCCATCCATTCAAGCCTGCTAAGCATTTCTTCTAATGCCTCTCTGGCAATCACTGCTGCATTTTCATATTCTACTGGAGACCATGTCATGTTATTCGCCGATGTCATTCGAACTATCCGCCCATTCTTGAATCATTTATTACCAGCAACTTGTGTACTATGCGGCTATACCGCCACAAACAATCTTTGCCAGGCTTGCCAGCGAAGTTTGCCTATTTTATCTCAACATTGTCCAAGATGTGCTAAATTTTTAACTTTCCAGCAGACACAATCTATCCCACTCCTTTGTGGCGCCTGCCAGCAACACCCACCCCCGTTTGATCATACTTTTGCGCTATTTCCTTATGAGTTTCCCATTATTCAACTGATTACCGCACTTAAATTTCAGCAAAAGCTGAGCCATGGCAACGCGCTCAGCAAGCAATTTATCACAAACATTGAGCAACTCTGGTACTTAAATAAGCCCTTACCTGATCTTATTTTACCGGTACCCTTACACCCCAAACGCTTGCAAGAACGGGGCTTTAATCAAGCTTTAGAAATAGCTAAACCTATCGCGCGTTACTTTGATCTTCCCATTGATACTAAGGGCTTACAACGCACCTATCATACCGCCGCCCAAAGCGGCTTATCCGCAGAAGAGCGAAAGCGAAACGTCTTACACGCGTTTACTGCCACCCGCCGTTTTGACGGCTTAACTATTGCGCTTATTGATGATGTGGTGACAACCGGCCAAACCGTAATAGCTTGTTGTGAGAAATTAAAATCAAACGGCGCAAAAAGCATACATGTTTGGTGCGCAGCACGAAGAGGATGATTTATTTCATGCAGGATACAAACAACCAAGCTAGCCAAACAGTGGATGCCAGCTAAAAACATGCTGGCATGACAGACCCTACAGACCTTGCTGAATGTCATGCCAGCATGTTTTTAGCTGGCATCCATGAGCACCCAACTGAAGTGCGAAAATGAATGGACAAATACGTTGCCCTAGCCCTTAATAACCGATAAATTAGCCAGCCGACACAGCGACAATAAGGTAACGAAATGCAAGATTTAATCAATTTCATCACCCAACATATGGCACTAAGTTACGCATTTGCTGCTGCGTTAGTTTTGCTCATGATCGTGGAATATTTAAGGTTAAAACGAAATAATTTTCTCATTGCGACTACTGATGTTATTCAACTTATTAACCGCAACAATGCTGTTGTATTAGATATTCGGCCCAACGAACAATATCGTAAGGGTCACATCATTGACGCTATTTCTTTATCTTCAAAAGATATATTGTCCGCACCGAGTAAAATAGAAAAGTATCGCGCCAAACCCATTATTATTGTCTGTCAAAGCGGAATTGAATCGCAAAAAATTGCTCCGCAATTGCTAAAACAAGGCTATAATGCGTACTCATTATCTGGCGGCATTCGCACTTGGACGGAAGCGAATATGCCTTTAGTAAAGGAATAAACATGGCCCGCATTGTGATTTACACAAAAGCAAATTGTCCTTATTGCGACAGAGCAAAAGAATTATTAAACGCTCGTCACGCCTCCTTTCAAGAAATTCGCGTTGATCAAGATGACGCTATACGCGAAGAAATGATACGTCTAACTAATCGCCGCACCGTGCCACAAATTTTTATCAATGATCAACCTATCGGAGGTTTTGATGACCTTGCTGCTTTAGCAAAGTCAGGTAAACTCGATAGCCTATTAAATACGTAATCTAAAAAGGTCTATGCTATGTCACAAGATAAAGAAGCCGCACCACAATTTGAAATCCAACGCATTTACACAAAAGATATTTCTTTTGAATCACCTAATACGCCGCATACGTTTTTAGAAGAATGGAAACCAGAAGTCACTCTTAATTTGGAAACCAAAAGTAATCGTATCCAAGATAATATGCATGAAGTTGTACTTGCTATCACAGCAACCGTCACGACCAGTAAAAAAACTGCTTTCTTAATTGAAGTGCAACAAGCAGGGATTTTTATCGTGAAAGGATTTGCTCATGATCAACTTCATCAAATGCTTGGCAGCTTCTGTCCAAACATTTTATTCCCCTATGCGCGCGAAGTGGTTTCCGATATTGTGGTACGAGGTGGTTTCCCACAATTAATTTTAGCGCCTGTCAACTTTGATGCTTTGTATTCGCAACACTTAGAACAGCAAACCGGTGAAGCACAAAGCGGAGGTTCAGGGAAACCTAACTAAGTAAGCATTCAAATCGCAAGGATGGCAGCATGAGCAATCTGCAACAGAAACCGATCACTATTTTGGGTGCAGGATCGTGGGGCACAGCGCTAGCACTAAATTTAGCGCGACGCGGTCAAACAGTAAGATTATGGAGTATTGAGATTGCTGAAGTTGCTGCCATGCTTGCGGAAAGAACCAACAGCCGCTATCTGCCTGGCTTTGACTTTCCAGAAACCATACAACCCACCGCAAATCTTGCTGAAGCCATCAAAAACATTGACGATATTTTAATAGCCGTTCCTTCTGTTGGCTTTCGCGATACGCTCAGCATGTTACAGCCTTTAGTTGAGTCAAACTCGCGTATCATTTGCGCGACAAAAGGCTTAGATGCCGATTCGGGAGAATTACTACATCATCTCGTCGCAGAAATATTAGGCGATGATCGTTTGTTTGCTGTGCTTTCCGGCCCCTCGTTTGCAAAAGAAGTTGCCGCTGGCTTACCGACAGCCGTCGTCATTGCAGGTCACCATAAAACATTTGTCACTGAAGTATCAGAACGTTTTGAAAGCCCCATTTTTCGCACTCATCCAAGCGATGATGTGATTGGTGTGGAAATTGGCGGCGTTGTTAAAAACGTAATTGCCATCGCTACCGGTATTTCTGATGGCATGGAACTAGGCTCAAATGCAAGATGTGCGCTTATTACCCGTGGTCTTGCTGAAATCACACGCTTAGGCATCAAACTCGGTGCAAAACCAGAAACGTTTATGGGTTTATCTGGTATGGGTGATCTCATCCTTACTTGCTCCGATGATCAATCACGCAACCGCCGTCTAGGATTAAGCATAGGCAAAGGCCGTGACATTCATATTGCTGAAAGAGAAATTGGTCAAGTGGTCGAAGGTAAACGTAATGCCGAATTAGTTGCCATGCTTGCCAAAACCAAAGGCATAGAAATGCCAATTTGTAATATGGTGTGGGAAATTTTACAAGGCAACATCAGCGTACACGCCAATGTTTTTTGCTAGTCATACATCAGCTGATCTAAAGCCGTGACCATGCCTGGCGATGAGCCACGCATTAGCTCATTCAACACGTCAATCAAACAAAGCAGTCGCAATGCATTGGGCGTAATATCGTCAAATATGACTTTTACTCCTAACAACGTACCTTCTGCATCTTCAAACGAAAGTCCCAAGCCATAACCCAAACAAAGCGAGCTTAATTGATCCGCTCGACGCGCCATGCCGGGCAATAAACCGGATGGAGAAAAGACTTCTTCCATCGTCATCGGACGGCCGTTTAAACTGTACTGACCATTCAGCATGTAACCGATTTTGATCATTTGTGCGGTAATATCAAAATTTGCCATTGCGCTCTACTCTTAATTTTTCCACCAAGGTTGTGCGATTTTTCGCGGGCCAGCGATGTAACAGCGCACCCAGCGTAAAAAAACCGCCACAGTAAATCCCCAACGCTCTAGTAAGGCAAAGAATCCTGTTGCCAATATCGCAAAAATAAACGTCCATAGGCGAATATGAAGAAGAAAAATGAGCAAAGGAAAAGTCGCTCTGAAATCGACTATCCAAAATCTCACATTTCTTGCCGAATCACGCCAATGCGCCATAACGATACCCTAATCAACTAAACTACTACCAACCAGATAAGTCATTGTACAACTTATTTTTTGTATTTTTTATAAAATCGTTCAAATTTCATGATGGTCGTTATACTATTGTGTAAAACCAAGGGATATAGTAAAGCATGAAATACAACAAGGCTCATATTGTTCTATGTTCATTATTTTTGAGCGCTTGCGCTTCATCCCCTCAACCACCTCCAGCTAATATCGATGCGACTGAAGCATCTCTTGCTGAAGCATCATATGCTGTCAGCCGCTCAGTTGTGGACATTGCAGAAACGGTGCAAGCAGCTCATCCAATGCAGCGCCTAGGTAGTGCGCCTAGCCCAGTTGCTTACGGCATGGGTGGTATGACTACGGTAGATTGGTCGGGCCCGGTGCAACCACTTTTACAACAATTAGCAAGAGCATCAAATTATCGCCTCGTCGTATTAGGTACGCCGCCTGCTATTCCCGTATTAGTAACGATTTTGGCTAAAAACATGATGCTTGGCGACATCGTTCGCGATGTGGGATACCAATGCGGTGAACGTGGAACTGTTGTCGTTTACCCAGAAAGCCGGACGATTGAGTTACGCTATGCAAAAAATTAATTGGCCTTGCTTACGCATTGCACTATGTTTGTTCTTTCTGTTATTAAGCTCCTGCGCTAGTCAACAAACTAATTTAGACGGTGTCGATACCGCTAATCTTCAACAACTGGAAAGCGTTAAAGTTGATCCACGCGCACCGGCAGCTAGCGCAAGCGGCTTAAGTCCCTTGCGTCAAAAATCCTTGGAAGATTCTGCCATGAGTATAGGGGCGCAAGCAGGACTTGCTTGGGCATCTAGCGAAATTAATACACGCATGAATAAAGATAGAAAATATTTAGATTCTATTTTTAATTTTAATGCCTTGCTGTTAAATCACGGCGTTATTCCACCGGTGTTAGAAGTCGGCGATAATAGCTTGAACTTAGCTGATCCAAATACAATACGTGTTGCCGATCGAACCTACAAAATCGTGCAACAAGCACGCTTTGCAACAACATCGCCTAACTGGCGCGAATATTTATTACTGTCTTACACCAAACCACAACTCCCTGATCGAACCCTGTTGCCTAAAAGTTCCGAAGAGTTAGCCATTTGGAAAAAAGGCGTACGCTCAGGCTGGGACAAAGGCATTCAACAAGCGTATAGCATTTTTCAACAAAATATGGCGCGCTTAAAAAGAGATTATCGCGGCATGATGCTTTACCGTAAACTTTTAGAAGAAAGAATGATTACACCGCCTTTTGTCGCACGCACTGAGCTCGGCATTACTGGCGACGGCAATGACATGCGCATTAACGATCAAGTTTTGCGTATAGTCGAGGCACCAAAATTACAAACAAATGGTAAAGCTTGGAATGCAGTTGTGGTCAAAAACGGTGACGAACAATGAGCGAATTTCTTTATCCGCAAGAACCCATACGATTAACCATAGACCAAGTCAACGAAGTATTAATTCATTGCGTTAAATTAGGCGCTTCCGATGTCACGTTTCAAACCAATGAACCCGTGATTGCAGAAATTTATGGGAAGTTAAAAAAAGTGACGCGTAGGCGCTTATCTAACACGGAAATCAGCGATGTATTAAATGGTATGTATGGCCCTAACGCCACTACCATGATTATGTCTGGTAAAGACGTCGACACCCATTATGAAATTCGGCCTTCGCGCTCTGAACGTTATCGTTTTCGTATTAATGGCACCGGTTGCCAAGTCGAAGGCCATGATGCGATTCAAATTACCGCGCGAACCATTCCTACTGATCCGCCTTCATTAGAAAGTATGAATTTGCCGCAAATAATTATTGATTCGCTTACACCTGAGCAAGGTGTTGTTTATGTCACAGGGGCAACAGGCTCAGGTAAAAGTACCTTGTTAGCTTCTATCATCCGTAGCATCACAGAAGATGCCGAAAGTAATCGCAAAATTTTAACTTATGAAGCACCTATC
>Ga0068858_100002845_pt1 | contig 17406 bp, 12 predicted proteins | sample KBSSwiS12_FD_66589 | JGI IMG/M metagenome (GOLD analysis project Ga0068858, IMG submission 66589) | Switchgrass rhizosphere microbial communities from Kellogg Biological Station, Michigan, USA - KBS Switchgrass S1-2 | ecosystem: Host-associated > Plants > Roots > Rhizosphere > Soil ...
GGCATGTGCCTCATCGCGCAGCGGCCGATCACGCCGGGAACGCGCTGCAGGATCGCCTTCGAGCTACCGCTCGGCGGCGAGCCGCTCGCCGTCGATGCGACGGCGAAGATCGTTTACTCGTCCTACTCGGCCGCTGGCGAGTTCAGGATCGGCGCCGTGTTCCTCGACCTCGACGAGACCGCAGCGACGGCCATCGGCGCGTTCGCGGCGAGCTCCTGAGGAGCGGCGCCGCTTTCTCGGGCCGCGGCCGTCCACAGCATCCAGGCGACGCCGGAGAAGACGGCGACGCCGATGAACGCGAAACCGACCAGGACGACGCCGGCTTCCCACGGATGGCTGAACGCGGCGAAGCCGCTGGCGGCGACGAGCGCCGTCGCCGCGGCGATCAGGCGGCCGCGCGAGGTCGCGAACTCGCCGAGCGCAAGCGAATAGCCGGCGAGGAAGACGAGCGCGAGGAAGAGCTGCTCCGGGCCCATCGTCCGCAACACCTGCACCACTTCGCGCATCGCAGTTCTCCTGCGAGCAGCATGCGATGACGACGAACGGCGCGCAACCCTCCACTCGAGCGCTTGCCAACACGCGTGGTTCGCGTCACGCTCACGGGTTGCGAAGCCGCGACAACGCCGCAACCTGTAACGCACCACATCGGCGCACGGCGCCGACAGGCGGCGTCAGTGGATCTTCGCCGCCTCGCTCTCCATCTGCGAGACGAGCCGGTCCATCTGGTCGATCACCGCCTCGATCGTCGCGCGCTGCGTCAGGTCGACGCCGGCCTTCTTCAGCTGCTCCATCGGGTGCTCGTTGCCGCCGCTCCTGAGCAGCGTCAGGTAGCGGTCGGTCGCGGCCTTGCGCGACTCGGGCGATCCTGTCGTCATCGCGTTGTAGAGCTGCGCGGAAGACGCGAAGCACGTCGCGTACTGGTAGACGTAGTACGGCGTGTTGAAGAAGTGCGGGATGCGCGCCCACGTCCACTTGTAGAAGTCGTCGGCGGCAAGCGCGTCGCCGTAGTACTCCTTGAGCAGGCCCGCGTAGAGGCCGTTCAGGACGTCGGTCGTCAGCGGCTCGCCTTTCTCGACCAGCCGGTGCGCGCGCAGCTCGAAGTCGGCGAACAGCACCTGCGTGTAGAAGGTGCCGAAGATGGCGTCGACGGCGTGCTGCAGGAGGAGGAACCGCTCCTTCGGTTCGGTCGTGCGCTTGAGCAGCTCGTCGAGCAGGAAGCGCTCGTTCGTCGTCGACGCGACCTCGGCGACGAAGATCGTGTAGTGGGCGGTGACGTGAGGCTGGCTCTCGTACGACAGCACCGTGTGCATCGCGTGACCCGCCTCGTGGGCGAGCGTGAACGCCGCGTCGAGCGTGTCGTTGTAGTTCATCAGCAGGTACGGTCCGACGCCGTAGACGCCGGCGCTGTAGGCGCCGCTGCGCTTGCCGTCGTTCTCGTAGACGTCGATCCTGCCGCCGGAGACGAACTTGCGGTACCTGGCGCCGTAGTCGGCGCCGAGCGGAGCGACCGACGCGAGCGCCAGAGCGCGTGCCTCCTCGTACGGATAGCTCCGGTCGCTGCGGTAGATCGGCACGAAGCCGTCGTAGAGGTGGTAGCTCGACAGCGCGAGCAGGCGCTGGCGCAGGCGGAAGTAGCGCTTGACCGGGCCGGTGCCGGCGCGCGCGGCGTCGACGAGCGTCTCGACGACCGAGCGCGGAATCGCGTTGCCGTCGAGCGCTTCGTCGAGCGTCGTCTCGAAGTTGCGCGCGCGAGCGAGGAACCAGTCGCGCTGCAGCGTCGCGTTGTAGATCGACGCGTACGTGTGCGCGGTCGCGCCGTAGGTGCCGAGGTGCATCGCCACCGCCTTGCCGCGCTCGTCCTGGTTGCGGTTCGTCGCGAGCAGAGCGGCGTAGTTGCCGGGGCTGAGGACGACGTCGCTGCCGTCGCCGAGGCGAAGCGTCGGGTACCTGATGTCGGAGGTGCTGAGTTCCTGGTAGATGGTGCGCGGCGCCTGGTTGAACTGCGTCGCGAGCGAGAGCAGCCGCTCGCCCTTGTCGTCGAGGATGTGCGCCTTGCGGCGGTAAGAATCGAGGATCGGAAAGCGGTACGGCGCCAGCGCCGGCGTCCGCGCGAGCCATTCCTGCACGGTCGCCTCGGGGATCTTGAGCAGCTCGGGGGTGAACCACGCCGACGCGGTGTCGAACTTGGCGAACACCGCGCGCATCCGCTGGAAGCGCCCGGCGACCGCCTGGTCGCGGGTGTCGACGTCGCGCTGCAGCTGCGGGTAGCTGTACAGGCGGTCCTGGAGCTTGCCGATCTCGTCGAGCGACTCGATTGCGTTGAGCAGCGCGTCCGGGCCGCGCGCGAGCGTTCCCTCGAGCTTGACGAATGCGTCCATGCGCGCGTCGAGCTCCTTCATCCCCGCTTCCCACGCCGCCCAGTCCGGATAGATCGCGGAGAAGTCCCAGCGGAACTCGGCCGGGATCTCGGCGCGGTTGCGCGTCGCCGGCTTGGCGGCGAACGCTGCGGTGGTGACGGCGGCTGCGCAGAGCGCGCCGGTGACGGCGATGGACATCTTCATGGCGGACGGTGGCTGCCGGAAACTCGACGCGAGAGACTACCCGATCGTCCGGCGCCGCCGTCATTCGAGCTGGATCTGGCCGTCGAAGCGGACGTCGAGCTTGAGGCCGCCCACCTCGAGCCGCATCGTCGCCGGCAGCGTCTCGCTGCCCTTGACGGCGCCGCTCGCGATCGCGCGCTGCACCGCCTGCTCGATCTCGCGCTGCGAGCTGACGCCAACCATCTTCAGGAACTTGCGGATGCTGATGTTGAACGTCTCTTCGTTCATGTCTTCTCCTGAGTGCTACGAAAGCGGGATGCGCGCGGCGTTCGCCGTCAGCCATTGCCGGAACGTCTGCAGCGCCGGGTTGAGCGCGCGCGTCGCGGCGACGTCGCGAGCGGCGCAGAACGCATCGGCGAACTCGACGTTGAACTGGAACATGTTGCCGAGGTCCTCGGCGCCCGGGAATCCGGCGGCGCGGAAGCGGTCGAACGGGACGGCGTGGTAGCGAACCGGCTTGCCGATCGCATCACCGAGCGCCGCCGCCATGGCGGCACCGGTGAGATGCTCGCCGGCGACGCCGATGCGACGGCCGGCGAGCGACGGCCCCTGCTTGAAGATGCCGTACGCGCACCGCCCGATGTCCTCGACCGCGATGCTCGGGAACTTCGCGCTGCCCAACGGCATCGCCCACGTCAGCGTGCCGTCGGCGCCGGCCTTCGGCGCCATGCCGGCGTGAACGAGGTTCTCCCAGTAGAACGACGTCAGCAGGAACGTCGTCGGCACGCCTGCCTCGACGAAGACGCGATCGGACTCGGCCTTGAGGTCGAAGTGCGGCACCTTGTAGTGCCCGAGCAGCGTCGGCATGCGCGGGTCGCTCGGCGGGATGAAGTCGCGCGAGTCCTCGAGCGTCGACCAGATGGCGTGGCGGACGCCCGTCTTCTTCGCCGCACGCACCATCGCCGCCGCCTGCGCCTTCTCGCGGTCGGGGGAGAAGTGCTCCCAGAAGTTGGTGACGAAGAACGCGCCGTGCGCGCCGTCGAGCGCGCGCACCAGGCTCGCTTCGTCGTCGAGATCGGCGGCGACGACCGCGGCGCCCGCGGCCGCGAGTGCCCTGGCCTTCTCCGAATCGACGCGGCGCGTCAGCGCGCGCAGTGCGAAGCCGCCGCCAGCGTCGGCGAGGATCGCCCGCGCCAGCCCGCCGCCCTGCGCTCCTGTCGCGCCGACGACCGCGATCGTCCTCTTCTCGCCCAATGCCGTCTCCTCTCTCGCCGGAGCGTCTCGACGCCGAGGGACCTCGGCAGCGTCGTAGTATCCATTGCTGCACATGCCCCCGCGCCGACCATGAGCGTTCCCAGCCCGTCACCCGCAGTCCCGGAGGGCTTCAAGGAGCGCCACTTCGGTGAAGGCTTCATCGGCGTCAACGGCCCGCTCTACGTGCGGCGCACCGAGTCGGCGTTCCAGCTCGGGTTTCGCGTCGAGCAGCGCCACTGCAACCCGATGGGCATCCTCCACGGCGGAATGATGGCGACGTTCTGCGACATGCTGCTGCCGCTGTCGGCGCACGTGCTGTCGAACGAGATCGGCAGGCGCTTCCTGCCGACGATCAACCTGCAGATCGACTATCTCGCCGCATCGCCGCTCGGCAGCTGGGTCCAGGGCGAGGCGCAGGTGCTGCGGACGACGAAGAGCCTCGTCTTCATGCAAGGGCTCGTCCACGCCGACGCCGTGCCGGCGGCGCGCGTCAGCGGCATCTTCAAGATCGGCCCGCCGTTCGACGACACGCTCGCGCGCGCGTCCTGACACGCTCGCGCGCGCGTCCTGAACGAATCGCACGACGGCGCGCGGCCGCCATCCTTCCGATGAACGTTGTCGAGCGCGACGGCAGCGAGTAGCCTCGGCGCTCACGTCGAACATCGTCAGGAGGTCCGCCATGCCGATCCGCACCCTGCCCGGAACCGATCTCGCGTATGCGCTCGTCGTCTTCGACGAGAACGGCGAGGAGCGCGCCGAGCCCGACGGCTCGCATCTGAGCGAGACGATCGCCACGCGGCTCGCCGATCCGGCCCAGCCGATCACCGACGTCTTCCTGATCGCGCACGGCTGGCAGGGCGACGTGCCCGCGGCGATCGTCCAGTTCGACCGCTGGATCGGCGCGATGGCAGCGCAGGAGGCCGACCGCGCCGCGGCGCGCGAGCGGCCCGGCGGCTTCGCACCGCTGATCGTCGGCCTGCACTGGCCGAGCCTGCCGTTCGGCGACGAAGCGATTCCCGGCGGCGGCAAGCTGCTGTCGGCCGCCGGCGGCGATGCGGCAGCGGACGACGACGTCGCGACGTGGGCGCGGCGGATCGCCGACACGCCGCGCGCCCGCACCGCCATCGCGGCCATCCTCGCCGCCTCGGGCCGCGGCGGCAACGCGTACGACTTGCCCGCCGATCTCGTCGCCGCGTATCAAACGCTCTTCGAGGAGTCGGGGCTCGGTGCGGGCGGCAGCGCCGCGCCTCCGGGTGCCGACCAGGAGGGCTTCGATCCGACGGCGATCGTCGCGCAGACGAAGGCCGCGGGCGGCACCGCGCAGCGCGGCCCGCAGCTGCTCGGCGTCGGCGACACGATCCGCGGCCTCTTCCTGTCGCCGCTGCGCCAGCTCTCGTTCTGGAAGATGAAGGACCGCGCGCGCGCGTTCGGCGAGAGCGGCGCGCACGAGCTGCTCGCGCGCCTCGAGATCGTCGCGCCGAAGGCGCACTTCCATCTCATGGGCCACAGCTTCGGCTGCATCGTCGCCTCGGCGACGGTCGCGGGGCCGGCCGGCACGCCCGACCTGCCGCGACCGGTCGACTCGCTCTTCCTCGTCCAGGGCGCGCTGTCGCTGTGGTCGTACGCGGGCGACATCCCGTATGTCAAGGGCACCGCGGGATACTTCCATCGCATCGTCGAGCACGGCCTCGTGCGCGGCCCGATCGTGACGACGCGCTCGACGCACGACACCGCGGTCGGCCGCTTCTATCCGCTCGGCGCGCAGATCCGCCGCCAGCTCGTCCTCGGCGACGAGCTGCCGGCGTACGGCGGCATCGGTTCGTTCGGCATCCAGGGCATCGCCGGCGTCGAGGACATGCCGATGCGTCCGCCGGCGTTCCGCTACGCGTTCAAGCCGGGCACGATCGTCAACCTCGAGGCGAGCGACGTCATCAAGAACGGCGGCGGCCCGTCGGGCGCGCACAGCGACATCGCGCACCCCGAGGTCGCGCACGCGTTCTGGTCGGCGGTGCTCGGCGCGCCGGTGCCGCCGCAGGCGACACGGTCGGCGCCACCGTCGCCGTCGGCGCCGCAGCCGAGCGCGCAGGCGGCCGGCCCTGGCTCGCCCTCGCGGACGCGGGGCGGCGGCTTGCTCGGCGGCGGTGGCGGACTGCTCGGCGGCGGCGGCAGCGACGTCGATGCGCTCGCCCGCGGTTCGACGTTCGCAACGGGCGCCAGCGCAGGTTCGACAACGTCGTCGACCGGGCAAGGCACGCCGTTCCCGCCCGGCCTGCAGCAACCTGCGCAGCCGCAGCTGCAGCAGCAGGAGCGCGGCGGCGCGCTCGCGCGGCCGACGCGCGGCCAGCGTGCGATGCCGCCGGCGGGTCGAAGCGCCCCCGATCCTCCCGTCGCCGCGGCGGCGTCCGCCGCGACGGCCTCGCGCTGGGTCAACGTCGCGCTCGAGGACACGCCGCGTGACGAGATCCTGCGGGTCGGCTCCGGCTACACGCTCGCGATCGACGTCGATGTCGCGCAGCACGACGACGCCATCACCAGCCCGAGGTTCGCCGAGCAGTCGCTCTTCCCCGAGGGCACCGACGAGGTCGAGGTCACCGTGCAGCTCGACAGCGCCGACTTCAGGATCGCGGACCCGATCCGCGCGCTGCGCGTGCCGCGCTCGGGCCGCTCGCGCAACAAGGCGCGATTCGACATCTCGCCGCTCCACGACGGTCCGTGCACGGTCACGGCGACGCTCCACAAGGACGGCAACTTCCTGCAGAACATCGTCGTCACCTTCACCGTCGGCGGCGATCGGGCGGTGCCGATCGAAGCGACAGCGCGCGGTCGGTCGCCGTCGGCGGCGAGCGTCCTGAAGCCGCGCGACGTCGGCATCTCGCTGTCGCTCGCCGCGGACGGCTACGACTGCATCGTCTGGGGCGAGGTCGCGGCGCGCGCTCGCCTGCCGCTGCTGCCGCCGTATCTCGCCGCGCAGATCGACGTGCTCCGCGACGAGCTGATGAAAGTCGTCAAGCACCAGGACGCCAACGGCGACTACGTCTTCCAGACCGGGATCGACATTCCCGCTGCCGACCGCGACGCCGCGTTGACGACGATGGCGCGTGCCGGTGCGCTGCTCTTCCAGACGGTGTTCTTCGGTCCAGGGGCGGGCGCGGACGCGAAGTCGGTCGGCAACTATCTTCGCGAGGCCGCCGCCGACCCGACGCGGCGACTCAAGCTCCAGGTCGTCGCCGAGGTCGCGCCGATCCCGTGGGGCCTCCTCTACGTGGGCAATGCTGCGGCCGGCGCCAAGCTCGACTGGGATCTCTTCATCGGCATGCGCCACGTCGTCGAGGAGATCCCGCTGCAGACGACGCTCGGCATCGCCGACAGCGCGATCGCCAGCGAGCCTCGCCTCGCGGTCAGCGTCAACGCGAACACCGGCATCGACGCTCAGTTCGGCATCACCGTGATCGCCGACCAGCAGACGTACTGGTCGACGGCGGCGACCAAGCGGCAGCGCGTCGGTGTCACGTCGCGTGCGACGCGCGCCGAAGTCGTGACCGCGCTCGCGAACGCGGCGACCGACGACCAGATCCTCTACTTCTACTGCCACGCCGAATCGGCAGGACTCGCCGCCGCGGGCGGCCCCGGCGCGTCCGCGCTCGGCCTGACCGATGCGAAGCTCACGCTGGCCGACCTCCGGCTCGACGCGCCGACGTCGATTCCGCTCGCCGGCAAGCCGCTCGTCTTCATCAACGCGTGCGAGTCGGCCAACCTGTCGCCGGCGTTCTACGACGGCTTCGTGCCGTACTTCATGGACAAGGGCGCGCGTGGCGTCGTCGGCACGCAGTGCGAGACACCGGCACTGTTCGCCGCCAAGTGGGCAGAGCGTTTCTTCGACCGCTTCTTCGCCGGCGAAGCGATCGGCGACGCGTTCCTCGATCTCAGGCGCGAATTCCTCGAGCAGCACGGCAACCCGCTCGGGCTGCTGTACGCCGTCCACTGCGACGGCGACACCCGCATCGAGCCGGCGTTCGCCTGAGCGGTCGGCGATGCGCGGCGCTTCCTCGCGATGCGGGCAAGCCGGCGTCGCGCGCGCGCTCGCAACGCTCGTCGTCGCGCTCGCCGCGAATGCCGCCGCGTTCGACCTGCAGGCGCATCGCGGTGGCCGCGGCCTGCGCCCCGAGAACACGCTCGCCGCGTTCGAGAACGCGATCGCGATCGGCGTCACGACGCTCGAACTCGACATCGCGATCACCGCCGACGGCGTCCCGGTCATCTCGCACGATCCGTTCCTCAACCCGGCGCTCGCGCGCGATGCGCAAGGTCGCTGGCTCGGCGGCACCGGGCCCTTGATCCGCTCGCTCTCGCTGAGCGAGCTGCAGAGCTACGACGTCGGCCGCCTCAATCCGGCGAACGACTACGCCAAGCCGTTCGCCGAGCAGCGGCCGCGCGACGGCGAACGCATTCCGACGCTGGCGCAGCTGTTCGCGCGCGTCCGCGAGCTCGGCGCCAACGACGTCCGCTTCGACATCGAGACCAAGGTCTTTCCGGACCGCCCCGAGCAGACCCTGCCGCCCGAGGAGTTCGTCGCCAGGCTGCTCGCCGTGATCCGCGCCGCCGGGATGACCGAGCGGGTGATGATCCAGAGCTTCGACTGGCGGGCGCTGCGCATCGTCCAGCACGCCGAGCCGACGATGCCGACGGTCTACCTGACGACGCAGGGCAGGAACGGCGGCAACGTCGCCGACCCGCGCTGGACCGACGGCCTGCGCCGCGCCGACCACCCGTCGGTCGCGCACATGGTGCGGGCCGCCGGCGGGCGCATCTGGGCACCGAACTTCAACGATCTCGACGAGAGCGCGGTCAAGGGCGCGCAACAGCTCGGCCTGCAGGTCACTCCCTGGACGGTGAACATCGCCGACGACATGCGCCGCCTGCTCGACTGGGGAGTCGACGGCCTCATCACCGACTACCCCGACCGGCTGCGCGACGTCATGCGCGAGCGCGGGCTGCCGCTGCCCGCGCCGATCACTCGTCGTCGCGGACCTTGAACTGGCCGACGAGCTGCTGCTGCGTGTTCGGCGGCACGGCCTCGTAGTGCGAGAAGTCGATCGTGTAGCGACCCTGCCCGCTCGTCAGCGCATTCAGCCGGCTCTGGTAGCCGAGCAGCTCCGACATCGGCGCCTGGCCGCGCACCGTCATCGTCCCCGGCGCGCCGTTCGCGGTGCCGCTCACCATGCCGCGGCGCGACGCGAGGTCGCCGGTGATGTCGCCGAGCGCGTCCGCGGGCGCGTTGATCTCGACGTTGACGATCGGCTCGAGAACGATCGGACGGGCCTCGCGCACCGCCGCCATGAACGCCTTCTTGCCGGCGGTGACGAACGCGATCTCCTTGCTGTCGACGCTGTGGTGCTTGCCGTCGTAGACGACGCAGCGGACGTCGACGACCGGATTGCCCGAGATCGCGCCGGTCGCGAGCACCTCGCGAACGCCTTTCTCGACCGCGGGGATGAACTGGCCGGGGATCGTGCCGCCCTTGACCTGGTCGACGAACTCGAAGCCGGTGCCGCGCGGCAGCGGCTCGATGCGCAGGTACACCTCGCCGAACTGACCGGCGCCGCCGCTCTGCTTCTTGTGACGGTGGTGACCCTCTGCGGGCGCGGTGATCGTCTCGCGGTAGGCGATCCGCGGCGGCTTGGTCTGCACCTCGAACTTGTAGACGTCGCGCAGCCGCTCGAGCAGGCAGCGCAGGTGCAGCTCGCCGAGGCCGTAGACGATCGTCTCGTTGGTGCCGGGAACGTGCTCGAGCTTGAGGCACGGGTCCTCGTCGACGAGCTTGGTCAGGATCTCCCACATCCGCTGCTCGTCGCCGTGGCGCTTGGGCGCGATCGCGAGGCCGTGGACGGGCTTGGGAAACGGCAGCGGTGCGAGGTGGATGTGGTCGTCCTCGGCCGCGTCGTGCAACACGGCGTCGAAGCGGATCTCGTCGACCTTGGCGACCGCGACGATGTCGCCTGGCAGCGCGCTCTGCACCTCGACGTGGTCCTTGCCCTGCAGCATGAACAGATGCCCGACGCGGAACGGCTTCCTGCCGTCGCCGATGTAGAGCTGGCTGTCGCGCGTCACCGTGCCCTGGTGGACGCGAAAGATGCCCATCCTGCCGACGAACGGATCGACCGTGACCTTGAAGACGTGCGCGAGCACGTGCCGCTTCGCGTCGGGCGCGGCGGCGAGCTTCTCGGCGCCCTCGCCTTCGCCGCGCAGGAACTCGGGCGGATTCGCTTCGCCGGGATGCGGCAGCAGCTTCACGATCACGTCGAGCAGCTCGGCGACGCCGGCGCCGCTCTTCGCCGACGCGAAGCAGACCGGGATGAGGTGGCCTTCGCGCAGCGCCTGCTCGAGCGGAGCGTGCAGCTCGGAGGCGTCGATGTCGCCGTCGTTGAGGTAGCGATCGACGAAGTCGGCATCGACCTCGACGACCTGCTCGACGAGCGCGCGGTGCGCGGTGTCGACGCTGCCGAAGTCGGAGTGCCCTTCGCGGTTGTGGAAGCAGTCGACGACCTTCGTGCCGCCGGCATCGGGCAGGTTGAGCGGCAGGCACTCCTTGCCGAACGCCGCCTGGATCTGCGCGAGCACGTCGGGCAGGTTGACGCCGGGAGCGTCGATGCGGTGGACGACGATCAGGCGGTCGCGGCCGCGCGCCGCCGCGTGCTCCATCATCCGCATCGCCATCGGCTCGACGCCGGTCTGCGCGTTGACGACGACGACGACGGTCTCGACCGCCTCCAGCGCCGGCAGGCTCTGGCCGAGGAAGTCGGGCGCGCCGGGCGTGTCGATGCAGTGGATGCGCGTGTCGCGATGCTGCAGATGCAGCACGCTCGCGCTCAGCGAGTGCAGCATGCGGCGCTCGAGCGGATCGAAGTCGCTCACCGTCGTGCCGCGCTCGAGCGTCCCGGGGGTGGTGAGCGTTCCCGAAGCGACGAGCAGGGCCTCGGCGAGGCAGGTCTTGCCGGCGCCCGACGGACCGACGAGGGCGATCGTTCGGATCGACTCGATCGCGGCGCTGCTCGCGGCTTGGACTGGACTGGGCATGCGGTTCTCCTAAGGACGTGCGGGCAGCGGCGCGCTGGCATCGAGCGCGCGCAGGAAACGCTCGGCGGCGGCGAGCTGGTCGAGGGCGACGTATTCGTCGGCCTGGTGCGCCTGGGCGATGTGGCCGGGGCCGCAGACGACGGTCGGGATGCCGGCGCGCTGGAAGAGGCCCGCCTCGGTGCCGAAGGCGACGAGCGTCGTCCGCTCCTCGGCAGCGAGATGGCGAGCGAGGACGACCGCCGGGTCGTCGTCGGCGGCGAGGAACGACGGCATGGCGCAGATCGTCTCGAAGCGGATTCCCGCGTCAAGGTCGACGGCACGCATCGCCGGCTCGAGCGACTCGGCGTACGCGCGCAACTCGGCCTGCATCGCGAGCGCGTCGGTGCCGGGGAGGTTGCGGAACTCGTAGTGGAAGCGGCAGTCCTCGGGGACGATGTTGTCGGCGACACCGCCTTCGATGACGCCGACGCAGCCGGTCGTGTACGGCACGTCGAAGCCTTCGTAGCGCGGCGCACGGTCGCGCCAGTGCTCGGCCATGTCGACGAGCTTGCCGATCACGCGCGCGCCGACCTCGATCGCGTTGACGGCGCGCGGCGTCAGCGACGAATGCGCGGCGTGGCCGCGGACGCAGCAGCGCCAGCGGTAGACGCCCTTGTGCGCGAGCGCCGGAATCATCCCGGTCGGCTCGCCGACGACGCAGGCGCGCGGCAGCGCCGCGCCCTGGGCGACGAGGTCCGCGATCATTCGCTCGGCGCCGAAGCCGCCGACTTCCTCGTCGTAGCTGATCGCGAGGTGGACCGCGAACGGCAGGTCGGCGGCGAGCCAAGCCGGGACCTGCGCGACCGCGACGCCGATGAACCCCTTCATGTCGGCGCTGCCGCGGCCGTAGAGGCGGCCGTCGCGAACGTCGGCGCCGAGCGGATCGACCGACCAGTCCTGGTCGTCCCACGGCACCGTGTCGGTGTGCCCAGAAACGACGACGCCGGCAGGCTTGCCGGCGCCGATGGTGGCGAACAGGTTCGCCTTGCTGCCGCTGTCGTCGAAGGTGAGGCGGCTGGCGACGCCGTGGCGGGCGAGCTCGTCGCGAACGAAGTGGATGAGCTCGAGGTTGGAGTTGCGGCTGACGGTGTTCATGCGGACGAGCGTGCGCGCCGTCTCGAGGGCAAGCGTCGAGGGGGTGATCGGCCGGTCCACCGGTGCAATATAGCGACTGCGAGACTCCTGCGATCTCATGGACATCACCCGTGACGACATCGACGCCGCCGCCCGCCGGATCGCCGGCGACGTGCGGCGCACGCCGCTGCTGCGCATCGCCGGGCGCGAGCTCGGCGTCGACTGCGCCGAGCTCTGGCTGAAGCTCGAGCAGCTCCAGGTCTCCGGCAGCTTCAAGGCGCGCGGCATGTTCAACCGCATGCGCGCCGACGTCGTCCCTGCTGCCGGTGTGGTGATCGCCTCGGGTGGCAACGCCGGAATCGCGGTCGCGTACGCGGCGCGCGCGCTCGGCGTCCGTGCCGAGGTGTTCGTCCCGGCGTCGTCGAGCGAGGCGAAGCGCGCCAGGCTCGCGCAGCTCGGCGCCGTCGTCACGGTCCGCGGCGCGAGCTACGCCGACGCGCTCGCCGCCAGCCTCGACCGCCAGGCGACGACCGGCGCGCTTCTCATGCACGCCTACGATCAGCGCGAGGTCGTCGCCGGCGCCGGCACCCTCGCCGCCGAGGTCGAGGCCGATGCCGGCGTCCCCGACCGCGCGCTCGTCAGCGTCGGCGGCGGCGGGCTGATCGCCGGCGTCTGCGCGTGGTTCGCCGGCCGCTCGCGCATCGAGGCGCTCGAGCCGGCGCTGGCGCCGACGCTCGCCGCGGCGCTCGGCGCCGGCTGTCCCGTCGACGTCGACGTCGCCGGCATCGCCGCCGACTCGCTCGGCGCACGCCGGATCGGCGACATCGCGTGGTCGCTCGCGCGCCGCCACGTCGCCGCGTCGCACCTGCTCGCCGACGACGCGATCCGCGCCGCGCAGCTCGCGCTCTGGCACGGGCTGCGCCTCGCGGTCGAGCCGGCGGCGGCACTGCCGCTCGCCGCGCTGGCGACGCGCGCCGTCGTCCCGCGGCCCGACGAGAAGGTGCTGCTCGTGATCTGCGGCGCGAACGTCGACCCGGCGTCGCTCGCCGGCTGAGCGGCGCCGCCGCGCGCCGCGCACACTGGAGCCCGCCATGGAGATGACCCCGCCGATCCGCGACGACGAGCGCTTCCTCGCCAGCACGCACGTCGTCACCAACGTCGGCAGCGAGCTCGCCGACTTCAACGTCTACCGCAGCGATCGCGCGCTGGTCGACGCCGTCCGACGCGAAGGCGCAGCCTGGGCCGACGACGCGCTCGAGCGCTTCGGCGCGGCGATCGGCCGCGCCGAGTACATCGAGCTCGGCGCGCTCGCCAATCGCAACCCGCCCGAGCTCGACACCCACGACCGCTTCGGCCACCGCGTCGACCTCGTCCGCTTTCATCCCGCGTACCACGCGCTGATGCGGACGTCGATCGAGCACGGCCTGCACTCGTCGCCATGGACCGACCCGAAGCCGGGCGCCCACGTCGCGCGCGCGGCGCACTTCTACCTGCACACCCAGGTCGAGGCCGGCCACGGCTGCCCGATCACGATGACGTTCGCGGCGGTGCCGTCGCTGCGCACGACGCCACAGGTGGCAAAGCTCTGGGAGCCGAAGGTGACGGCGCGCGTCTACGACCCGCGCAACGTCCCCGATGGCGCCAAGCAAGGCCTCACGATCGGCATGGCGATGACCGAGAAGCAGGGCGGCTCGGACGTGCGCGCCAACACGACCCGCGCCTTCCCGCTCGCGAGCGAAGGTCCGGGCGAGCCGTACGAGCTCGTCGGCCACAAGTTCTTCGTCTCGGCACCGATGTGCGACGCGTTCCTCGTTCTCGCCCAGACCAACGCCGGGCTGTCGTGCTTTCTGGTTCCGCGCTGGCGGCCCGACGGCAGCAAGAACCCGCTGCAGATCGTGCGGCTGAAGCGCAAGATGGGCAACGTCTCGAACGCGTCGAGCGAGACCGAGCTGCGCGGCGCGCTCGGCTGGCTGCTCGGCGAGCCGGGGCACGGCGTGCGCACGATCATCGAGATGGTCGCGATGACGCGCTTCGACTGCATGGTCGGATCGTCGGCGGGCCAGCGCGCCGCGGTCGCGCAGGCGCTGCACCACTGCTCTCTGAGGAAGGCCTTCGGCGCCCTCCTCGTCGAGCAGCCGCTGATGCGAAACGTCCTCGCCGACCTCGTCCTCGAGAGCGAAGGGTCGCTCGCGCTCACGATGCGCGTCGCCCGCGCACTCGACTCGCGCGGCGGCGACGCCCGCGAGGAGCTGTTCGCCCGGATCGCGACTCCGGTCGGCAAGTACTGGATCTGCAAGCGCACGCCCGGCCACGCGTACGAGGCGATGGAGTGCATCGGCGGCAGCGGCGTGATGGAGGACAGCCCGATGCCGCGGCTGTTCCGCGAGTCGCCGGTGAACGCGATCTGGGAAGGCAGCGGCAACGTCCAGTGCCTCGACGTCCTGCGCGCGATCGGCCGGACGCCGGAGGTCACAGGCGCGCTCTTCGCCGAGCTCGCGCGCACGCGCGGTGCGAACGCGCGCCTCGACCGCGCGGTGGCGGAGCTCGAGCGCGAGCTCGGCGACCGCGACGACACCGAAACGCGCGCCCGCGCGGTCGTCGAGAAGATGGCGCTCGCGCTGCAGGCGGCGCTGCTCGTCGAGTCGGCGCCGGCTGCGGTCGCCGATGCGTTCTGCGCGTCGCGCCTCGACGGCAGCGGCGCGCGCAACTTCGGCACCCTGCCGCGCGGCGTCGACTGCGCTGCGATCGTCGAGCGCGCGATGCCGCACGCCTGAGGTCGGCAGCGTCGCGCCGCCGCGACGCGTTTTGTGCGAGCTTTTGCACTCCGGCGACGACTTTCCCGGCCGCCGACGCCCGCAGACGCCCCGCAGCGGCGGACGATGCGCCATGGCCGCACGCCTGGCGCAGATCGCGATCGCGACGCTCGTCGCGGCGCTCGCCGTCGCACCGCATGCCGAGGCCGGCGAGCTGACGGCGCTCGAGACGCGCTGGATCGAAGGCATCTGGCCGGTCGTGCGGTTCGCGCGCGAGCAGAAGCTGCCGCTCGACGTCATCGTGCAGCCGCAGGACGAGCCCGACGCACCGCCGCTCGCGCTCGGCTACGTCGACGGCCGCTGCAAGCTCGTCCTCTCGATGCGCGGCAACGCCGAGGCGCAGGCGACGCTCGATCGCATCGACGGCGACCTCGTCGAGGCCGCGCTCGAGCTGATGGCGGCGCACGAGCTCGGCCACTGCCGGCGCTACCTCGACGGCACGTGGTTCGGCGGCGGCGCGCGCTTCGCTGCCGACGATGCGGCCGGCGGCCGCTCCGGCGCCGCCGAGCAGGCGGCGATCCGCCGCGAGGAGGCCTACGCCGACCTCGTCGGTCTCGGCTGGGCCCGGCTGCGTCGGCCGCACGACTACCGCCGGCTCCACGCCTGGCTCGTCGACGAGCGCACGCGCGAGCTCGTACCCGGCGGCACGCACGACACGCTCGCCTGGATCCGCCTCGCCGGCGACGCCGACGCGCTCGCCGGCGGCTCGATTTTCGGCGCCGCGACGCGCCTGTGGAGCGCGATGCCGGGAGCGCAGGCCGACTGACGACCGCCGCATGCGGCTATCCTGTCGACTGCAACGACAGGGTGGTGGCGATGCGCGCGTGGACCGTGGATGCCGACGACATTCGCGTCGCCGAGGACTTCGACGAGTCGCTGCTGCACCGCACCCCCGAGATCGACGCGTTCCTGACGCCCGAGCGCGACGACAAGTTCATCGTCATCGGCACCAAGGGGTTCGGCAAGACGCTGCTGCTCAAGGCCAAGCGCGTCCTCTACCAGCGCGCCGGCCAGGCGACGTGCCTGCCGAACGGCAACCTGCTCGACAAGCCGATCGGCGACAAGATCTTCGGCCGCGAGTCGATCGCGCTCTTCTCGGCGTCGCCGCTGCCGTGGTCGAAGGTGTGGCTGTCGGCGATCGCGATGGCGACGCTCAAGCACGTCGGCGCGACCGAGGGCCTCAAGCTCGGCGCGCGCACCAACGGCCTCGTCGCCGACCAGCAGCTGCACAGCGTCATCGACCACTTCGTGCGCCTGCTCGACTTCACGCCGAGCGAGCTGCAGCGCTGCGCGACCGAGACCGACGGCCACCTGGTGCCGCGCCTCAGGGCGCTGAACTCGCCGCTCGCGATCTTCATCGACGGCATCGACGAGTACTTCAACAAGCACGTCGAGAACTCGCCGGCGAACGCGAGCGTGACCGGCGAGCTGTCGCCGAACGTCTGGTTCTTCGCCCAGCTGGGGCTGGTCGAGGTCGCCTACCAGCTGCGCCGCATCAACCACCACCTGAAGATCTTCGCCGCGATCCGCAAGGAGGCGTACGCGCGCCTCCCAGAGCGCACGGCGATGGTCCAGCAGTACCGCGGCAGCGCGGTCGACATCGTCTACTCGCCCGAGAGCCTGCACGAGATCTTCGTCAACAACGTGCGGCTGGTGAAACCCGACCGCATGGTCAAGCCCGAGCTCGGCAAGGCGAAGCCGCTCGAGGCGTTCCTCGGCCGCACCAGCGTCGTCGACACGTCGACGCACGAGGAGGAGGACGCGTTCGAGTACATCTGCCGCCACACGCTGCTGCGCCCGCGCGACCTGATGACGATCGGCGAGCGGCTGACGGCGCTGCGCCCCGACGAGCGGCGCAACGAATACCGGCTGAAGGAAGCCGTCAACCAGGCCGCGAGCGAGATCGCGCACGAGTACCTCGCCGAGATCGCGCCCTACGTCGGCGACCTCGACACCGAGCGGCTGTTCCAGCGCCTGCCCGGCCACGTCATCACTCGCGCCGAGCTCGAGGCGATCGCCGAAGGCTTCGGCATCGCCGAGGGGCGCGATCCGTTCAGCAGCCTCTATCGCGTTGGCCTCCTCGGCTACGTCCAGCACGACCGCGTCCGCGGCGGCTGGAAGCAGCGCTTCCTGCGCCCGGGCGAGGCGACGCTCGACACCAACGGCGCGCTGCCGCGCTCGACGCACTACCTCGTCCACCCGGTGCTGTTCGACGTCATCGCGCGCAACCATCCGGCGTTCCTGCAGCGCATCGACCGCACCAACGTCGTCGGCTACGACCGGCCGTGGCGCGAGACGGGGAGCGTCGACCGCACCGTCAACGTCCGCCAGTGCTGCGTGCTGAAGGCCGACATCCAGGCGTTCTCGTCGCTGATGCGCGCCGGCGCCGACGCGCCGGTGCGCGCTGCGCTCGAGGACGCCGTGCACCGCTGGTCGCCGGTCGCGGCGATCACCGAGGTCCGCGCCGGCGACGCCGTCGTCATCGCCGCCGACGACCCGGTCGCGCTCGCGCAGACCGCACGCCATCTGATGGACGACGTCTACCAGGCACCCGGCCAGCCGCGCCTGCGCATCGCGCTGCACTACGGCGAGGTGCAGACGCGCCAGGGCGA
>Ga0068858_100002848_pt1 | contig 17391 bp, 15 predicted proteins | sample KBSSwiS12_FD_66589 | JGI IMG/M metagenome (GOLD analysis project Ga0068858, IMG submission 66589) | Switchgrass rhizosphere microbial communities from Kellogg Biological Station, Michigan, USA - KBS Switchgrass S1-2 | ecosystem: Host-associated > Plants > Roots > Rhizosphere > Soil ...
AAGCTCCTCGCGCAGGCCAACCGCAACGGTCACTTCTTCGTGCTCGATCGAACCAACGGCCAGCACATCCTGACGACGACGCACACCGAGTCGGTGAACTGGACGAAGGGTCTGAACGCGAAGGGGCAGCCGATTCCGAATCCCGCGAAGGAAGCGTCGATCTCCGGCGTCCTCGTCTCGCCGGACACCAACGGTGCCACCAACTGGCCGCCGCCGAGCTTCAATCCCGACACGGGGTTGTTCTATGTCGGGACGGCGCAGACCTTCAGCGTGTTCTACCTGACCGATACCGACGAACGTCCGCAAGGGTGGGCGGCGGCCGAACGCGGCATCGGCAGTCTCGGCCGCTCGCTGAAGGCGATTGATTACAAGACCGGAAAAGTAAAGTGGAGCCACCCGATGGCCACCACCGCCGGCGGTGGCGGCGGCGCGCCGACGGGTCTGCTCAGCACGGCCGGGAGGCTGCTCTTCGGCAACGATGGTGGCGGCAATTTCGTCGCCTACGATCCGTCGACCGGCAAACCACTCTGGCACGTGGGTCTGGGCACCAACACCAGCAACGGTCCCGAAACCTATCTGCTCGACGGCCGTCAGTACGTCGCCGTCGGCGCCGGCGACACGTTGTACGCGTTCACGTTGCCGAGGTAAGGACCCTGACCGTGATTACCCGACGTGAATTTGGCAAGGTGACGATCGCGTCGCTGGCGTTCCCGCGTGTCGCGGCCGCGGCAATCGAGTCCCGTGTGTCCGGCGTGCGCGTGGGCGTGCAGACCTACAGCTTCCGCGAGCTTCCCCGTCCGGCTGGCGGCGACGCCGTCGACGCGATCATCGCGGCGATGACGGCCTGCGGCCTCGGCGAATGCGAAGTATGGGCGCCGCAGATCGAGCCGCAGCAGCCGTCCGGACGCGGACGTCCGCCGGCAGAGGTGCAGAAATCGCGCGACGATCTCCGCACGTGGCGGCTGGACACGCCGCTCGATCACTTCAAGGCCATCAAGAGGAAGTTCGACGCGGCCGGCATCTCGATCTTCGCTTACAACTACAGTCCGAATGCCAGCTTCACCGACGAGGAGATCGAGCGGGGCTTCGAGATGACGAAGGCGCTCGGCGCCGAGATCATCACCGCGTCAACAACGATTGAGGTCGCGAAGCGTATCGCACCGATCGCGGAGAAGCACAACATGGTGGTGGCCATGCACGGCCACTCGAACACGTCGGCCCCTGGTGAGTTTGCATCGCCGGAGAGCTTCGCCGAGGCCATGAAGATGTCGAAGTACTTCAAGGTGAATCTCGACATCGGCCACTTCACGGCCGCGAACTTCGACGCGGTGCAGTACATCCGCGAGCACCACGATCAGATCACCAACCTGCACCTCAAGGACCGGAAGCGCAATCAGGGCGACAACGTGCCGTGGGGCGCGGGCGACACGCCGATTCGCGAGGTGCTGCAGCTGCTGAAGCGGGAACGCTGGCCGATCCGCGCGTACATCGAGTACGAGCATCGCGGCACGCGGACGCCCACGGAAGAAGTGAAGGCGTGCTACGCGTTCGTCAAGCAGGCGCTCGCGTGATGCTCACTCGTGTCAGGCAGATGAGCACGCCGATCGCGAAAGAATCCGTCAAGAACTACATCACCCCGGACGGCTTGCAGCGTCTTCGGGACGAGCTCCGGTTTCTGCTCACCAGGGAACGGCCGGCGGTGACGGAGGTGGTGGCCTGGGCGGCGGGCAACGGCGACCGCAGTGAGAATGCCGACTATCAGTACGGCAAACGGCGGCTGCGTCAGATCGATGGGCGGATCCGATTTCTCACGAAACGGATCGATGCCGCTCATGTCGTGGACCCTGAATCGCCAAGAAGCGGGCGGGCCGCGACGCAGGTCTTTTTCGGAGCCACCGTGCGCTACATCAACGGCGCCGGCACAGAACAAGTAGTGAGCGTAGTGGGCGCCGACGAAGTCGATCTGGATCGCCGCCATATCAGCTGGTTGTCGCCGCTGGCGCGCGCATTGATGAAGTCGGGACCTGGCGACCGCGTGGCGCTCCACGCGCCAGCCGGTTCAGAGGACCTGCGGATCCTCGAGGTGCGCTACGAGCGGATCCCCGTGCAGCCCTTCAAGGAACCACCCGGAGCCGAGTCTGCGCCGAAAGCGAGTCCGCTCACGCGCCCTTAGGGGGCTCACGCCCGACGATCTCGTACACCACTCAACCGCTCGGGTCCATCGACTTGGAGCTGCCTGAATCTGAAGCCGCGCGTTCTGCGGCCACAGTGAGCCGCCATACACGGACGCTCCCGAACGGCCAGGCAGCAGAAGTGTTCCCGGCAGCCCGGGTGCGCCATTGCAACTGCATTCCGTTTATCTGCTCTTCGGTTTCCAGAGGCCCAGCGCCGCGCCGGTGGGGTCGACAATCACGCTGAGCCACCCCATGCCCATCACTTCCGTGACATCCTTCATGACGGTGCCGCCCAGCGATTTGGCTTTCGCGGTCGATGCGGCGATGTCGTCCACCAGCACGTAGGTCAGCCAGAAGGAGGGCGCCCCGGGAATCGGGTTCTTCATGATGCCTCCCCCCGTTGCTTCCCCGACCTTGATCATCGTGTAGGTCCCGCCGTCCATCGGCAGGTCCTCCAGCTTCCAGTCGAAGAGCTTCCCGAAAAAGTCCTTCGCTTTGCCCACATCTGTCGTATTCAGCTCGGAGTGCACGAATGTGTTCGCCATGACCTTGTCCGCTCCTTCGTGTTGACCAGTATCCGTGAAGCTGCGCCTCGAACCCTGCGTCGCGGCGCAACGATCGCGGCCGCATGACCGCGCTATCTGATGGTCGAACAGGGAAGCCCGAAATCGACAGAGCCGGAGAAGAGGTCCATTTTGTACGTAGCGTCCGCCTTCAGGCGGACCTGCTCACGGTCCGGCTGATAAAGCGTGTGAAGAAATCGGCTTCAGACTCCAGACTACGGGCTTCGGGCGAGCTTTTCCGAGAGACTTTTCCGGATTCTGAAGCCCGGAGCCTGTAGCCGGCAAGTTTATTCACGAACTCGAAGCGCCGGACGCTACGTCAACACGAAGAGCGGAGTCGGGGGCGGGGCTTCGGAAAAGCGCTTCAGGGTTGGGTGGCGGCAGCACCGCCCGCAGCGGCAGCGATCAATTTGCGGAGCAGCGCGGCCGTGTCCTCGTGGACGTCGATGCGCTGACCGCCACGGCTGTTGCCGCCGGCCTTTCCAAGCGCGGAGTCGACGGGCGTCATGCCTCTGTTGTCCTTCGCCTCGAGGTTGGCGCCGTGGTCGACCAGGAACTGGACGACGTCGTTCCAACCCCAGCGCGCCGCTTCGTGGAGCGGCGTCAGGCCGCGAGTGCCGTCCTTCGCGTTGATATCGGCGCCGGCTGCCAGAAGCAGCTTCAGTGATTCGATGGACCGCTGCTGGACGTCCTCGGTGACGAAGATGCCTCGGGTGTCGGCGTCCGTCGAGCCGAGTCCCGCCGCCGCCATGACCGGGGTGATCCCTCTCGTATTCGCCAGGCTCAGATTGGCGCCTTTGTCGAGCAGTGCCCGAATCGCAGGGGCGTCCAGCGCCTTCGCCGCCCGAAGCAACGGCGTCGTGCCGATCGTGAGCGTGCCGTCGAGCCCGCGGTCGTTGCCGATATTCCGGAACGGCGGCGCCAGCTTCAATTGCGGGTTCGGATTCGCTCCGGCGGCGAGGAGTTGTTCGATGATCTGCAGGCTGGTGGTGGTGTCGAGTGACGGGCGGTCGGGCCGGCCTCCGCGCGGAATCGTGTTCATGTCCACCGCGGCATAGAGCGGCGTCCGGCCGTACCAATCCCACTTGCCGACGCTTGCGCCCTTCTGAATCAAGTAGGCGGCGAGATCAAAATGCCCGTTGAGGATTGAAAGGAGCAGGGGGCTGACCTCTTCGGGATCGGCGAGGTTGAGGTTGGCGCCCCCTTCCACCAGGTACTTCGCGCACTCCACACATCCTTCTCGGGCGACGTACAACAGAGGCGTCAGTCCGCCCGCCGGCCGGTAGATGGCACGAGGCTCGGCAGTGACCTGCCGTTGCCAGTTGTTGACCGTCGACCGGGCGTTGACGTCCGCGCCTGCTGCGACGAGCGCCTTCACCATCGCCGGCTGGCTCTGAGCCGCCGCCCACATCAGGGCAGTCTGCCCGCGCCACTGCTCCACCGCGTTGACCCTGGCGCCGTGGCGCAACAGGGCCTGAGCCGCGTCGACACGGCTGGTGCGCGCCACGACCATCAGCGCCGTCTGCCCGTCGGGGTTCGGCGATTCGACATCGGCGCCGGCCTTGAGCAGCGTCTCGATGATGGCCGCCGTTCCGGTGACCGCAGCCTCCGACATCGGCGTGGCGCCGTAGTCGTTCTTCGCGTTCACCTTCGCGCCGGCGCGAATCAGGCGCTCCGCAAGTTCGAGGTCGTTCTGATGGACGGCCCAATGGAGTGCGGTTGTGCCGTCGGCCTCGGGCGCATTCACATCGACACGCTTGTCGATGAGGGCGAGCGCCGTGGCTTTGTCTCCCGCCTTCACCGCATCCACGAGCGGCGCGGCGGCGAGCAGCAGAGCGAGGACTGTACTCAGCATCGTGTGTCCTTCACGCGCGGGTCACGAAATGACGTTCACCGCCGAAACCGCCGAGCCCGCCGAAAACCTCTGGTAATTCTCGGCGCGCTCAACGCGCTCTGCGGTTAAACGTCGTAGGCCCTACACCTCAGAAAACACACCGCTGCTGTTGCCGACTTTCTCGGCCGGCACGCCGGCGCGATCGAGCAGCGTCAGCAGCAGGTTCGAGAGCTGCGTCTGTTCGGGGTACTTCAGATGCTGACCGCCTTTGAGCTTCCCGCAGCCGCCTCCGACGACGAGCGTCGGCAACGGCGCGTGGTTGTGGGCGTTGCTGTTGCTCATGTTGCTGCCGTAGAGCAGGATCGAGTGGTCCAGCATCGACCCGTCGCCATCGGGCATGGCCGCCAGCTTGGCCAGGAACTTCGCAAAGGCCTGGCTGTGGTACGTCTGAATCTTGACCAGCTTCTCTTTTCTGACCTTGTCGTTCTGGTGGTGCGAGAGCGGATGGAACGCGTCGGAGACGCCGACGTGGTTGTAGGTCTGGTTGCTGCCTTCCCCCGCCATCATGAAGGTGAAGACGCGCGTCAGGTTCGCTTGGTACGCGAGCGCGATCATGTCGAACATCAGCGTGAGGCGTTGATCGAACGTGCTGCCGACCGGGACATCGGGCAAATCCAGGCTCGTCAGGTCGTGTTCTTCCATCTTCTGCATCCGCCGCTCGATCTCGCGGACGCTTTCCAGATAGTCGCCGAGCCTGGCGCGATCCTGCACGTCCAGCGTCTTCCGCAGGTCGGCGGCTTCGGAGGTCACGAGGTCGAGGAGGCTCGAGTACTGCTTCGCGATCGCTTTCCGCTCCTGCGGCGTGTCGCCCTGGCCGAACAGCCGCTCGAACAGCTTGCGGGGATCGGCTTCCATGGGGAGAGGCGTCGACGGCGTCCGGAACGAGATCGTGTTGCCGTAGCTGCACCCGAACGTACGGTCGCAGGCGTTGCCGTTACCGCCGCGTCCCTCCGTGGCCACTTCGAGCGACGGCAGCGGCGTGTCCTGGCCGAGGTGCGCGGCAGCCATCTGATCGACGGTGACGCCGCCGTGCGGCTCCTGGCCTTCCGGTGGCGTCACGCAGCTCAGCCAGGTGCCCGGGCTGAGCGCGTGCACCGGCGGCGCGATGGCGCCCTTGTTCTCGAGGCCGCTGACGATCGTCAACTGCTTCTGAAACGGGGCGAACGGCTTGAGAATCGGCGTGAGCTCGAAGCTCCTGCCTTCGGCCGCGGGCGTCCACTGATCCATGATCGCGCCGTGGGGCAGATACAGAAACCCCATGCGCGGCTTCGGGCTCGCCGCGGTCTGGGCCAGCGCGGTCCACGCCGGGATCATCGCGTCGAGCAGCGGCAGGCCGACGGTGACGCCGGCGCCGCGAAGGAATGTCCGCCGCGAGAGATGTTTCTTGGTGATGAACATTACAAGCTCCTCAAAAACTGAGAACTGAAAACTGAAAACGTTGAAGGACAGCGTTCATGTCGTCGTCCTTCTTAGTTCTCACTTCTCAGTTTTCAGTTTCGCCTCCGCCGTCAGGTTCGAGCGTTCTTCATCCGCCTTCCGCATTTGAAAGGGCGGACTCTTCACAATCCCCATCACGATCGACGAAAAACGATAGTTGTCGCGCGCGGCGTCCCGGACGATCGCGCGCACCGCGGGCATGTCGTAGTACTCGACGCTGCGTCCGAGCGCGTAGGTCATCAGCTTCTCGGTCATCGTCTGGACGAATTGCGCGGGACGCTTCATCAGCGCCTTGCGCAGATCGGCGGGGCTCGTCACCGGCGTGCCGTCAACGAGCTTGCCGGACGCATCGATGGCGGTGCCGGCGTATCGATCCTTCGATCGCCATTCGCCGATCGCGTCGAAGTTCTCCAGCGCGAAGCCGAGCGGATCCATCACGCCGTGGCACGCGTTGCAGGAAGGCTTGCTGCGGTGCTGCTCCATGATCTCGCGCACGGAGCGGGCCTTCTCGCCTTCCTTGTTTTCCTTGAACCCTTCCACGTCGGGCGGCGGCGCCGCCGGCGGCGCCCCGATGAGGTTGTCCAGAATCCACGCGCCGCGCAGTACCGGAGCCGTCCGGTTGGCGTACGACGTCGTCATGAGAACGCTGCCCTTGCCGAGCAGCCCCCAGCGATTGGGATCGGCGAGGGTCACCCGGCGGAAACGCTCGCCGCGCACGTTCGGAATCCCGTAGTGCAGGGCGAGGCGTTCGTTGACGTACGTGAAATCCGCGGTCAGCAGATCGAGGACGCTGCGGTCTTCGCGCAGGACGCTGTCGACGAAGAGCTCCATCTCTTTGCGGAACGCGTCGCGGAGGCCGTCGTCGAAGTTGGGGAAGATGACGGCGTCAGGATCGATCGTGTCGATCCCTCGAACCCGTAACCACTGGAACGCGAAACTGGTGACGAGCGATTTCGATTTCGGGTCGGCCAGCAGCCGCCGGACTTGCGCCTCGAGCACTTTGGCGTCGGAGAGGCGGTTTTTCTCGGCCACGCCGAGCAGCTCGTCGTCGGGCAAGCGGCCCGAAAGGAAGAACGACAGCCGCGACGCCAAGTCGAGGTCGCTGATGCGATAGACAGCGTTGGCCGCCACGTGGTCCGGGAGCCGTTCCGCGCGGTACAGAAACTTCGGACTGGCCAGAATCGCCGTCAAGCCATCGCGAATGCCGGTGTCGAAGTCGCCCGTCTCTCTGCCGCTCCGGTAGAAGCCGAGCGGCGCCTCGAGATCCTTTTCCGTGACGGGACGACGAAACGCGCGGCGCGCGAACGTCGAGAACACCTTCGTCGCGCACGGGAGCTCTTCTTGCGGGCCGGCGGGACGGCACACGAAAATCCGCCGCCGGCTGGGCGTGTCGCTGATGCCTGCCGGACTGAACGGACCGACGACTTCCAGCGCGCCGACTCTTGGAATCCGTTCCTCGCCGACGCCCGGTCTGAACGAGTGCAGAACCTCATCGGATTCCGCATACGACCTGGCGATGAAGGTGACGCCGACCTTGTGCGGCCCCGCGGTGACCTTGACCGGAATATTCTGGAAGCGGCCGTTGACCGCCGCGACTGCCGCGGCCTGCTTCTGGTCAATCGCCTTCATATCCTCTTCGCCGCCAATCTGCCCTTCGAAGACTTTGGCGCCATCGAGCGTCGCGACGAGCGTGTGGCGGTACTCCATGCCGCGCACATAGCCCGCTGTCGCCAGACCGCTGATGTTCAACTTGTAGTCGCCGTCGGCCGGAAACAGGTGCTCGGCGAGCAATCCACCGCGAGTACCGAGCGGCAAGCCCTCGATGTGCGCGCCCTGATCGGTGCCGCGCGAGGGACGATAGGTGCTGCTGGCCGGTCGGGGTGACGGATTGCCGATCGCGCGCGAGCTGACGATCCGCGCCGCCGAGATGTACTGATCGAGGAACGACGGCGACACTTTCAGCACGCTGGCGACGTTGTCGAAGCCGTCCGCTTCGTCGTCCTGCGGGAGGAAGACGCCGGCGTCGACGCGCAACGCGAGCAGATCCTCGATGGCCGCCGCGTATTCGGCGCGGTTGAGGCGATGGAGCGCGACGCGGCCCGGATTCGGGTCCGCTGCGGCGGCCTGGTCGAGCGCGTGCTCCAGCCACGAGACGAAGTTATCGACCGAGGCCTGGTCCGGCCGGCGCACACCTGGTGGCGGCATCATGCCGCCCCGCAGCTTGCGCACGGCTTTTTCCCACACCGCCGCGTCGCCCGACAGTTGCGCGAGGTCCATCGTGTCGAACGTCACGTTGGCGGTCTTCGTGCGCTGGTTATGGCACGAGACGCAGTACTGATCGAGGAGCGCGCGTTCGGGGGATTTGGTAGACGCAGCGGGAGCGGGGACCGCGGGCTGTTGTGCCGGATCGGCAGCTCGCACACCACGTACAACGCCGAGCGCGCTGAGAGCGCAGAGCAAACCAAATAGCACACTCTGCGTTCTCTGCGGCCTCTGCGTTGATCTTCGTTGGTTCATACGATGCCGCCGAGCTCGCGGACGTGCAGCCACATGCCACGATAGGCTGTGGGGACAAAGAGGGCTGGACTTCCCCACTTCGCATCGAATTCTCTGGTCGGGGCCGCTGCGAGAATCTCCTCCGGGCCCATCCCCTGCTTCATCATCTTCACGAACCGATCGAGCATCGCGGCGAGCATATCGTGCTGCGCCTGCAGATCGGCGCGCGTCTGGGTCGGCCCCACGCCGGGAACGATGCGCGTGTCGGCGTTCGCCATCGCGAGCAGCGCCTTGTTGGCGGCAATCAATCCGCCGAGCCATCCGCCGGCGGTGTAATCCGCAATCGGGTACTTGCCGACCGTCAGTGCATCACCCGTCATCAGCACATTCGATCCGGGGAAGAACACGTAGATGGCACCGTCGGTGTGCGCTTGCCCCAGGTGACCGTACTCGATTCGTTCCGCGCCGAAGGTCATCTTGCCCGAGGTGTAGAAGGTCTGATTCGGCAGCGCCTGCGGCGGCAAGGGCTTGTAGGTGCGATTCTGCCAGTCGACGAACAGCTCGGCCCCCAAGTACTGCTTCGTATTCTCGTGCGCGATGATCTTCGCGCCGGCTTTCCCCAATGTTTCGTTCGAGCCGGTGAACTCGGGATGCCAGTCGGTGTTGAAGAGCGCCTCAACACGCTTCCCGCCGGTCTGCTCAGCAACAGCTTTGAGAAGATCCGCGGACCGCTCACGAAGACCGCCATTGATCATAACCACGCCGTCGGGTCCGGTGACGACGACTACGTTGCCACCCGCGCCGATGAGCTCGATCAGGTTGTCGCTGAGCCGGGCGGCGGTGATGGCTGCGCCAGTAGCCTCGACCGGTCCAAGTCGCCGCGCAAAACTCGTGGAGGGCAGGGCCAGACCGGCCGCGCCGCCCACCAGAATTCCGAGGAAATCGCGCCGGTTCGAGCCAGGACGCATCGGGCCGAGTGTACTGCGAAACGAGTCCGTCTTCTACGCCTTTTCGTCCTTTGGAACGCATGGCCAAACGAGGACCGTCGACGCGCAAGCCAGGCAAAATCGCGTCACCAGCCGCCTGGGCAGACGTCGGCCGATGAGCGGATCTTCAGGCCACGAAGGTACGGCATCACGAACCCGTCGTGGCCACGAAGACGCGAAGACACGAAGAAGCCTTTCGTTGCCTCCACGTGAAGAAATTGCGACGCTTCAAGGCAGAGCTCGCAGAGATCGCTGAGAATTTCCTGGTTTCTCTCAGCGGCGTCTGCGGCCCCCGCAATAGCGTCTTGGCCACGAAGACGCGAAGACACGAAGAAGCCTAATTCTGAGATCACCAAGTCACTTGTCGGCTGTAGTGCAGCCTTCGGGTCTGCCGTGCGTGACGGACCCGAAAACGCTTTAACACAGAGATCGCCGAGAATTTCCTGGGTTTCGCTCAGCGGGCTCTGCGGTCTCTGCGTTTGAATGGCGTTCACCGCGTGTGACCGGCTGCTACCTTCGCTGACGCTGGTTGGGTGAACGGGCAGCCGGGCGGAGGGGAGGTGCTCCGAAACGGCCTAGTCTTCCGCGCCTTTCGGTCTTAGAATGCCCGGGTACGGCCTTCCGGCCCCGACTCGCTGGTCTGGATTGTGGTCGGTCGGCACGATAGGACTGAAAGGTAACCGCGGACGATTGAGGTCGTCATGACGAGCAGGACGCTGTGGCGAACGCTGATTGTCCTCGCTGCGACGTCGACAATTGGTCTGGCGGCGCAACAGCCGGCCGGCACGAAAACGGGCAACCCCACGCCGGGGACACCGCAACCGGAGCCGCCGAATCTGGCCGATCGGATCACGTTGACCGGGTGTGTTCAGGCGGCGGGCGAGCAGGCCGCGGGGCGTCCCGCCGCGGCCGCCGATCCGAACAATCCGAGCGATGCCCGCTTCGTGCTGATGAAGGCCGAACGCAAGAACGTGGCGCCGCCCGACACCGGCACCTCACCCTCGGCGGTGAAGGCGGAGAGCCCGACGTACCGGTTGCGCGCCATCGACAGTCAACTCTCGCCGTTTGTCGGTACCAAGGTCGAAATCTCCGGAGAGGTTCTGCCGTCACCCGCAACTGAGGCGGGAGCGGCGAAGGCGCCTACGGTGCAGGTCGAGTTCGTTCAGAAGCTGGCTTCGCGGTGCGCGGACTAGCTGGGGATTGGGGATTAGTTGAGGGATTAGGGGAAGCGGAAAGGAAACTCACATGCGGCGATATGGTTGGTCGAGCCTGCTGGTGACGGTCGCGATCGCGGCGACGATGTCGACGATACCGTCGAAAGCCGCGGATGCACCGGTCACGTTCACCAAAGACGTGCTGCCGATTCTCCAGAAGAATTGCCAGTCGTGCCACCGCCCGGGACAAATCGCGCCGATGTCGCTGCTGACCTACGACGAGGCCCGTCCCTGGGCGCGCTCGATCAAAACAAAGGTCGACAGCCGACAGATGCCGCCATGGTTCGCGGATCCGAAAAGCGGTCATTTCGCCAACGATCGGTCGCTCGCACAGCAGGACATCGACACGCTCGTGAAATGGGCGGACGCCGGGGCACCCAGAGGAAACGACGCCGATGCGCCGGCGGCGGTGCAGTGGCCGACCGATGGCTGGCAGGTCAAACCGGACCTGATCGTGCGGGGACCCGAATTCCGCGTGCCCGCGCGGCCGGAGAAGAACGTGATCGAGTGGACGACGATGATCATCCCGAGCGGGTTCACCAAAGACACGTGGGTGACGTCGATGGAGATCAAGCCGAGCGATTTCTCGGTGACGCACCACATCTGCATCACGTTTCAGCCGCATCGGCCCAACGTGAAGTACTACGTGCTGAACTGGCAGGAGTCGCCTCGTGATGAAGACGGCGTGGCGGTGAAGGAAACGGGGCAGCAGGCGCCTCCCGCGGCCGCGCGGCCGGGTGGCGGCTCGGCGGGTGCGGGTGCCGGGGCGACCGCGGGCGGCGGTTTCTTCTGCTACGTGCCGGGCGTGCAGGCGGACGACTATCGCGCCTTCGGCGCAGCCAAGCTGATCCCCGCCAATTCCGACATCAGCTTCCAGGCGCACTACACGCCGACCGGCAAGGAAGTGGTCGACCGACCGCTCATCGGCTTCACCGTCGCCCAGACGCCCCCCGAGAAACAGTGGATCTCCTACGGCATCTCGGCCGGCGGACCGAAGTTCGCCATTCCGCCCAACGACGCCAACTATGCGAGCCCGCCGATGGAGGTGGAGTTCACGACCGACGTCGAGCTCGTGCAGATGATGCCGCACATGCATCTGCGCGGGAAGGACATGACCTATCACCTCCTCTACCCGGACGGCCGTGACGAGATCGTGCTGAACGTGCCGAAGTACGACTTCAACTGGCAGATCGTCTATCAACCGATGAAGCCGATTCGGATTCCGAAAGGCGTGAAGCTGCACGTCGACGCGCACTACAACAATTCGACAGCGAACAAGTTCAACCCCGATCCGACCCGAACGGTGTACATCGGCAGGATGACCTGGGAAGAGATGATGGCGCCGTTTTTCGGGATCATCGTTCCGAGAGACGTCGATTCGGGCACGGTGCTGAAGCGCGGCAACTTCGTGCTCGACGGAGGAGCATGAGGAAAGTTTGAAGGTCAAAGTTAGAAGTTCAAAGTAAGTTCAAAGTGGCGAAACAAACAGCGCTGAGCCTTGCGGGCTTAGTCGTGTCGATCGTTTGTGGGGTCCGCCTTCTGGCTGACGGTGGCACAGTACGTAGTGTCCGCCTTCAAACGGACCGGAGCGCAGTACGTAGTGTCCGCTTTCAAGCGGACCGGAGTGCTGCGACGACGCCAGATGACGGCAAGCGCGAATTCACGATCTCCGGGTGTCTGCTTCGCAGCGGTTACGCGGGTTACCAGATCGACGACGCACATGTCGACGCGATCGACGGAAAGCCAGTCGCAGACGATCAGGCGTCGAAGAACTCGACGGGGGCGTCGGTGCCGAAGAAGTGGGTGCTCGAAGGCGGAGGCAACCTGGGGGCCGACACCGGCAAGAAGGTGCAGGTCGTGGGCCGATCGGAATGGAGCCCGTCGCCCGCCGCCGATGAACCGCCCAACAGGACACCGCATCTCGACGTCAAGTCGGTAAAGGTCGTCGCCGCAGCCTGTTCATGATCGCAATACCAAGGACACGTCCAGATTAGTTTCCACGTCTGCGACGGACCCCCGTCCTCATGAAACGCGGAACAGTGTGTGACGTGTGGTACTCACCGCGTGATCGACACGAATAACCTCGAGCTCAACTGGCATCCATAGGGTGGCCATCCTCGTATAATTCCTCACGTCCACGCGATTCCAACGTTCACATGTCAGAGAGGACGAAAGCCGCCGTTTTCATTTGGTCGCTTGTGGGCGTCTCCGTGCTTTTCTACGTGCTGACGCCGCTCGTCCGGCTCGCCTGGTGGCCGTTCAGCAGTCTGACCTCGGTCTACACATCGTTGGCGTATCTGACAGCGGTCCATGTGGTGCTGACGCAGTTCGTGTATTTCGACAGACCTTCGTATCAGGTGATCGAGCGGCACCGGCTCCGCTTTTTCGTGGCGGTTCCCTTGTTCATGCTGGCAGTCATCCTGTCGATTTTCTCGGGCCAGAAAGTCTTGCTGCTGATCTTCTTCATGTACTTTGGCTGGTGGTCGTACTGGCACTATCAGAAGCAGCACTACGGCGTGTTCTGCTTCCTCAAGGCCTACTGCGGTCTGCGGCCGGCGCCGCGGGAAAAGTTCGTGATTCTGGCCGCGACGGTTCCTGCGATGCTGGCGATCATTCCGATCGTGCTCGCCGCGCACCCCCTGCCACAGATGAAGTTCATCGCCGACCACGCCGACGGCATCAATGCCGTGGCGACAGGCGTTCTGCTGCTGGTGTTGCTGACTGGCGTGGTGGCGGCGGTTCAGGCGTTCAAGGCGAGCGCCGGCCGGCCGCTCACCTATCGACTGCTGCCGGCGGTGTTCCTGGTGTTTCTGGCGTCGAACTACTGGCCGTTCTTCGTCGTCGACGCGTCAGTCGCCGGTGTCATGGTGACGGGAGGACATGGACTGCAATACATCGTGTTCATGGCCGTCTACGCCTTCAATCGCACGACCGAGAAAACCGCTGAATCTCCCTCGCAGGTCGCCTGGCGTCTCTTCAGGGGATTTGTGCCCGTGGCGTTGATGTTCGTTCTTGGCATTGCCGTCTGGGAGATCTGCAACACGTGGCTGCCGACGCAGCGGATTTTCGGCTACGACAACAGCGCCACGAATGGTGCGCTCGGGTCGCTGGCGATCGGGATTACCGGCATGCATTACATCCAGGACGGCGTGCTGTGGCGCCTGTCCGATCGGCATTCTCGTAACCTGGCGTATGAGAAATACCCATTTCTCTTCAAGCCGATCAGCTCCTCCGGTGCCGGGTCCGCCGCGGGCTGACTCCGCCGCACGGTCAGTCCCCCTGTATAATGTCTTGCTCTGTTCAGGTTTGGTGCGACAGTCTCGGTTGCCTACGACACCGCATCCGCGGCGGTGAAGAACGAGGTGGATCTGATGCCGGGCCCAGGCTTCCTCCGGACATCGCCGACTCGCTGGTGGGTTGTTTCAATCGGCACCGCCGTGTCAGTCGCGCTTCTCGCGCTGACATCGAGACCGACCGCCGGCCAGCAGCCGCCAACGGCCGGACAATTTCCGCCGTACCGAGCGCCGCGGATGGCCGACGGTCATCCCGACCTGAACGGAATCTGGCAGGCGTTCGTCACGGCCAATTTCGACATCCAGGATCACGAAGCGCAGCCGGGGCCGCATCCCGAGATCATGGGCGCGTACGGCGCCGAGCTGCCTGGACAAAGCATCGTGGAAGGCGGCGACATCCCGTATCAACCGTGGGCGCTGGCAAAGAAGAAAGAAAATTTCGCCAAGCGCATGACGGTCGACGTCAGCAGCGACAAGACGTGGCACGCATCAGGCGATCCCGAGTTGAAATGCTACATGCCCGGGGTGCCGCGGGCCACGTACATGCCGCTGCCGTTTCAGATTGTTCAGGGTTCGAGCCCCTACATCCTCGTGGCGTACGCGTTCACCAGCGCAACACGCACGATCCGCATGAACTGGAAGGGTGACGCCCCCACCGATGCGTGGATGGGATGGTCGCGCGGCCGCTGGGAAGGCGAGACGCTCGTCGTCGACGTGACCGGCCAGCGTGAGGAGACCTGGCTGGATCGCGCCGGTGATTTCCACAGCGACAAGTTCCACGTCGTCGAACGCTACACGCCGGCCAGCCCGTATCATCTGCTTTACGAGGCGACGATCGAGGACCCGAAGGTGTATACGAGACAGTGGAAGATGAGCTTCCCCTTGTATCGCCGTGTGGAGAAGAATCTCCAGTTGCTCGAATTCAAGTGCGTGCCGTTCACGGAAGAGTTGCTGTACGGGAAATTCCGCAAGCCGAACGGAGACGTCAAATGAACGACCGAACATCTGCACTGCTGGCTTTCCTGGCCTTCGTCACGGCGCTGGTGTTGGTGCCGCAGCCAATCGGAGGCCAGACCACCAGCGGTACTCGCCAGACCACCGGCGGTACCAAATCTGCCGGCGCCAGGGCGACCGCGAAAAAGACGGCGCCGGTACAGCGCACGCCCTGGGGAGATCCGGACCTTCAGGGCGTCTGGAACGATGCGACGAGCACACCGCTCCAGCGGCCGGGCGACCTCGCGGGCAAGGATGTGCTCAACGACGAGGAAGCGGCCGAATTCCAGGAGCAGACGGCACACGGTCTGACGCGGGATCGCCGGGACGGCGGTCGCGATGCCGACGTCAACCGCGCCTACAACGAGCACTGGATGGACGCCCGGCGGCTGAAGATCACGGCGGATCACCGGACGTCGCTGATTGTGGATCCGCCGGACGGAAGAATTCCGTCCCTCGTGCCCTTGTCGCCGGAGCGCCAGAAGGCGCGAGCCGCGCGCGCCGATGCCAACGCCCGCTTCAATGCCGGCATGCCCAATACCTTCCACGACATGTCGCTGCCGGTGCGCTGCATCATCCGCACGGACTCGCCGCCGTATCTGCCGACGATCTACAACAACGATTTTCACATCTTCCAGAGCCCTGGATATGTGGCGATCGCGCCGGAGATGATTCACAGCGCCCGGATCATCCCGCTCGATGGGCGTCCGCATCTCCGCGGCGACCTCCAGCAATGGCTCGGCGACACACGAGGTCACTTCGACGGCCCGACCCTGGTCGTCGAGACGACGAATTTCCGGGCTGACGATGGTGTGGTTTTCCAGGGAGCCAACCCCGCGACGTACCGAATCACGGAGCGTTTTACGCGCGTCGACGCCGACACGCTCAACTACGAGTTCACGATCGAGGATCCGATGACGTGGACACGACCGTGGACGGCACGCATCCCATGGACGAAGATCGATCCCGGCGAGCAGATGTACGAGTACGCATGTCACGAAGACAACTTCGACATCGTCCACTTCCTCACCGGGGCTCGTGCCCGTGAGAAGCGGGGAGAAACTGTGGGTCCGCGACCGGCCGGCGCAGCCGCGGCCGGAGAAAGGTGACGCGATGCGCACTAAGCTGTTTGGAGTCGCCGGCGCTTTCGGGCTTCTCGTGGGGACGACGATGCCGGCGCTCGCCCACCACGCCTTCAACGCGGAGTTCGACGCGAACAAGCCGATCAAGTTCCAGGGCACGATCACGAAGATGCTCTGGGTGAATCCGCACGCGTGGATCTATGTCGACGTGAAGAAGCCGGACGGCACCGTGGAAGAGTGGATGATCGAAACCGGAACGCCCAACACGCTGCTCCGCCGGGGCTTGACGAAGGAGTCGCTCCAGGCCGGCACGCAGATCACCGTCGACGGGTATCAGTCCAAGGACGGGTCGCTCAGGGCCAACGGCCGCGACCTCACGCTGCCCAACGGTCAAACGCTGTTTCTGGGCTCGTCCGGTACGGGCGCGCCCGACGAAATCAAACCGAAGAAGTGAGCGCCGTGGAGGATCGCCCGATGGTCATGAATCGCCGTCACTTCATCGGTCAGGCGTCGCTGCTGGCTGCAGCGTCTGGCGGTTTCCTGCGAAGCGCCTGGGCCGCGGAGTCCGAGTCCGTGGTCGCCGACACCTCGTTCGGCAGGGTTCGCGGTGTGGACGTTCAAGGGATCAAGACTTTCAAAGGCATTCCCTACGGCGCGAGCACTGCGGGCCGGAACCGATTCATGCCGCCGGCCGAACCGGCGAAGTGGACCGGCGTGCGCGACGCCCTGCAGTACGGGCCGAGCGCGCCGCAACGCAACCCTGACGCGCCGGCCCCGGCGGCGCGGCTGGCCGTGGCCGCCGACGGTCTTCCGGCCGAAGGCGAAGACTGCCTCGTCCTCAACGTCTGGACGCCCGGCGTCAACGATGGCCGGAAGCGGCCGGTGATGTTCTGGTGCCACGGCGGCGGCTTTGCCACCGGATCCGGATCCTCGCCAGGGACCGATGGAACGAACCTCGCCCGCCGCGGAGACGTCGTCGTCGTCAGCATCAACCACCGTCTGAACGTGCTGGGATTCACGAACCTGGTCGAGGCGTTCGGCCGCGACTACGCACAGTCGGGCGACGTCGGCATGCTCGACATCGTGCAGGCGCTCAAGTGGGTGCGGACCAACATCGAACGGTTCGGCGGCGATCCGAACACGGTGATGATCTTCGGTCAGTCGGGCGGCGGTCGAAAGGTCAGCACGCTGCTGACGATGCCCTCTGCCAAAGGCCTGTTTCACCGCGCCGTCATCGAGAGCGGCGCGACGATCAAGCT
>Ga0068858_100002849_pt1 | contig 17391 bp, 17 predicted proteins | sample KBSSwiS12_FD_66589 | JGI IMG/M metagenome (GOLD analysis project Ga0068858, IMG submission 66589) | Switchgrass rhizosphere microbial communities from Kellogg Biological Station, Michigan, USA - KBS Switchgrass S1-2 | ecosystem: Host-associated > Plants > Roots > Rhizosphere > Soil ...
GATCGAGTTCGCCGGTCCGCTGACCACGGTGCCAGCGAACAGGCCGGCGTTGGTGGTCGTCGCAGTGCTGGCGGTGCAGGCACCGGTGAAGCCGCGCGCGACGCAATCGGACTGGATGCCCTCGTACTCCATCTTGCCGATGTAGCGCCACAGGAGCGACAGATCGACGCGGCCCAACGAGAGCGTGGTGCGCTCATTGAACGTCCACTGGGGTGCCAGACCGCCTGCGGGGAAGCCGCAGTTGGCACTGTAAAGGCCGACGCAATCACGGGCGAAGGACGTCGGAGTCGCCTGGAACGTACCCTTGTTCGTCCAGTTGCCACCAAAGTTCAGAGCAATCTTCGCCGGAGTGTTGAAGATCGTGCCCAGAGCGTGACGATAGTCGAAGGTGAAATCGACACCGTCCGTTTTGATCGTGCCCGAGTTGCTGAGCGCGCCGAACAGGCCTGGCGTGTCCGCCGGGCTGCCGTCGAGCTGGCTGCTGATCGGGTTACGACGCGTCGACGTACAAGCCGGATCCGTTGCCGAGGCTGCGGTGAGGTTACCGAAGCAGGCCTGGATAATGTCGTTCGGCGTCGGGACCGTAATCGCGTCCGTGATCTTGATGTGGTAGTAATCGATCGTTGCGCTGAAGCCCTGGAAGAAGCGCGGACGGATCACCGCACCGACGGTCCAGGTATTCGCCTTTTCCGGCTTCAGGGTCAGGTTACCACCAGTCGTGATATTGGCCTGGCCAGCGGTCGGATTGTTGATCAAGCCGATGTTCGCCGCCTGCGCACCCTGAGCAATACAAACCGCGCGGAGATTGGCGTTGGTCAGCGGGGCTGCGCCGGCGCACGGATCGACACCGAGGTTGGTGAGAACCGTGGTCTGCGGCGTGAACAACTCCGCGATGTTCGGTGCGCGAACTGCGTGCTGGTAGTTCCCGCGGAACTTGATGTCGTGGATTGGAGCCCAGTCACCGGCCACCTTCCAGGTGGTGGTATTGAACTTTGGTTGACCCGAGAGCCCGTTCGCCGCCAGATCCGACGACGTCGCGTTGATCGTGTAGTGAGACCGACGGATACCGGCTTCGAGCTGCAGCTCCTCTGCGAACGGCATGTCGGAGAGGATCGGAGCGATCATTTCCGCATAACCTTCGTAGACGTCGAAGCCGCCGGTGATGTCCGGGGCCGCGCCGCCGGCGCCGCCGAGTTCGCCCGCCGACTTGGCGAGGGCATCGGAACGCTGTTCAGCAGTGTACTTGCGATATTCGGCGCCGACCGCGAAGCTGACCGGGTTCTTCGCCCAGAGCTGCAGCGGAGTGTCGCCGTTGATCACGCCGCGAAGCTGCGACAGTGACGTATCGACCTTGTTGCTCGCCTGCTGGCTGACGAAATTGACCATGTCCGGAGTGATTGAGCCGGACGGGCCGAAGACGTTGATCGGCGTACAGTTGTTAGCCGTGTTGAAGCAGCCTGTGCTGTTGGCGAGCAGGGCCTGCTGGGTGCGCGACAGCAACACATAGTTCTGGATCGACTGGAACTTGCTGCTTTGGCCGCGCGAACCAAACACGTCGAAGCCGATCTTGTCGGTGATGTCGCCGCGGATACCCGCACGGAAATCGAACATCTGCGTGTTGTAGTCGCTGATACGCGGACCGACTTCCGGAGTACGGCGGCGAAGGCCGACAGTGAAGGTCCGGTAAGCGGCGTCAGTCGGCCGGAGGGTCGCAACGGATGCCGCGGCGCACTCTGCCGGGGTCAGCGTCTGGTTGCCAGCAACTGCCGGGTTGAAGTCGGCGTTGGCGCAGAAATAGTTACGCTGCGCGGCCGTCAGGAACGGGTTATTGACGTTGACCGTCACTGCGTTCCCGAAGACGCCCGAAGGAGCGATGATCGTGTCGATCGTGGTGTTGTTGTACATGCCACGACCGTAGACGGTCAGGTGATCCGAGATGTCGTAGTGCGCTGCACCGAAGAGGTTGTAGCGCTTAAACGGCACCTGGAAGACGTTGTACGGGTTGAAGTTGAAGACCTGGTAGAAGTTCTGGATGCCGGTTCCGTCAGCCGAAACCTGCTGGCGCGGACGGCCGCCACCGATGTCGAACGCCGACGGAGTCGTCGTCGAGGAACCGGCAACGCCGAGCGATCCCGGGCTGTGCGAGTCCAGCGCGAGGTTCGAGTAGGGACGATCGCCACCCTGGTAGATGGGATCCGATTCCTGATAGCCGATGCTGAGCACCGCGTTGCCGCGACCATCGTCGAAGTTCGCGCCGAGGGTGAGGTCGCCGCGGAGATAGTTGCCGTCACCGCGCTGCGTGATCTGATCGGAAACCGCCAGCTCCATGCCCGCAAAGTCGCTGCGGGTGATGAAGTTGACGACGCCCGCGACGGCGTCGGCGCCGTAGGTCGAAGAAGCGCCGCCGGTCAGGACGTCGACGCGGTCGATCAGGGCCAGCGGAATGGTGTTCAAGTCGACGCGGCCGGAAAGGTCGACCGGGACGATGCGAACGCCGTCCAGCAGAACGATGTTGCGGTTGGAACCAAGGCTGCGGAGGTTGACGTAGGACGAACCGCCGTTGCCATTATTGACCTGCGCGCCGATGCTCGGAGACGCACCCGGGATCGTGCGAAGCACTTCTTCCGCGGTGTTGGTCTGGCGCAGCTGCATTTCGTCGTGACCGACGACCGTCACCGGCGCGGAGGCGACCAGGTTCGGGTTGCGGATCAACGTACCGGTGATGACGATCTCTTGCGCGCTGGTCGGCTCAGCCGGAGCAGCGGTCTCGCTCGTCTGGACGCCAGCCGGCGGAGTCTGAGCGCTGGGCGCAGCCGGGGGAGTGTTGCCCTGAGTGTCGGTCGGGGTGACCGGCGCCGGCGGCGCGGTCTCCGGAACCGTCTGATTCTGTGCGTATGCGGGTGTCGCCAGGACGACTCCTGCGATCATCGTTGTCGCGAGCAGCGACCCCTTAAATGTGCTCTTGGACATTCTCTTCCCCTTCTGAGTGCGGGCACTCGTGACCGCAAACCTCCCGTCGGATAGCCGACGCTGATTTGCAGTTCCTAAGTGGAAGACCGACTCCGAATCAATCGGACGGGGGCCGCTACGGTTAAATCGTGACCGCTATGTTGCATTTCGGGCACAGGTTGCTTTCGCGCCAAAGTTGCGCACGATCCGACCCGACTTCACACCGGGAGGACCACCATGCCACGGCTGTCTGCGAGCCGATTCCTGACCATTCTGGCGACCCTTGGCATCGCCGGACCGGCCCTGGCGAAGGATCCGCCGCCTGCCCCGTCACCACTCGTGGCCGCGATCGACCGCTGCCGGCAGATCACCGATCCCACACAGCGGCTTGCCTGCTATGATTCGGCCGCGGGAGCTTTGGTCCAGGCCGCGAACACCGGCGCGGTGGCGATCGTGGACCAGAATGAGGTCCGGAAGGTCCGGCACTCTCTGTTCGGGTTCAGCCTTCCGAAGATCCCGTTCTTCTCAGGGGATAAGTCCGCAGGCGAAGTCCAGGACAAGCTGGATTCGACGATCACTCAGGTGCGGCAGCTCGCCAACGGCTATTACCGAATCGTGATCGCAGACAATAATGCGGTCTGGGAGACGAACGACGACAGCATCTCGTTCGATCCGCCGCATGTGGGACAGAAGATCACGATCGTCCGCGGGGCTCTTGGCAATTACTTCCTGCGCATCAACGGGCAGATCGGAGTTCGCGGTCGCCGGGTAGGCTAGCGGCCTGTCGCTGCCACCTCAGCCTTGAGCGCCGCTTCGGCGTCGACGTAAGGCTCCTGGCGCTCGACGCTCCAATATTTGAGTTCATGAAGAGGGATGCGCGTTCCCGTTTGAGCGCAGACCACATGATCCCCATCGCTCAAGAGCCGGAAGGTCCCGGGCAAATAGTGAATGCGTGCGGCCTTGCCGCTGCCGCTCATCAACATCGTTTCAATCCTCTGCCGGATCGAACAGGCCCGGCTGCGGAGGGATGTAGGGTTTACGGCGCTTGGGCTCAACCGCCCGGCTTCCTGAATTGCCGCCGACCGCCGCGTCGACGGGACCATCGCCGAAGTGAAGGGTCAGAAGCCCCGCTTCACGCGCGTCGCGCGCGTGCGTCAAGGTGTTGCCGTCGCGGCTGGTGACCCGAGCGAATCCGCGGCTGAGCGGCTTATCGGGATGAGCCAGTTCCGCCAGCCTCCAGAGCGAACCGAGCTGCTCGGACAATCGAGCAATCTTCTGGTCAACCAGTTCGCGGCGCAGGCGGCCTGCAATGAGGTTCAGGTCGGCGCGAGCATGGCCCGCACGCGCTCCAAGCGATCGTGGAAGCCGCTCGCCTAAGTCGTCCAGCCGCTGGGCCACGGGCGCAAAGATCGCCTGGGGTTCGGGCCAGCGGCAGGCTGTAAGGTCCAGGAGCTCTCGGCCGCGTTCGACCCGGCGCGACAGGCATTGGTGCGCCCGGTGCTGAAGCTCGCCGAGCTGCGCGAGCAGCTCTGCCCGGACGGGCACGGCCATTTCGGCCGCCGCGGTCGGGGTCGGTGCGCGCTGGTCCGATGCGAAGTCGATCAAGGTCGTGTCGGTTTCGTGCCCGACCGCGGAAATGAGCGGGATCGGGCAGTCCGCCGCGGCACGCACCACTTCCTCTTCATTGAACGGCCAGAGATCCTCGATCGACCCGCCCCCCCGGGCAACAATGAGCAGGTCCGGCTTTGGCTCGATCGATGGGAAGGCCCGAATTGCGGAGGCAATCCTTGCGGCTGCGCCCTCCCCCTGAACGGCGACCGGCCAGAGAATGACCCGGGTCGGGCAGCGATCCTCAAGGCGATGCAGTATGTCCCGGATCACGGCTCCGGTCGGCGACGTGACGACGCCAATGACGCGCGGGAGGAACGGCAGCCGACGCTTCCTGGCAGCGTCGAAAAGGCCCTCGCCGGCGAGCGCCTTGCGGCGCTTTTCCAGAAGGGCGAGCAAGGCGCCCTCGCCCGCCAGCTCCATTCGGTCGACGACGATCTGATATTTGGAACGGCCCGGATAGGTGGTCAGCTTGCCGGTCGCGATGACCTCGGCGCCATCTTCCGGGCGAAAAGCAAGAGTCGCGGCACTCGTTCGCCAGATCACCGCGTCGATGCAGGCGTTTTCGTCCTTCAAGGTGAAATAGCAATGGCCCGAACCATGGCGCTTGAAACCGCTGATTTCTCCGCGGACCCGAACCTGGCCGAAGGCACTCTCGATCGTTCGCTTCAGTGCTCCGGACAGCTCACTGATGGTGAGCGCCGGCGAATTGTCGCCGGGGGCGACGTTCGCTAACAGGCCGGCACGCGTTTCTTCGGGAAGGTCCATGAATATCTTGCTCTTGGGATCTGGCGGCCGCGAGGATGCGCTCGCCTGGCGCCTTAGGCAATCGCCGAGCTGCGACGAGCTGATCGCGGCTCCGGGCAATCCCGGGATAGCGCGCTGGGCGGACTGCATTGCGATCGATCCCTGCGATCCGGCGGCGGTCGTAGCACTCGCCAAAGGCAATGACATCGGCCTGGTGGTCATCGGGCCAGAAGCCCCGCTTGTCGCCGGCGTTGCTGACGCCCTTCGCGGAGCAGGCATCGCGGTATTCGGCCCAAACGCAGCCGCGGCCCAACTCGAGGGCTCGAAAGGCTTTACCAAGGACCTGTGCCGAGCGAACGGCATCCCGACTGCAGATTATGTCCGGGTCGATCGACCGGACGCCGCGCGAGAAGCGCTCAACGGCTTTTCGATACCTGTGGTGATCAAGGCAGACGGCCTCGCTGCAGGCAAAGGCGTAACGGTGGCAATGACCCGTAGCGAAGCGGAGGCCGCGATCGATGCCGCCGGCGATGGCCCACTCGTGATCGAAGAATTCCTGACCGGCGAGGAAGCGAGCCTCTTCGCTCTGGTGGATGGTGAAACGGCCGTGCCTCTGGCCTCGGCGCAGGACCACAAGCGAGTCGGAGAGGGCGATACCGGACCCAACACGGGCGGAATGGGTGCCTATGCGCCGGCACCCATTCTGACCCCCGAGCTTCAGGACCGCGCGATGGAAGAGATCGTGTTGCCCACTGCACGGGCCATGGCGCGTGCCGGAACCCCGTTCAGCGGCGTGCTTTACGCAGGCCTGATGCTCACCGCCGACGGTCCCAAGCTGATAGAATATAACGCCCGCTTCGGCGATCCGGAGTGCGAGGCGATCATGCCACTGATCGATGGAGACATCGCCGAGCTCCTGCTTGCTGTGGCGAACGGCCGGCTGGGGGAGATCGACCCTCCGAAGCTGACCGGCAAGCACGCCGTTACGGTGATCGTGGCCGCAAAGGGATATCCGGGAATTGCGGCGAGTGGCGGTCTGATCCGCGAGATCGAGGCGGCCGAGCAGATCGAGGGCGCAACCGTCTTCCATGCCGGGACTGCGGTCGGGGAGCAGGGCCTGATGGCCAAAGGCGGGCGAGTACTCGCCGTCACCGCCGTCGCGGAGACATTCGGGAACGCGCGAGCGCGGGCGTATCGCTCGGTCGACCAGCTCGACTTCGCCGACGGCTTCCATCGCCGCGACATCGGCTGGCGAGAACTGGCGCGGGAAAGCGCATGAACCCGCTGTGGGATTATCTGTGGCCGCTGCTCGTCGTGGGACTGGTGGTCGGCAGCGTGACGGGCACGATCGCATTCCGGCGAGATGCAAAGCGCAATGTCGTACTGGCGATCGGATTGGTAGTCTCGATTGGCCTTGCCGCGGCCTGGCACGGCCCGATTGGCGCGTCCGGCCGCTTTTCCCAGACGGTGGAACGATCTGCGCGAACGGCGCTTCATTATTATGAGATGCCGAAGATCGAGGCCCATCTTCATCGTTCGCCGCTGAGCCGGAACCTCGTGCTGTCTGGGAAGGCCGACGATTTCCAGACAGGCGAGCTCGCGAGATTGCTGAGCCAGTTGCCGGGTGTCAGCCGGGCTCAATGGTCGGAAAGCCCCTCCGGTCGGCCGCTGATCCTGGAGGGTGGGGCGGCAGCCGTGCTCGGATTCATTGTCGGCTCGCTGCTCGCCTATCTGTTCGAACTCCGCCGTCGTTACAACGCGCAATGGAATTGGTGATTAAATGGATCTGATCCGCGAATATTGGTGGCTGATCGTCGTCCTTGTGGCGCTCGTCCTCGCCTTCATCCTGCTTCGGCCGAAGCAAAGGGTGCAATTGACCGACAGCAGTCCGGTCCGGCCCCACATGGCCCAACAGCAGAAGCCGCCGGTCGAAGGCCGTGGTCTCGCGGGCGAGGCGGCGGCCGCGACCAGCGATGTCGCAGGCGACATCCTCCGAGCGCCCGTTCACGGAGCCCTGGAAGGAGAAGGCAGCCCCCAAGACGATTTCAGCCGACTCAAAGGGGTGGGGCCGAAATTCGCCGACGCGCTCCGCGGTCTGGGTTTCACTCGATACGAGCAGCTTGCCGGGCTGAGCGAAACTGAGATCGAGCGGATCGACGGCAAGCTTGGCGCATTTCGCGGGCGAATCGTTCGTGATCGGGTTGCAGAACAGGCGGATTATCTGGCCCGCAATGACCTCGACGGATTCGAGCAGAAGTTCGGAAAGCTTTAGCTTGCCGCTTGCGCTTCCGTCCCGGCCGTCTTCTTGCGCGGCCTTGAAGCCAGCAACTTGTCGATCTTCCGGCCGTCCATGTCGACGATCTCGAACGACCAGCCGTCGTGGCGGAATTTCTCACCCGTTTCCGGCAAATGCTTGAGCACCGACAGCGCAAAGCCCGCAACCGTCGAATAGTCGCGATCGCCGGGCAGGTTTACACCAAGGCGGTCGGTAAGCAGGTCCGCGCTCGCGGCTCCCGACACGAGCCAGCTGCCGTCATCGCGCTCGACCAGCGGAGGTTCCTCGCCCTGTTCGACATCGTGGGCGAACGTACCAGCGAGCGCCGCAAGGATGCTGCCCGGAGTAACGATTCCATCGAGATGCCCATATTCATCGTGCACCAATGCAAGCGGAACTTCGGCCGCACGAAGGACCGCCAGTGCATCCATCGCGTCCATCAGGTCCGGAATTACCGGGGCCGATTTGCAGAGCTGATTGAGCTCGATTGGCTGGCCCTTGAGCGAGGCAGATAATACGTCTCGCGTCTGGATGACTCCGACGATCTTTTCGACCGCCCCGTCGGCGACGGGGATACGGGTATGCGGACTGTCGAGCAGGGCCTGGCGAATTTCATCGGGGCTGGCGCCAATGTCGATCCAGTCTATTTCCGTTCGCGGAGTCATCACTTCGCGCACCGGGCGATCGGCCAACCGAACGATCCCCGAAATCATCGCTCGCTCGTCTTCCTCGAGCACGCCTGCGGTCTGCGCTTCCGCGACGACCAGATGCAGCTCCTCCGCGGTCACGTGATTCTTCGATTCGCGGTCAAATCCGATCAGCTTGAAGATGAGCGCGCTTGACCGTTCGAGCACCCAGACGAACGGGGCCGTGATCACCGACAACCATCGCATCGGCCGCGACATGACGACCGCGATCGGCTCCGGTGAACGAAGTGCGATCTGCTTCGGGACGATTTCACCGATCACTAGCGAGAAGTAGGTGGTGAGCACGATGACCGTGCCGAAACCGACGGTATGCGCGGTGTTCGGATCGAGTCCCAGGGCCTGCATTCGCTCGGCCGTAGGCTGTCCCAACTTCTCACCGGAAAAGGCACCGGCGAAGATGGCAATCAAGGTGATCCCGCTTTGGACGGTCGACAGGAACCGCCCCGGATCGCTTGCAAGCTCAAGCGCCACTTGCGCGCCCCCGCTCCCGCCTTTCGCCAAGGCCTTGAGCCGTGCCTCGCGCGCCGAAACGATGGCGAGCTCGCTCATCGCCAGCACGCCGTTAAGGCTGATCAGGGCGAATATCAGGACAACGTCGATCCAGGGTATCGGAGCTAAATGGTCGCTCATAAGCGGCAGATGGTTGTAACCTTGTCTTGCAGCAGTTCACAAGCAGCGGCTCAATACAGGTGCGGAACCATCGATTTGTGCACCAGTTTCATTTGCGATCCAGAGGGGAGCTTTCAGGGATGATCATCTGTCGCAGTTTCAAGGCGCTCGCGCTCGGAATCGCATTCGCCGCCGTTGCCGGCTGCGAAACGGCGCCGCCCCCAGCGCCTGCTATCCCGGCGTCCTTCACGCCCCTTGGAGTCACGGCGCCCTATTTGATGGGCGACGTGATTGGCGGCAACAAGGCGCGTGCGGCGAAAATGCGGGCCGCGAAAATCAAGCCGCTGAGTCCGATGGAAGTCAGCGCCTATATGAACGACCTCGATTCCGAGCTTCGAAGGCAGACGGCTGGCATCGGGCTCGACATCCTCCAGGTCGGTGGAAGCATCGTCATCCGGATTCCCGCGATCTTCACCTTCGATGCCGGAAGTTCGGTAGTGAAGGCGACGACCGATGCAACGCTGCTTGAGATCGCCCGGACCGTGAAGACGCGGAGCCGAACCTACGTCGACGTGCTGGCTCACACGGATACTTCGGGAATGCCCCAGGGCAATCTCGCGCTGTCGCAAAAACGTGCGGCGGCGGTCGCGACCTATCTCGCAGGCCATGGCGTCGCCAAAGCGCGAATCGCGTCTCACGGGTTGGGAGAGGCCGTGCCGCTCTACAATCCGGACGTCACCGAAGAGCAGAAAGCAGCCAACCGGCGTATCGAGATCCGGCTGGTGCCCTATCGAGGCTAACGGCGCTCAGCGAAGAAGCGTTTGAGCATTGCGCCTGCTTCCTCTTCGCCGATACCGCCAAGCACGTCCGGACGGTGATGGCAGGTCGGCTGAGCGAAAATGCGTGGGCCGTGGACGACCCCGCCTCCCTTTCGGTCTTCCGCGGCGAAGCGTAGCGCCTTCATTCGCGATACGGCGATCGCAGCCGCGCACATCGGGCAGGGTTCGAGCGTGACCCACAACGTGCACTCATCGAGGCGCGACGAACCGAGCTTTTCGCCCGCAGCCCGGATGGCTTCCATTTCCGCATGCGCCGTCGGGTCGTTCGATCCGCGCATCGCATTTCGGGTCTCGGCAATGATTTCGTCATCGAGCGTCACCACGGCCCCGACGGGGACCTCCCCAGCCGAGGCGGCCTCGGCCGCAAGGTCGAGCGCGCGCCTCATGGGATGGGGCAAAGGAAACGTCATCGCGCCCGGCTAGCCCAGGCGCCGGCTTGAGTCACACCGATGCTGTTAGTGAGTGTTGTTCGTCGCGGCCGCGGCCTGGTTCTGGGCCGGCCGTTCGACCACGACCGTCGGGACCTTCACCTTTGTCTGGGCCGTACCGACTTTCACCGACCCGGTTTCGACGTCAAAGGCGGGGGCTTGTCCGCCCTTGGCGGTCACGCCGTTTCGGGTAGCGGTCAATTCCGGCGCCTTCGCGCCGCGGATCTGGCTGATGTTGAGGAACCCGGTCGCCACGGCGCCGATGACGGCGATGATTGCGACAATCAGTATGAGGAGGACAGCGCGCATCTATTACGTTCCCAATCTTGTGCCTGTCCGAGTAACCCAACCATGGCGGACGCTTGGCTAAACGCAAATGTTGTTTCCGGGTTGCCCCGCTTCGCGATCTGCCGCCGTTGACGAGCGGACTTCAAGAGGCTAACGGGCGGCGCTCTTCGGGCCCATAGGGTCCGCACACGAAAATCAGGATAGAAAAACCATGTCGCGGGTTTGCGAGCTGACCGGCAAGGGCCGGCAGGTGGGAAACAACGTTTCTCACGCCAACAACAAGACGAAGCGCACGTTCCTGCCCAACCTGCAGAACGTCACGCTCATCTCGGATGCGCTCGGCCAGAGCGTTAAGCTGCGCGTTTCGACCAACGGCCTGCGTTCGGTCGAGCATGTCGGCGGCCTCGACAATTGGCTGTTGAAGACGAGCGACGACAAGCTGAGCCCCAAGGTTCGCAAGCTCAAAAAGGAGATTGCGAAAAAGGTTGCCGAGCAGCCGGCTGCTTAAGTCGGCTAACCGACTGACTTTCCACGTATTTTCCTGAACATTAGCTGCAAGCTGCGTTCAGCGTCCATTGGCTGCGAATCATTCATAAGCCCCGCATCGGCGGGGTTTATCCCCTTTTCCCCGTCACGCCTGGAAACGGGCAAATTCCCTCGAGTCGCGTAACGAGGGGGCCCCAGCGTGCGTAATCGCGCTGGGGCCATTTTTTTATTTGCTGTCGAAGAGTTGGGCGAGTTGCTCGACCATCGCCCCCGCAAGCTGGTCTGCATCCATGATCGTCACCGCCCGGCTGTAATAGCGGGTCACGTCGTGACCAATCCCAATGGCGATTAGCTCAACCGTCGACTTTTTCTCGATCCAGTCGATCACCTGCCGGAGGTGCCGTTCAAGATAGGTGCCCCCATTGGCCGACGCAGTTGAATCGTCCACCGGCGCGCCATCCGAAATCACCATCAGGATTCGCCGCTCTTCAGCGCGCGCGATCAGTCGATTGTGCGCCCAAAGCAGCGCTTCGCCGTCGATATTCTCCTTGAGAAGCCCCTCGCGCATCATCAGCCCCAGGCTTCTGCGCGCGTGGCGGTAGGGCTCGTCGGCGCGCTTGTAGATGATGTGCCGGAGGTCATTGAGGCGACCGGGGTTCGGCGGGCGCCCCGCGGACAGCCAGGCTTCCCTGCTCTGGCCGCCCTTCCAGCCGCGTGTCGTGAAGCCGAGAATCTCGGTCGCGACGCCGCAGCGTTCCAGGGTTCTCGCCAATATGTCGCCGCAGATCGAAGCGATGGCGATCGGCCGGCCGCGCATCGATCCTGAATTGTCGATCAACAGCGAAACGATCGTATCCCGGAAATCGGTGTCTCGCTCGATCTTGTACGAAAGGGAATGGCCGGGACTGACGACCACCCGGGCAAGTCGCGCGGCATCCAGAAGCCCCTCTTCCTGGTCGAAATCCCAGCTTCGGGCCTGCTGTGCCATCAGTCGCCGCTGGAGCCGATTGGCGAGACGAGTGACGACGTTCTGGAGCCCGGCCATCTGCTGGTCGAGATAGGCCCTGAGCCGTCCGAGTTCTTCTTCGTCGCACAGTTCGCCGGCCTCTAGGATTTCGTCGAAGCGCGTCGTAAAGGCCTTGTAGTCGGTCTCTGGAGTTAATTCCCAGTTCCGGCGCCCGGGTGATGCGAAAACGCTTTCGCTGAGCTCGTCGCCGGCGCTCGACTCCTCCTCGCCGGCTTCCATTTCTTCGCTGGATTCGCCCTCGGCGTCCTGGTCCTCCACTTCCTCGCCGCGCATTTCGACGTCGCCGCCGCCCGGCGTGCCCTCGTCGCCCTCTTCGGCGGCGTCTTCGCTTCCGCCTTCCTCTCCCTCGGCACCGTCGCCGGCGTCATCCGGCTCTTCTTCGGTCGTGTCCTCCGCGGTGGCGAGGTCGAGATCCTCGAGCAGCCGCCGCGAGAGCTTCGCGAATGCCGCCTGGTCGTCGAGGGTCAGAGCAAGCGCATCCAGCTCGGCTGCTGCCTTTTCCTCGATCCACGGCGCAACCAGCTTCAGCCCGCTGGCGGCGGCTCGCGGAGGAGACTCGCCGATGAGCCGTTCTCGAGCAATCAGCCCCACCGCGGTCGCCAGCGGGACTTCCTCCGCATTGCGAGCCCGAACGATGGCGTCGCCGCGAACTCGCGCCTCCGTAAGGTAATTGAGGTTCGCCTTGACGCCGCCCATCGAACGAGCGCCGAGCGCCTCGATCCGGGCGGTTTCCAACGCATCGAAGACGGCTCGCGCATCGATATCGATCGGAGCCGCGCGGGCGTGCAGGCGAGGGTCATGGTGGCGAAGACGAAGCGCGGCGGAATCGGCAGCGCCCCTGGCTTCCGCGACAAGGGTCGGCTCCAGTCCTGGGCCGGGCGAGGGGACGCGCGCCGTCTTGCCCTTGGCCGCAGAAGTGTCGGACGCAAAGATGACCTCAACCTCGGGATCCCTCGCAATCGCCCGGGAAGCCCCGGCCAATGCGCGCCTGAACAGGTCGATCTTTTCAGCCACGAGCGGGGCTCAGCCCGCCTTCCCGACCACGCTTTCGGGAAGGTCGTCACCGAACACGCGCTGATAATATTCGGCGATCAGCGGGCGTTCGGTTTCATCGCACTTGTTGAGGAAGCTGACGCGGAACGCATAGCCGACGTCGCTGAAGATGTGGGAGTTCTGCGCCCAGCTGATCACCGTTCGCGGGCTCATCACGGTCGAAATGTCACCGTTGATGAAACCCTGCCGGCTGAGGTCCGCGACCTTGATCATCTTGTCGACGATGTCCTTGCCGCCCGGCTCGTCATATTCGCCGGTCTTCGCGAGCACGATCTGCGCCTCGACCGCCGCCGGCAGATAGTTGAGGGTGGTGACGATGTTCCAGCGGTCCATCTGGCCCTGATTGATCGCCTGGGTGCCGTGATAGAGTCCGGTCGTATCGCCAAGACCGACCGTGTTCGTGGTCGCAAACAGGCGGAACCAGGGGTTCGGCCGGATCACCCGGTTCTGGTCGAGCAGAGTCAGCTTGCCTTCGGCTTCCAGCACCCGCTGGATCACGAACATCACGTCCGGCCGCCCCGCGTCATATTCGTCGAATACCAGCGCAACGGGATGCTGGAGCGCCCAGGGAAGCAGGCCTTCGCGGAACTCCGTGACCTGCTGGCCGTCGCGAAGGACGATCGCGTCGCGCCCGACCAGGTCGATGCGGCTGATGTGAGCATCGAGGTTGATCCGTATGAGCGGCCAGTTCAGACGCGCCGCAACCTGCTCGATGTGGGTCGACTTGCCCGTACCGTGATAGCCCTGGACCATCACTCGACGGTTCTTGGAGAACCCCGCGCAAATGGCGAGGGTCGTGCTGGGATCGAAGACGTAGGTCGGATCCAGGTCCGGAACCCGCTCGTCGGCTTCGCTGAAGGCAGGAACCTCCATATCCGAGTCGACACCGAAGAGTTCGCGCACCTTCGCGATCTTGTCGGGGGAGGCCAGCAGCGTGTCAGCGCGGCTTTCGGGCTGTACGTTGGGGAGATCAGTCATATTCGATGGCCCTTAAGGGAAGCGACCGTCCGTCTCAATGTTCAGCCAACTTTTGGCGGAAGCGGAAAGAGTTTCACAAAACGCCTGGCGAGCTTCATGTCTCCTTCGACCCGGACCAGGTCGGAAGGTGCGCCGCCGTGGATGACCGCCGCGATTTCGCTCGGCGCTCCGGTGAAGACCACGTCGCAATCGTCGACCCTGGTTCGCTCAACGTCGAGCCGTCCATCATGGAGTGTCGTGACATAGCCGGTGTCGCCGAACTGGAAGCCGATCCGGGCGTGGAGTCCCTCGGCAAGAGCCGGCGAGATGAGGGTCTGCAGTGACATGATGACCGACACGTGGCTCATTTGAAGGGTTGGGTCGTGCCAGGGGCTACGGGCGGCCCAGCGACCAAGCGAGGCGATCAGCGGGATGACCTCAAGGCCCCAGTCCGTCGCCTCGTAAACCTGGATCGACGCGGGCGGCGGCAGCTTCGTTTTCCTCACCAAACCGCGTCGCTCGAGCTCGGTGAGGCGTTGCGTCAGGACATTGGCGCTGATTCCGGTGAGGTCCGCCTTCAGCTCCGAGAAGCGCCGCGGCCCGTAGGCGAGCTCGCGAAGGACCAGCATCGCCCAGCGTTCTCCAAGCAATTCCATTGCGTGCGCGAGTCCGCAGGCGTCCTCATACCTCCGTTTTTCCTCGCTTTGTCGTAACTTAGTTATTTTTTCTAACTCCTTGGTTGTAATTTATGACTCGATACGGCAAAAAGCAAGCGAATCGAGTCGGCTTGAGAGGGAAAACAAACGCCGGGCACCGCAAAACCGACGTTTACCTGCAAAGATGTTGGCCTGCGCTGCCCCAATGGGGTGCGGGTCCGGGCTTTGAAAAAGGAGGACCAGAACGATGACCAGTCCGCGGATGATTTTCGTGAACCTTCCGGTGCAGGACCTCGAACGCTCGAAGGCCTTTTACGAGTCGATCGGTCTCAGGAACGAGCCCAAGTTCAGCAACGAGGCTGCGGCAATGATGGTGCTCAGCGACACCATCTCCGTCATGCTTCTCACTCACCCTTTTTATGCCACGTTCACCCGCAAGCCGATTGCGAATGCACAAAACAGCAGTCAGGTGCTGCTCTGCATTTCCTGCGAGAGCCCGGCTGAGGTTGACAGGATCACCGATGCCGCAGCTGCCGCTGGGGGCAAAGCCGATGTCGCCGAGAAGCAGGACATGGGCGGAATAATGTATGGACGCAGCTTCGAGGATCCGGACGGGCACCATTGGGAGCCGATGTGGATGGACCCGGGCTTCGCCGAAAAAGGCGCGCATCCCGTCGAAGACGCCGCCGCAGCGTAACAATCGAGGCCTAGGAGAAACGAGACATGCCGCTCAATCCCAATGCCGCGATCGAAATCACGGCCTTCAGCTGGGTCCCTCAATTTGCGCAGGGAGTTGTCCGCGACCTCCGCGCCCGCTGGGCACTCGAAGAGGCGGGGCTCGATTACCGGGTTCGCCTGCTCGGCCAGCCCCGTCCGACGGAATATCTTCGCGAACAGCCCTTTGACCAGGTTCCCTGCTTCAACGATGGGAAAGTCCGGATCTTCGAGAGCGGCGCCATCGTCCAATATATCGGCGAGACAAGCGAAGAACTGCTCCCGCGCGACAGTCAAGGACGCTTCCGGGCAATCCAGTGGACCTATGCAGCGCTCAACAGCGTGGAACCGGCGATCCTCAATCTTCTTCAGATCGATATCTTCTTCAGGGATGAAGAGTGGGCGAAGCTTCGCCGGCCGGGCGCAGAAGATTTCGTGAAGCTGAAGCTCAAGCGCGTCTCCGACTGGCTTGGCGACAAGGAATGGCTTGAGGACCGGTTCACGATCGGTGACCTGGTCATGATCACGGTTCTTCGCTTCCTCCGGCATACGGACCTCGTCACCGGATTCCCCAATCTCGCGGCTTATTTGAAGCGAGGCGAGGCACGGCCCGCGTTCCAGCGCGCCCTCGCCGACCAGCTCGCGGTGTTCGCAGCCAATCAACCCCAGCCGGAAGGAGCAGCAGCATGACCTATTTCGAAGGATTTGTGGTGCCCGTCCCCGAGTCCAACCGCGATGCCTATTGCAAGCATGCGACCCGCTTCGCGCCGCTGGTCCAGGAGGTGGGTGTCGCAAGAATGGTCGAATCCTGGGACGATGACGTATCGGAAGGAAAGGTTACCGACTTCCGCAAGGCAGTCGACGCCAGGCCTGACGAAAAAATCGTATTTTCCTGGTTCGAATACCCCTCGCGTCAGGCGCGAGACGCCGCCAACGAACGCTTCATGAGCGACGACCGGATGAAGGAGATGGGCGCCGACATGCCCTTTGACGGCAAGCGGATGATCATGGGCGGCTTCGAGGCGATCGTCGAGGAAGGGTCTGGCGGCGGCAGCTATGTCGATGGGATCGTCGTGCCGGTGATCGAAAGCCGGCGTGAGGACTATCGGGCGCTCGCTTCCAAGATGGCGAAGGTATTCCGCCAGCACGGCGCGTCACGAGTGATCGAATCGATCGCCGACGATGTGAACCATGGTCAGGTCACCGACTTCTACAGGGCGGTGAAGGCAGAAGACGGCGAGACGATCGCTTTCTCGTTCATCGAATGGCCCGACAAGCCGACGCGTGACGAGGCCTGGCAGAAGATCATGGCCGACGAGAGCCTGAGGCCCCAGGGCGAGATGCCATTCTCGGGCCCGCGCATGTTCTGGGGCGGCTTCGAGAAGATCCTCGACACCGAGCAGCAAAGTGCGGCGTCGTCGGCGCAAGCCCCAGTTGGACAGCCTGCCTGATCGGTTGAGACTGGGTCCGGAAGTGGACCCTGGTTTTCGGCTGAACTGGTCATTGCGGGCAGCAGATGCCGAGGCTGCAGCGAGGCGTTCGGCGCGCACTGCGCGCGCTGACCCGCGCCAAGCGATTTGGTGGCAATACCCAGTCCGGCGCGGAGCATCCTGAAAGCGAGGAGATTGAACTGTGACTGACGTCCAAACAGCGCCCGAACCCACTCGGAGCGAAGACAGTGCGAAGGCCGGCGGTGCCTTCATCTGGTATGAATTGATGACGACCGATGCGGCGGCCGCCAAGGATTTCTACGACGCGGTGGTTGGGTGGAATATCGCCGCCGAGTCCGAATTTCCGAACGGCTATCGGATGATCGGCCGCAGCGACGGCAAGTTCGCGGGCGGCGTGCTGCCGCTCAATGACGAGATGCAGCAGCATGGCGCGAAGCCCACGTGGCTTGGCTACATCTACGTCGAAGACGTGGACGCAGCCGTCGCCTCGATCGAACAAGCCGGCGGGCAGGCGTTGATGCCGGCCTTCGACATCCCCGAAGTCGGGCGCGTGGCGATGGTCAGCGACCCTCAGGGCGCGGCCTTCTACATCATGAA
>Ga0068858_100002852_pt1 | contig 17379 bp, 14 predicted proteins | sample KBSSwiS12_FD_66589 | JGI IMG/M metagenome (GOLD analysis project Ga0068858, IMG submission 66589) | Switchgrass rhizosphere microbial communities from Kellogg Biological Station, Michigan, USA - KBS Switchgrass S1-2 | ecosystem: Host-associated > Plants > Roots > Rhizosphere > Soil ...
CAGCTCGCGTGTGCGGCAACGGCGGGCGTGGATTTGTTCATCACGAACGACGACCGTCTCTCGCGGAAGCACGTGCCGGACGTGAAGTTCATCACATCGCTCGAACGCGCCTATCTCTAAAAAGTCTCTACTTCACCTTGAAGCCCTCGTTGGGGTCGAAGCGCTTGCCGTCGGCTCTGATCGCGTCGACCCAGGCGGCCGCCGGACTGCCGTCCTTCATCGGGCGTCCGGTGATCTTGAGCCTGGTGCCCGGTGCCAGATCGCTCGGGCGGATCCGGGCGCGCTGCAGCGTGCTCGGGCCTTCGGCCTCGAATCCCCAGGTCGTGACCGTGCCGTCCTTGTTCGTCACATCCACGAGCAGCCACGAGTGCGGATTCGTATATTGAAATTCCTTGACCACGCCTTCGACCGTGATGGTTTTCACCTTCTCGAACATGGCACCGGAATGATGCGCCTCGCCCGGCACGGCCATCACGGCCACGGCACCGACGCTGAGAAGCGCGATGACCCGCGTTCTGATCATGGCTTGTCTCCCTGCTTGTCGTTTTTCTTGGTGAACCTCAGATCCCGGAACTCAGTCGCGCCCGCCTTTGTCTGGACGACGCTGTTGTTCTCGTTCTCGCCGCAGTTCCAGTAGCGGATGCGCAGGCTCTTGTCCGGATCGCTCAGCTTCAGGTAGGACTGCTTCGTGTACCACGGTTCCACCAGCGCCGGCGGATCGTAGACCCAGACGTCGACGCCGAGTGTGTTGTCGTTCACCTTCCGCCAGCTCTCCACCGTCTCCACCTGATCGGTATAGTCCGGATGCGAGCGCTGGTAAACGCCCGCCCGCAGTTGATTCGTGTGAATCACGAGCGCCTGGCCGTCCCAGAAGCCGATGGAATCGCCGTTGTACAGCGGATACCGATCCGCTTCGGCGAGATGATCCCGGCCGTCGGTGTAGATCCGCCTGATGTCGTTGACCATCTCGTTGATGAGCCACGTCTGGTCCGGCGTGACGATGAACTCGCGCAGGAACGGCTCGGTGAGCCAACGAGGATGGCCCGGCGGGGCGCACGTGGAGATCGAATCCCACTCGATGCCCTGCTTCGCATCTTCGATTCGCTTCACCATCTTCTCGTGAAACTCCGGGGTGAGCTTGGCCGTGGGCAAGCCGTCAGGAGGCTGATCCGGATCGAAGGCGAAGCCGGCGACCGGCGCCCGCGTGTAGACGCCGCTCCAGTCGGGGAGGGTGTTCCAGGACTGGCGCTGGCCGCCCTTCGCCTCGGCGCGCAGCGCCTGGTAGAGCTCGGCGGCGGTTTTGTGCTGGCGCCCGAGATCGATCATCTGTTCCTTGGTTCGCGCCGGCTTCTGCGCGCCGGCGGGCTCGACACCCGGCGCGTCGGCCCTGGTGCACGCCGAGGGCAGCACCGCCACGCCCAGAACCACCAACGTCGCGGCCATCCTGAGTGTCATCCTGGATTCCTCCGGCTATGCGGCAGCGCCGGCCCACGTAGCGCGCCCCATGTGCGCTGATTGTCTCGCAAACGGAGAGCTTGTCAAATAATCGGGGTGATCTTCGCTGTGGGAACGGACCGGCAGAACCGGGGCTTCTCCGGCAGAAATACGCGTTGAACAGCCCCCCGAACCAAGCCATAATCAGCAGGTTTCGCTCGCAGGAGCGGAGAGGTGCAAATGGACAAGTCCGCTCGAACCAGAAAAACAATCCGTCTGCTTCCCGCGGCGGCGCTGCTGCTCGTTGCGGCGCTGATTGCCAGCGTTCCGACGCTGGCGCAGGGGCCCGCTCGTCCGCAGATTCCGCCGGATATTGCCGGGGAATGGCGGCTGGATAACAACGAGGCGGACACCACCGCGCAGCCTCCGCTGGGCGACTACCTGGGGATTCCCTTCAACGATGCCGGACGCATGCGGTCGGACACCACGGCCGAGTCGATCTGGGGAACCCCGGAGTACCAGTGCAGGCCGCACTCCGCCCCCCACCAGTGGCGTGGGCTCGGAGGCGCGCGCATCCTCAAGGAGCAGGAACCGCTGACGCGAGAGGTGAAGGTCTATCACGTCCAGTTCATGCGATCGCTCGACAATCCCATCTTCATGGACGGACGGCCGCATCCGCCGGCATGGGCCCCTCACACCTGGTCGGGGTTCTCGACCGGCGAGTGGATTGGCAACACGCTGAAGGTCACCACCACGCATCTGAAGGACGGCTACCTGAAGCGCGGCGGACCGCAGACGAGCGACATGCTCACGATGACCGGGTTCATCACCCGGCACGGTGACATCCTGACTGTCGTCACCGTCGTCGACGATCCGCTGTACCTGGACGAACCGTTCGTCGAATCGGTGACGTATGCGTACGATCCGACGGCCAGCGTCAACATGGAGACGTGCAACGGTTCGGCGTTTGCGGAGAACGGCGGCACGGATCGACATCACGTTCCCCACTTCCTGCCCGGCCAGAACAGCGGCACGCGCGAATGGCTGAAGAACGAAAACTGGATCCCGCCGGCAGCGGCCGTCGGCGGCGTCAAGACGACCTATCCGGAGTACCGCTCGGTCATCAACGGGTCGGTCAATATCAACGCACTGACCGTTCCTTCGTCGCGGTCGGCCATCCCGGCGGCGAAACGAATCGCTGATCAAAGTCCCAGGGACGGCGAGGTCCACATCCTGCCGGTGCAGGGCAACATCTACATGCTGATGGCCGACGGCATCAACCTGACGGCGTCGCTCGGGGCGGACGGCATCCTGCTGGTCAACAGCGGGCCGGCGCAGATGTCGGGCAAGATCCTGACGGCTGTGAAACAACTGGCGACGTCGAGCCTGGCCCCGGCCGAACCCAACAGGTGTTTCGGACCGAATTGCCCGAACGCCTGGGGATGGGCCAGTCCGTACATGAACTCGATCATCAGCTCCCCGGCTCCGCCCCGGCCGCTTCGATACATCATCAACACCAGCGCCTCTCCAGAGCACGTGGGCGGGAACGAGAAGATCGCGACTTCCGGCTTCTTCCCGCGCGGCGCCGCGTTTGGCACGGCCGTCGAAAGCGTCGGGCGGGAGGCGTCGATTGTCGCGCACGAAAATGTGCTGAACCGGATGAGCGGCGCGACGGGCAAAGGAGCGGCGGCCCCGGTCACGGCGCAGCCAACCGACACGTTTTTCGACGAGTTCTACAAGCTGCCGGAGTACGTGAACGGGGAAGCAGTGATCGTCTATCATGCGCCGAAGGCGAACACGGACGGCGACAGCCTTGTGTACTTCCGCCACTCCGAGGTCATCAGCGCCGGCGACGTATTTTCGACCATCAGCTATCCCTTGATCGACGTGCAGAAGGGCGGCAGCATTCAGGGCGTCATCAACGGCCTGAACCGCATCCTCGATCTGGCGGTTGCCGAGTATCGCGGCCAAGGCGGCACCTGGGTGATTCCGAGCCGCGGGCGCGTGTCGGACACCGCCGACGTCGCCTCGTACCGCAACATGGTGACGATGGTTCGCGACAGGCTGAAAGATATGATCGGGAAGGGCATGACACTCGAGCAGGTGAAGGCAGCCAGGCCGACGATGGATTTCGACGGCCGCTACGGGTCGACTACGGGTCCCTGGACTACGGACATGTTCATCGAGGCGGCATATCGCAGCCTCCAGGAGAAAAAGTGATGCGCAGAGTGCTTCTTTTCGTCGTCGGCGCCGCGCTGTCGGCGACCAGCGTGGCGTACGCCCACCATTCCTACGCCGCCACGTACGACACCAGTAAGGAGGTCAAGCTGGACGGGAAACTGGTGCAGTTCGTCTACCGCAATCCGCATTCGTTCGTGCACCTCGAGGTTGCCGACGACAAAGGCGTACCCCAGCGATGGGCGATCGAGTGGAGCGGTGGTGGTCAGCTCGCCAACCAAGGCGTGCAGCGAGACTCGCTCAAGGTCGGCGACGAAGTGGTCATCCTGGGGCGTCCCTCGCGCGTGCCTGGCGAGTTCCGCGCGCTGATGGTCACGCTCAAGCGGCCCGCCGACGGATTCACCTGGGGCAATCGGACCGGTCAAGCCGTCGAATAAGCACCGAGCGGCTGGAGAAAAGATGCGATTGCTAGCCGTCACGGCCGCCGTGTTCCTGCTCGTGTCCCCGATCGGCGCTCAAGGTCAGCGCGCCGGCCGCGGCGGACCGCCGGCCGCGGCTCGTGAAGTCGCGCCGATTGATTTCACCGGCTACTGGGTGTCGGTCGTCACCGAAGACTGGAAGTACCGGATGGTCACGCCCAACAAGGGCGTGTTCGACTCGCTGACGCTGAACGCCGAAGGCCGGCGCATTGGAAACACGTGGGACCCGGCGAAGGACGAAGCGGCCGGCGAGCAGTGCCGGGCGTACGGCGCCGCCAACATCATGCGGTTGCCGGGACGTGTGCACATTACCTGGCAGGACGCGAACACGCTCAAGATCGAGACGGACAACGGCACCCAGACGCGGCTGTTCCATTTCAGCGCGACGCCGGCCCCGGCAGAACCGAGCTGGCAGGGACTGTCCATCGCGCAGTGGGAGCTGGCGGCCGGGCGCGGCGCCGCGCGCAGTGGCAATCTGAAGGTCATCACGACGAATCTGCGCCCGGGTTACGTCCGGAAAAACGGCGCGCCGTACAGCGACAAAACCGTCGTCACCGAGTATTACGACATCAACACGATGCCGAACAACGACCAGTTCATGACCGTGACGACGAAAGTCGAGGATCCGGTGTACTTCACGCGGCCGTACGTCACGACCACTGATTTCAAGAAGGTTCCCACGGCCGCTGGATGGAACCCGACGCCGTGCTCGGCAAAGTGAGGCCCGACTGACGTCTTCGTGGCAGGTTTCCCGGCTTTGCAAGATGAGTAGGACATGCCGCTAGCATTTCTTCGACTATCCCTCGTTGCCTTTCTCGCCGTCGCTCTGTCAGCTCAAACCGATACGTCTCACGATCCGCTGTTTGCTGCCCTTCAGCGTGGAGCTGTCGGCGAAGTCGAGCGGTTGCTCAAGAGTGGGACGAGCCCGAACGTCGTCGACGCTGAGGGCACACCGGCCTTGATGGCGGCGATGTTGTTCGCAGGCGCCGATGCGGTCGATCTCCTGCTCACACATGGCGCCGATCCGAATCGCGCCGACGCCTCTGGCGCTACGGCGTTGATGTGGGCCGTTCCCGATGCGGCCAAGGCGCGGCTTCTCCTGGCGCACGGCGCCAACGTCAACGCGCGATCCGCGACGGAGCGGACTCCCCTGCTGGTGGCTGCTGCCTACCCGAGAACCGTCGGCCTGCTGCGGCTGCTTCTCGATGCCGGGGCCGACCTTCGCGCGCAGGACCGGGCGGGGGCGAACGCGCTCGCGCTCGCCGTGCGATCCTCCGACGTCGAGGTCGTTCGCTTCCTGGTCGAGAAGGGCCTCGATCCGACCGCGCTCTCCCCTGGAGCGCGCCGCGTCGGCTATGCCCGATGGGATCGACCGACGACCGACTTCCTGCTGTCGAAAGGATTGACCGCGACTCCAGATATCCTCAACGGCACTGCCAACTGGCAGCCCGCCGAACTGGTGGGTCGGTGGATTGAGTCGGGCGCTGACGTCAACGCGCGCGCTGCCGCCCAGTACGGCAGAACGCCGCTGCTCACGGCCGTTACCTCCGAGCGGGAAGGCGCCGACACACTGAAGCTGCTGCTCGATCATGGCGCCGACCCGAACTTGCCGACGACGGAAGGTGAAACGCCGCTGGACTGGGCAACCTACAAAGGGGATCGCGCAAAGATCGAAGTGCTGGCGCAGCGTGGCGCAACCCGGGGCAACGGTCCGCGGCGGGAAGAGATCGCTCCGCCCGCGAAAGGCGGCATCGCCGACTCGCGCATCTCGGTGAACAAGAGCGTGGCGCAGCTGCTCAACGCCGCGTCGACGTTCCGCGAAAAGACCAATTGCATTTCCTGTCACCACAACGGCCTGCCGGCGATGGCCGCGGGACTCGCCAAGCGCAAGGGCATCGACGTCGACCAGCGGCTGGACCAGCGGAATCTCGACGACATGCTGACGTTCTTCAAGAGCAACGCCGCACGGGTGATGTTGGGGGATCCGGCGGTTGGTGGCGAAGCGCTCACCGTGGGCTACACGCAAATGGGACTTGCGGCGGAAGGACATCCGTCCGACAAAATCACCGCGACCATGACGCATTGGCTGCTCGCCCGGCAGATGCCGGATGGGAGCTGGCTGGGCAACGGTCTCAATCGTCCGCCGCTCGAGTACAGCATCGTCAGCCACACCGCGATGGCCGCCGGCGGCATGGTCACCTATCCGCTCCCGGGCCGGAAGAGCGAGACGGCTGACAGCCTGCGGCGGGCCCGGCAGTGGCTGCTTGCCGCTGAAACGAAGTCGGCTGAAGAGCGCGGAATGCGTCTGATGGGCCTGGTGTGGACGGATGCACCGCGGTCTCGCGTGCAGGCTGCGATCGGCGAGATTCGTGGTCAGCAGGACGCAAACGGCGGCTGGTCGCAGTTCGCCCGCACGGAACCGGACGCCTACGCGACGGGGCTATCGCTGTACGCGCTGCACGTCGCGGGCGTACCGACGACCGACGCGGCGTACCGCAAGGGCGTGGCGTTTCTCCTCGGCACCCAGTATCAGGACGGAACCTGGCTGGTGAAAACCCACTCCTTCCCCGTACAGCGGTATTTCGAAAGCGGCTTCCCGTTCGGCCGCCATCAATGGATTTCCGCCGCCGGCACGAGCTGGGCCAGCCTCGCTATCGCGCAGACCTTGCCCGACCGATCCGCTCGCCGTTGATACGCGCTTTCGGGGACGAGCCTACCGACCCACGCGTACGCCGCTAACCTGAAGTGCGGACAATCACGCCGCAAACGTGAGATGAAACCGCATGAACGCCAGCATCTGCCTGATGTACTCGCGGGACGCGTCGCTGTCGTCGACGAGGTCGAACGGGTGCGGGCGGTCGCGCCACTAGTCCGGTAGCTTGAATGCGAGCAACTCCCCGGAATAGGTCCCGCCGCTGACAGCGAGCACGATGTACTGCTTGCCGTTGAACATGTACGTCATGGGCGCACCGCCTTCGGGAGCGGGCATGTAGACGGCGCCGGCGTCCTTGCCTGTCGCCTTGTCGTACGCGCGGAGCATCGCGCCGCGCGCGCCGGTTGACGTTACTCCGGCGCGAGGCTCGCCTGAGATGAGCAGGGTCTTCGTGACCAGCGTGGCCGCCATGCCTCCCTGACCGGTGCGAGGAATGGTCACGCCTTTCAGCGCCGGATGATTCTTGATGTTGTCCGGCGTTTCACCGTGCGCAATTTTCCAGCGGATCTCGCCCTTGTCGAGATCGATGGCGGTGATGCTTCCGTACGGAGGTTTCCCCAGCGGCAGTCCTCTGACACTCAAGCCGCCACCGACATCTCCCCCGCCTTCGGCGGTCGCTGCCGTGGCCGCGGCACCACCGGCGCCTCCCGCCACCGTTCGGCCACCGCCGGCTGACGATCCGCTGCCGCCGGTGAGCCGGGCTCCCGACACCGCATTGCCCGAGATGTAGCGCATGTCCGAAAAGCCGGCGGGCGGCGGCACGAGCCCCATCGAACCGATCGCGCCAGTCGAATACACGAACACCGTGTGCGTCTCGGGATCGAACGAACCACCTTTCCAGTTCGTACCCGCAAGCGCTCTGGTGAGCAACGCGATCGGTCCTTCCAGTTTGCTGACAACGGGCGGCGTGAACATCGGACCCATCTTGTATTTCTTGACGAGTTCCAAGGCTTCAGCCTTGAGCTCGGGGGTGAAGTCGATCAGGTCGTCGGTCGACACACCCGTGCGCTCGTACGGCGGCGGCTTGGTTGGAAACGGCTGCGTCGGCGAGTACCACTCGCCCGGCACGTCACCTTTCGGGACGGGACGCTCCTCGATCGGCCAGATCGGCTGGCCAGTGACTCGATCGAAGACGTACAGCACTCCTTGCTTGGTCGGCTGAGCCACCGCTTTGACCGGGCGCCCGTTCACCGTGATATCCGCAAGGATCGGCGCGCACGGGATGTCCATGTCCCAGATGCCGTGGTGAACGAGCTGGTAGTGCCATTTCCGTTTCCCTGTCTGCAAATCGACGGCGACGAGGCTTTCGCCGAACAAGCCGGCACCAGGACGATGGCCGCCGTAGTAGTCGCCTGTCGGCATCTCGACAGGCAGATACGCCAGGCCGAGCTCTTCATCGACGGAGATCTGCCCCCAGGCGCCCGTGTTTCCCGTGTAGGACCACGAATCCTTTTCCCAGGTGTCGTTACCGAACTCGCCCAGTTCCGGGATGGTGTGGAAAATCCAGAGACGCTTTCCGGTCCTGACGTCGAATCCGCGAACGTACCCCTTCACGTTGCGAAAGCTCTTGGGGTTTGCGCCGGTCTTCCCTGCGGCGCCGACGATGACGACGTTTCTGGCCACTATCGGCGTCGCATGCAGACCGATGTCGCCGTTCATCGGATCGATGACCTGGTCATCGTCCTGCTTCAGATCCACCGCTCCATTCGTGCCGAAGCCGGCGACCGGAACGCCGGTCTTTGCATTCAGCGCGATCAGGCGGTAACCGGGCGTCACGTAGAGAATGCGCTCCTCCCGGCCGTCCGTCCAGTAGGCGAGGCCGCGGCCCGACAACTGCCGCGGCGCCGCTGCGGCGCGCGCACCCTCCTGCTCGCTGTGCATCCAGAGCTGCTCACCGGTTCCGGGAGCGAGCGCGACGACGGCCCGGCGGCTGCCGGCGGTCGTATACAGCACGCCGTTGACCATCAGCGGCGTGCCTTCGTACTGGAATTCAGGCCGGGGTCCGAGATTGTCGGTCTTGAACCGCCACGCCACTTCCAGGTTGTTGAAGTTGCTCGCGTTGATCTGATCGAGCGGTGCGTATCGGGTGCTGCCCAAGTCACCGCCGTAGCTCCGCCACTCGCCGCTCTTCGCACCCGACTGCCCGACAAGCGGCATCGGCGTCGAGAACAGCAGGCCCACAAGCGGCACGAGCCGGACAATCCGCCAGGAGATCTGTTTCGTCACGGCCGTCCTTCCTTTCTTCAGCGCGGATTATCGCCCCAGCCAGACAAATTTCAAAGATGAATGGGCCTGCGAAGGCCGGCCACGACGGCCTCGAGCCGGTATACTGAACCGCAGGAGGCACCCCAAAATGGCGAGCAGGAAGCTCAAAATTGTGCTTGTGTGTTCGGTCCTCGGCCTTGCGGCGTCTGTCACGCCCGCTCGCGCGCAAACCGGATTCGTGAACATCGTCGATCACATCCATCTCGCCGCGCCCGATCAGGCCAAGGGCGCCGAATGGTACCACACGCATTTCGACGGAGCGCTGACACCTGAAGGGCCGGATCGTCTGATGTTCGGGACGACGCGAGTCATCTTCCAGAAGACCGACGTGCCGAAACCCAGCGAGGGATCCGTTCTCGATTCGATTGGTTTCTCGGTCGCCGACCTCGACGCGACCATGAAGAAGCTGCAGGCCGACGGCGTCAAGGTGGTGATGCCGCCCATGACGATGCAGGGCATGAAGATGGCCCAGGTCGCCGACCCCTGGGGCACTCTGATCGAAGTCGTCCAGGATCCTCAAAAACTCGGGCTGCATCACGTGAACCTGCGTTCGCCGAACCCCGCGATGGCGCTGGCGTGGTTCGCCGACATGTTCGGCGGCAAGGTGACGAAATACAAAGGGCAGGGCGAGGGAATCAATTACGGCGGCGTCTGGGTGCTGGGCAAGAAAGGTGATGCCACGCCGAGCGCGGGTCACGCGATCGACCACATCGGGTTCCGGCCGATCAACGTCGACAACGCCGTGGCCGCGATGAAAACGAAAAATGTGAAGGTGACGACCGAGCCCAGGGACCTCGTGCTGGCGAGCGGAACGAAAATGCGCCTCGCCTTCATCGAAGGCCCCGACGGGGTGAGAATCGAGATGGTGCAGCGTTAGTAGCTCCACCGACTCTACTGATTCAGGATTCTTCGATGCCTGAACACAGCACGCTCGGTCAGGAGATCCGTCGTCTGCGTGTTGCGTCTGGATTGACGCTCGCAGAACTGTCAGGGCGCAGCGGGATGAGGGACGGCTATCTCGCCGCAATCGAAGCCGATCGTGAGGAGCCATCCGCTGCCGCGCTCCAGCGCCTTGCGCGTCAGCTCGAGCCGGCCGGCGCGCGCTATGAAGACCTCGCCCGGCTGCTCACCGCGCCAGAGTTCGACATTACCGGTGAGTACGCCGACAACGGCCATACCCCGCCCGGATTGCCCGCACCGCCGGGCGACGATTTCGAAGCCGACGAGGAGCCGGCGACGGAGCTCGAAGAGGTCGAGGCTGCAGCCCCGCTCACCACGCTTCAACTCGAGCGAGCTGAGTTCGACGGTACGGACGGCCGCGCGCCCTGCGCAATCTGCCATGAGTCACTCGTCGCTTCATATTTCCAGATCAACGGCCGCACGGTGTGTCCCCGTTGCTGCGAGCATTTGCGCCAGCACTTGAATGCCGGCTCCGGCTGGTCGCGCGCGGCGCGCGCAACCGGCGCGGGCATCGTCGCCGCCGGCGCCGGCACGATCCTGTATTACGCGATCCTGGCGGTGGCCGGCGTGGAGCTCGGACTGATCGCCATCGTCGTGGGCTTCATGGTCGGCAAGGCCGTGAGTTGGGGATCGAACGGCCGCGGTGGGTGGAAGTACCAGACGCTCGCGATGGTGCTGACGTACCTGTCGATCGTCACTTCGTATCTGCCGTTGATCGTCAAGGAGATCTCGAACGACAGACGCGCCACGAGCGCGCAATCGCGTGTGGTCGAGCAGGAGGCCGCAGCAACGGCTCCGTCGCGACCGCCAACGATTGGCCGGGCGCTTCTCGGGATAGCCGTTCTGCTCCTGTTCGCCTGCGCCGTGCCGTTTCTCGCCGGTATCAGGAACATCATGGGCCTCGTGATCATCGGCATCGGCGTGTACGAGGCTTGGAAGTTCAACCGCAAACGCGTCCTCGTCATCACCGGACCGCACGCATTGAGCCCGGTGATGACTGCACCGGGCGTATGAGCACGACGGCAGCGCCGGTTGCGGTGCGTTGTGCCACCTGCGGCACGGAGATCGCCGTCGGCCTGCTGGCTTGCCCGGGCTGCCACAGGCTCATTCATGCCGAGCAACTGAAAACACTCTTCGAACAAGGCGCGGCGGCTTCGCAGGCTGGCGATCGACACGCGGAGCTGAGCGCATGGCAATCCGCGCTCCGGCTGCTGCCCGCGGGATCGAAGCAACACACAGCCGTCGCCGAAAAGATTGCGTCGTTCCCGGCAAGCTCCAGTCAGCAGCGGCCGGCGCCGTCGGCGCAGCCGCAATCGCGCTTCTGGAAATGGATCGTCGGGCTCGGACCGATCGGGTTGCTCGCCTGGAAACTGAAGTTTCTTGCCGTTGCCCTGCTGGCGAACGGAAAGATCCTGCTGCTCGGCCTGACGAAGGCCAGCACCGTGTTGTCGATGCTGCTCGCGTTCGGGGTGTACTGGACCGCGTGGGGGATGTGGTTCGCGCTCGGGCTTGTGCTGTCGGTCTACATCCACGAGATGGGGCACGTGGTCGCGTTGCGCGGCTACGGCATTCCGGCTACGGCACCCATGTTCGTGCCCGGGCTCGGTGCCTTCATCCGTTTGCGTCAGACCTCGCTGCCGCCGTTTCAGAACGCTCGCGTAGGATTGGCCGGGCCGATGTGGGGACTGGCGGCGGCGGTGGCCGCGTGGGCAGCATCGAAACTTGGCGGCGGGCCGATGTGGTCCGCGATCGCACACACCGGCGCATGGCTGAATCTGTTCAATCTGCTGCCCGTCTGGCAACTCGACGGCAACCGTGGATTTTCGGCGCTCGGAAGCTTTTCGCGCTGGATCATTGCGGCTGCGTTCGGTATCGCATGGGTCGTCACCGCAGACGGGCTACTGGCGCTCCTCGCGATTGCGTCGGCCGTGCGCGCGCTCGATCAACTTGCGCCGGACGACACCGACGCCGGCGTGTGGACGATGTTCCTGGCGTTGATCGCAGCGCTCGCGCTTGTATTGCGCGTCAGCGCGAACGCTCGATGACGGGCGGCGTCGAGGCTGCGGGCCGCGGAAAACGCGAACGGTCTTCGCTGCGGTGAGGCTATCTCCCGAGAGGTCCAGTGGGCCTCCGGCCCGAGCGGCCTCGGCCCGCTATAGTTCGCTTGCCTGCCCCGAATCGGGACTTCTTGAGTTCCAGGTGCTCCATGCCGCAAAGAGAACCGCCGTCATGACGGCCGGCCACAGGCTCACGATGAACCGTGCGATGCCGGCGGCGAAGAGCGCCGACAAGAGCAGGCCGCCGTGCGCCGCGAGGGCCGACAGGCAGGCGATCGCAAGCGAGGGCGGAAGGTCGCGCTTCGTGACAAGGGCGGCGAGGCCAAACAACGCCAGGCCGCCAGTCAACCAGCCGATCGCGGTGACGGCCGGCTGAATGAACCGCACTGGCTCATACGGCCGGAATTCGAGAGTGTCCTGTGGGGCGAGTTTGAAGGCCTCCCGTTCAAACGGAAGCGGCCGGTTGGCAGCGATGAGCGCACTCAGGGCGGGTCCTGTTTCCGGGTGACGCTGTTTGTATGCGGTCCAGAGCGACGTGTACTCTGTCGCCGTGAGCTTCGCGAACGTCAGCGGCGCTCGCGCGATTCGTTCGACACCCACCTGAACCAGTTCGTCGTTCAGCGCGCGATCTTCTGAGCCCGGCGTGGACCAGCCCAGTTCGGGCACGCAGGGCCCTTGAAGGCAACCCTCGTAGTACAGCGTCAACACCCCGCGGAGATCTCTCGGGGCGCGAGCGATGAAGCTGCGGACCGGGCCATACGCGACGCTCAGATGTTCCTCGAGACGCGCCCGAAGTGGATCCCGCGAAGGTTGCACGGGCGGCTCCGCCTCGATAAGCCCCGCCTTCGCGAACAAATGACGTCCCATCAGGCTTGAAAGACGATCTCCGTGAACGACACGGGCCGCCACGCGCTCGCCGGCCGAGAGCGCCAGCATCGGCAGCGCGGCCGCCAACAGTACCGCCGCAGTCCGGCCTGCCAAGCGCCGCCTTTCCAGTCCCACCATCACCATCAACACCGGCAGCGTTGCATATCCGGTCGCGCGAAGGGTGGCAAGAAGGCCCGCGATGGTCGCGGCGAGAGCCGCCGAACCCGATGAGGGCACGCGGACGAATCGAATGACGGCTGCAAGAAAGGCGACCAGGCCCGACATGAAGAGCGACTCCGTCAGGATGGACGCATGGTAGGTGGCGAGCCCGGGAACGAGCATCGAGCCGGCAACGATCCCGATCGACAGCAGAACACTGAACGTCGTGAGGAGGGTTTCGCTGCCGATGAACGCCAGGGCCGCTGAAAAAATGACGGGCTGTAAAATGAGCGCGCCTTCTGTGCCGGCGACCTTCAGGAACACCGGATAACCCAGCGGGACGATCGGCGCGACGCTGAGGTAGACCTGGGAATCGGGCGCGGAGATCGGCTCGGCAGGCCTGGTGCTCAGGCAAAAGAATGCGTACGACGCGCAGAGCAACCCGATAATCGTCAGTCTTCCAGCGCGTACCACGAAAAAAAGTCTACACGACGTTACGAAGGGGCGCCGGGGCGAAGAACGCTTCGATTTCAGCCACGGCAAGCGGCAGCACCAGCACCGTGACCGGCAACGAGTGCCGCAGTTCGCGAATGTACACGACCATCCACGCCATCGCGAGATAGCAGATGAGCGTGATGCCGAGCGACCGGAGGAACGGATCGGTCGTTCGCCGCCACGCGCGCAAGGCGAGCAGCCAAAGGACATTCAGAAAAAGAAAGACCTTGAGGTTGTTGCGCACGACGATTTCCAACGCCGGCAGACTCCACACCACGAACGGCACGTTCAGTCTGACGCTGTGCCACCAGACCCAGTCCTGAATCGGCGCCTCGTACATCGCTCGCAGCACGATCGTCGGCACTGCAAATGCGGCCGCGCACAGCACCACGGCGCTCCACGGGGCGCGACGTTGCCACGCCTCGAGTGCCACGAGGATCACGACGATGACGATCGTCTCTTTGGACCAGGCCGCGATGAATGTGGCCAACGCGGCGAGCGCCCATTGGCGGCGACGGAGTGCGTACACGGCCGCGAACCAGCCGGCCACGAGCAGGTAGTCGTTGGAGAAGTAGATCGCGTACCCCTCCGAGGCAAACGCCGCGGCCGTAACCAGCAGGTAAATCGCCGTCGTCAGCAACGCGCCCATGGCGTCCACGATCGTCAAGCTGAACAGATAAAGCAGGAGGGCGGACGCGGTGAGCGTCAACGTTTTCAGGGTGACGTCGATCAGGTGGGGGTCGAGTTTCGTGAGGACTTCAACAGCGCGGACAATCCAGAACGCCAGGACCCGCCACTGATACGGAAACGGGCGGGTGCCGGCGAGCGTGTCGAGGTACTGGTGCATCGAGAGCTGGCGCCACGGTTGGTTGGTCACGAGGTCGAAGCCGGCAAGGTCCACGTAACGGGTGTAAACGGACCACCAGGAGAACACGAGTAGCGAGATGGCGAGTACTATTTTTCCAGGCCTTGTCATCGACCGCTTATTCTCGGCTGACATGACCCACGAGGGCCAGGGTTGACAGGGACCTTTGTAGCAGCGAAGCGATTTATTACAGACCAAAACTGCTGCTGACACGAAACCTGTTCCATTATCGACAGAGCAGCTAGTCCTTACGCGCCCGGTTCAGCCAGTAAAAATGTCTCTTGCAAAACTCTCTGTGTAATTTTTACGAAATGCTGAGTTAGCTACCGCTGCATTGACCTTCTGAAGCAGGCAAACCGTTTCGGACTCGTCCCGGATTCCGGCCCTTTTTCGAGCTGGCGCGGCCATTGCACTCGGCCGGCCGCATCCTGTTTCAATTCAACCGCTTGGCGCGCCCGAGGGCGCGTCTGGCCGCACGCACGTGCGAATCCGTCGATTCGCGGACCGGCGTGGTGTGGCTGAAAACAAGCCAAAGGAGAATCCATGAAGTCACGAGTTGTCTTCAGTACCATGAGTGTCGCCGTTCTCTGTGCATCCGCCGCGTTCGCACAAAACACCGCCTCCAATAAGGCGTTCTTCGCGAAAGACACGGCGGGCGTCACGTTCGCTCCGGTCAGCGGGGCGGGCTTCAGCGCTCCCGTCACGGTGATCTCGGTTCCGGCGGCGGTGAAGACATCAACCGGCGGCGCCGTATCGGCGACCGTCTCGATGGAATCGGTGCTCTCCACCTACAATCTCACTACGGCCATCGTCAATGGCGGCAGGAGCTCCAGCAGCTCGCGGGCCGCAATCAAGGTGTGGGTCGAAGTCGATGGCGTCGCCATGGAACCAGGGCAAGTGGTCTTCAACGATCGGTTGCAGGCGACTGGTTTGACCGTCAACCTGACCTGCACCGTGCCCTCCACAACCTGCACGGTGAACGGGGACATCACGCTGGAGCTGTTCCAGGCCACGAAGTCGGCGCAGGCGTTTACGTTCTTCCTTGGCCCGCTGTCAGCGACGGTACACAAGGTGGAGGTTAAGACGCAGGCGATGATTGAGTGCCGTAATAACGGAGCCGTGATCGCGTGCCCGAGCACGACGCTGGACGGATACGTCGGCGCCAGCACGCAGGCGGGCATTGGCAAGACGACGCTGATGATTGAAGAGCAGCAGAACTGGGGTCAGCAATAGACCCGCGTTAAGAGCTCAGCAGGACGCGGCGGTCCAGGTGACCGCCGCGTTCGTACACGCTACGCATAGAAAACCGCTACCTCACATCCTTCTCCGGCCCGAGCACTCTCATACCTTCGGCGTAATCTCTGAACATCACCGGCTTGCCGGCCGAAATGCCGCTCAGCTCTCACGGCGGACGATCGCTGGCGGAATGCTGTATATTCCGTCCGTTCAGCAACGAAGCTTCGTCTCAACCCGCCGGATGCATGACGAATGCGGACAGCGAATCTTCGCGTCTGCTCGCATGCACGCACGATGAACCTTGGGGAGACGAGCTGAGGTCAGGTACCGGGAGGTTCAATGAAATCCTTGTTCAGAGCGGCTGGCTTGATCGCGATCGGGGTGGCAATTTCGCCGTCACTGTCGGCGCAGTGGCCACCGTACACGCCGCCCGGAGTGCCCAGAACCCCCGACGGCAAGCCAAATCTGACGGCGCCTGCGCCGAGGACGGCCGACGGCAAACCGGATCTGACCGGACTCTGGACCAACGTCCGGCCTGCGGCTGTCGGACAACGCGGGCAGGTGGCTGCACCCGCACCTCCAGTCGCCCCCGCTGACGGTCCTCCGGTCGCGACGTTCCGGGATGTGGGCGCGGGGTTCAAGGACGGTCTGCCGCTGCAACCGTGGGCTGCCGATCTCATAAAGAAGCGCCGGGCGGAGAACCAGAAAGACAATCCGGACGCGCTCTGCCTGCCGATGGGCTTCATGCAGTTTCACACCCACGGGCAACCCAGGAAAATCGTTCAGACTCCGGGACTGATCGTCATCATCTTCGAGCCGAATTACGGGCTCCGGCAGATCTTCACGGACGGCCGGACCTTACCCGACAACGATCCGCAGCCGTGGTGGTACGGCTACTCGATCGGCAAATGGGACGGGGACACGCTGGTGGTGGAGACGACGGGTCTGCGCGACGGCGGGTGGCTCGATATCTGGGGCAGTCCGTTCACCGACAAAGCAAAGGTGACCGAGCGTTTCCGTCGGGTGAACTTCGGAGCGCTCGAGATCGACGTCACGGTCGACGATCCCAAGGCCTACACGAAGCCGTGGACGGTCAGGGTGAACCAACGGATCATGGCGGACGGCGAGTTGATCGAGTTCATCTGCAACGAGAACCAGCAGTTCACCAGTTACCTGGCGGGCGCCGCGAAGGCAGGCGCGGGAAAGTGACGGCCTTCAGTTAGCAATCAACGCGATGCCGACGAGCGGCGAGCGGGAGCTTCTGACGGTCGGCGGCCGGGACATCCCGATCTCGAATCCGCACAAGGTGCTGTTTCCGCAGCCCGCCTACACGAAGCTGGACCTCGTGCAGTACTACCTCGCCGTCGCTGACGGCGCGCTTCGAGCTGCGGGCGGACGGCCCAATGTGCTCGTCCGCTACCCGAACGGCATCGACGGCGAGTTCTTCTTTCAGAAGCGCGCGCCGCAGTCCCGGCCTCCCTGGATCGAAGTCGTCGCCTTGCGTTTTCCGTCCGGCCGGACGGCCGAAGAGGTGGTTCCCCGCGACCCGGCCGCGCTCGCGTGGATGGCGAACCTCGCGTGCCTCGAGCTGCACCCGCACCCGGTGCGCGCCGACGATCTCGACCATCCCGACGAGCTGCGCATCGATCTCGACCCCGTGCCGGGCATCAC
>Ga0068858_100002856_pt1 | contig 17365 bp, 17 predicted proteins | sample KBSSwiS12_FD_66589 | JGI IMG/M metagenome (GOLD analysis project Ga0068858, IMG submission 66589) | Switchgrass rhizosphere microbial communities from Kellogg Biological Station, Michigan, USA - KBS Switchgrass S1-2 | ecosystem: Host-associated > Plants > Roots > Rhizosphere > Soil ...
AAGATAGTACCCCCGACTACCATTAACACGGTTCTGACTCGCATCTGATAATTCCTCCTGCGGTTCAGTGTGTGGTAGCAGAATGCTGGGCGCATCTGTTTAGGGACGAAAGGCAGGAATTCCCGACAGCGGGCGGTCGGGAGGGGATGATCGGTGGACGCGTGGGGTGCAAAAAGGGTGCAAAATTGCGCCCTTTGGATGCTTCAATCGCTCAGTCAGTTCGGTCTTTTTAAAGCGCCGTAGAATTTCGCGTCGCTCGGGATGGGCCAGTGCTCTAAAAATCCAATCGATATTTTACCGGTTGGTGTAGTACCCATGATTCGACACCAATAATCCTTTGGATCGTTGCGAGCGCGGACCCTCAGTCGTACTCGTCGTGCCGCCGCCACCAAGCAGCGCCGGTTTCATTACGACCCTTGGGAGCCCGATCGAGCCACTGCCACATCCCCCACAAGCCATCCACTCCTCGAGCATAGGACGAATAGGCGTGGTAAACGGTACCGTTTTCGATGATGAACGTGCTTACACCTGGTCGCTCACGCAAGTACGTAGCTAAATTAACGCCGGTTCCATAGACGTTCTGGTCCGAGGAGCGCGGTGACTTAAATGGTTCTTCGCGATGATAGTTGTACTCAATTTTTCCTTTGAGCTGCTCTTCCTCGGTGAATCCAACACTGAAATCAAAATTGAAATCACTTTCAAAAGAAGATACCCAGGGAAACGTCCATCCCATGCGCTTCTTGAACGCTTCCAGTTTTTTGAGCGGAGCTCGAGACACCGCACAGAGCATGACATCATGGTTGGCTAGGTGAACCTGGATGCCATTAAACCCATCCGCTATAGCTGAACATGAAGGACAAGCCGCGCTGTATTCAGGTCCAAACATGAGATGATAAATAAGCAGTTGCGATCGGCCTTCGAATAAATCAGCGAGGGAAGCTTCTCCCTTATCAGTGTTGAATTTGTAGTCCTTATCGACGGGAACCCACGGCAATGCTTGTCTCATTTGAACCAATTTGTCGCCGGCACGCGTGTGCTCTTTTTCCGCCTTCAGTAATTTCAGTCGCGCCTTGAGCCAGTCTTCCCGAGTTCCCACTTTGTGAATTTCTTTTTTTGGGCTTTTTTTCATATTGATTATCTCCTTACCAGGCAGGTGGGGCAGATATTGTTGAATCTTTCATATTCGTCGGAACTATCTGGTTTTGCCGGGGTAATAGCCCACTTCAGCGGTTGCCAACGGAAGCTCCTTCGCGGGTTTTTCCAAAAACTGTTTAACTATTGGAATAACTCGCTCTTGTTCAGACGATAGAGCAAAGTGACTTGCAGAAGGGATCACCGCAAGTTCGGCATTGGGAATGAGCTTCGCGCTCTCAGCAGTGTGATCAACGCGGACAAAATCATGATCCCCGCACATGAGAAGTACTGGAACTTTAATAGACGCCAGCTCTTCTTTCGAAATGCCCTCCCAATGGAGACTTCCGAGTTTGGCCCAAATTGTCGGCCAATAGTCAGGCTGTGGGGCTACTTTTTTGTAATTTTCCCTCTGATACTGGATGTTGCTGGAGTCAGCGGTCGGTGGTTGATGGTAATGCGTCATCTCCACATTAAACGCGACCTGAGGAGGACCAAAGGTTGCCGAGTAGGCTGCGACACGTTTCACAACTTCTGGGTAACGAATTCCCATCAAGACCGCGGTGTTGGCGCCGTAGCTTTCGCCTAATACGTCGGCTTTCGAAATTCCAATGGCTTTCATTAGACCAACGACGTCTTTGGCATATTGTTCAATGGAAAGTGGGCGATCTGGAATGTCTACCGTGCGGCCATGTCCCTGCAAATCGACTGTAATTACTGAGTGATTTTGAGTTAGCAAAGGGAACGAATGCATTCCGGCACTTTGGAATGCAGCAGGAATAAAGATGATCGGGTCGCCACTTCCCTCGATCTCATAGTACATCTTGAGACCGTTGACGCTTGCGTAGCCGCTCTCCTTTTTGACTTTAGCACTAGTTGATTGCATAGTTCCCTTCTCACTTAGCTTGCTCTGAGACTGATCTGTTTTATATTTAGGCATCGCTCGATTGGTTAGGAATAGGAAAACAAGAACTGCACTCCAGAGTTTTTGATTTCGCACCTCGCAATTCATTTTTTCACCACCGCTTCAGGATGAGCTTCTTCCCACTGATATTTCTTTCGCGATCCACTTGCGAACTGTTCGCAATAAATTCCTAGGAAGTAGTTCCACCCTCTTTCGTGCCCTCTCGCCTCAGCGGTGTCCGGGAGGTCAGAGTGGATAAGTGTCATGAGCGTGTCTTGGCCTTGCTGTCTAAAGGTCACCGTGACCTTTGATTCTTTGCCCAATGTATTTGGCGACACCCAAGTGTGCTGCATTCGATTCGGTCGTGCCATTTCCGTAAAGCGACCGTAATGGGACGTTGCTTTGAGATGCCAATAAAAGAGACCTCCAACTTTGGGATCCAGAGCAAACTCCTCAGCGGCATTCCAGGGCGTGCCGGGAATTTTGGGATTCAGCCAACCTTCAAAGGCATCGTCTGGAGACGTCGGAATTAGCCGTTCAATTTTCAGGTTGATCGTTTTGTCCGTTTTCATTTTTTTCTCTCTTTGTTCTTTTTTTGATCCTTAAAATATTGCTGAAATGTGTCCAAGCGCTCGTTCCAGAAACGCTCGTACTCGTGAACCCATCCCGCTACTTCGCGAAGAGGCTGTGCTGTTAGCGAAATAAAAACTTCCCGACCTTGCTTTTGTCGTTCAATGAGGCCGGCCCTTTCGAGAAGCTTTAGGTGCTTCGTCACCGAGTTAAGCGCCGTGTCGAATGGTTCCGCTACATCCAAAAAACGGGCGGGGCCATTCGCCAGACGCTCAATAATTGCTCGCCTTGTTGGATGGGAGATCGCGGTCATGACATTGGTAAGCTGATCCATTTTTTATATTACACCCTAAGGTGTAATGTTTTGCAAGAGGTTTTTAAATTTGCATTAAGTATTCGATGTTAGGAGGTAATGTGGAGCTAGCGCCGCACCGTTTTGAAACAGCATCGGAGTTAACGCAATTTCCTAAGGTGCTTCTAGAGGCATCGTGCGTCATTCGAAAAACAGACGACGCTGGATCTCAACACGCCGGAAGACACCGATGAAACACGGGCGGTGCAAGGCGCATTCCTGAGCGCCGCGAGGATGAGCAAGGAAATTGATGTGGGTCGAGTTGTGGGTTGGGCCTGAAAGAACCGATCAATCCTAACTGCTTTGGAAGGAATGGCGGGGACGACGGGGCTCGAACTCGCGGCCTCTGCCGTGACAGCAGCACGGGTTTAACGTACCTTCAACGACATAGAAGAGCTCGGACGGCAGTGTAAGTCATTGGAAGTAGTTCGCAAAGATCAGTCTGCGGATCGAGAAAAGTATCCCGTCCGGGAGCGTATGGTTACGCCTGCCTGTTTCGGTCGGATCGCGATCTTTCGGAACGTATCATCTCGAATTGGGTTTGAGGGGTAGTATGCCAGTTCATAGGAAGATCGAAGTTCTTCGGCGATTTGTCGGAAGTAAGTTTTAGGGTCGGTGGTTTCTGCATCAACATGCTGGCCGCCCGTTTCTTTCGCAACACGATTCATAACACGGATCCCGTATTTGTTGCGGGCAGTGAGCTTGCCATGCTTCTTGTCGGTATATCGGACGGTGAAAATGAGAACGTTCGCACTCTGGGCAGCTTCGATGGCTGTCATCATGTCATAAGAACTGGAGTTGTCTTCTCCGTCGCTGAAAACAAGCAGTGCCCGACGGCCACTCTCGTTTGCGAGTTTTTCAGTGATGGAGTAGAAGATTGAGTCGTAAAAAGCAGTGCCGAGATCGCGACTTTCTTTTAGGCCCAATTCCGGGAAATGTCCAGCATTGTGACGGTAGGTGTCGAGTTGTTGCATCATTTGCGCGCTAGACTGTGAAAAGTCACTCACCAGCCGGATGTGATTTCCGAAACACACGAGAAATACACGGTCCTTTGGGCCCAAGACGTCTTTCAAGAAGACTTGAAGGTCACGCTCATGTTGCTTGGAGAATTGATCCTGGCTCCCGCTGAAGTCGACGATTAGCCCGAGAGTGAGAGGAACATCCTTACTGCGGGCAAAGAAGGAGATCTTTTGAGGCACCGCGTCCTCGAAGACTTCGACATCGTCGTTGGTAAGGTTCTCGACGAGAGCGCCGCGCGAATCGCGGGCTGAGAACGCGACGTTCACCAATCTGACATTCACCCGGATCGATTCCTGACCGAGCCCGTTAACGACAAAGAGACAAAAGAGCGAGCCAAGAATGACAAGGCAGATTCTGGGGCTGGACTGGAATTCTGAAATCGGCGACCGTCGGGTACGCATATCGGGAAATACGCTGGATTCTAATATGACAGTTCCCTGGACTGAGAGCCAGATCTGTACCCAGTTTCCACTTCTTTCACGATTGCCGCTGGACCGGTTGCCTGTGAATAGGTCGCTATCAGTCTCTGTTGCCGAGTTTCGGGCGGTTAGTCGGCAACCCTTCCTTTACAGGGTTATGGAAGAGTTGCCCGCTATTCGACAGGAGCAATCAACATACTCGCCACGGCTCATGATCTGTCTTTTCCCCCTTAGAAGGCATCGTTGGTCAAGATTAGTTAGGGGGAGCTTGGTATGATTCGTGACGGCTTCGACGAACTCCTTGATCGCTCGCGCGACGAGTTGAGGGTTTGTTTCTCCAGGTAGTTAGTTTGAAATTTTCCGATGCCGCTTAGCTGAACGACGACTGTGCCTTCCTTTGCTGCGACAAAATGAGGGATGCCGGCCGGAATGACGATGAAACTGCCTGCTGGATAGCCTTTTAGCTTCGCTGAGTCGAATTTCGCGCCCTCTCCCAGATACCAAGTGCCTTCGATTACCGTAACTAGTTCGTCTTGCGGGTGCGCATGCGCGAGGACACGCGCACCGCCAGGTATTTTCACTCGATCGATCCAGGTACCGCCCTGGCTGGAGTCGCCTAACAGATGCGCTCGCTGTCTCCCATCGCTGTAGTACGGCGGCGTAAACCACCGTACTTCGTTCGCAGTTAACGCGACAATCCCCTTCTTGCTGCGTTCGGCCAAGCTTGTTGCCCATGCAACTGCCGTAACGATTGTGACCACGGTCGCGGCAGCAGAAAGGACTCTTTTCATCATCTATTCTCCTCTCCCAAAACTGTCTTGGATCGCAGCTGGTTCATCGGCGCACATTGTACTGCGGAGAACCTCAAGCGGCCAGCCCGGGGCCGCGATGCCGAACTGCTTGGCGTATGAGGCAGGTGGCGAAGCTCTTCCCCTATGGGAGGGAGATATGATTTTCCTTTGCCTAGTGCAGCGTTACGTATTCTGCTTTTGCTTGCTTCAGGATGGGAGTGTCCGGGTCGGCGTCTTTCCAGAGCGCGAGAAAATCTTGGTAGGCGATCTTGGCTTTGCTTGTTTCTCCCGACAAAGCGTAGGCCTTACCCAGTTTCCAGTGGGCAAGCGCACCGATGGGCTCACTTCGGACCACACCGGAGTGATCGAGAATCTTCTGAAACTCACCGGCGGCTGCGGTGCCTTGTTTTGCCGCTAGATAGGCATCGCCTCGCACGTAAACCGGGTAAAGAACAAAATTCAATGTCACAAAACTAGTTCCGAATTCGTAAGGGCTCGCGGCGGCCAGAGTTTCGATGGCCTTCTCAGGATCGCCACTCCGAAGCAAAACGGCTGCATGGATCGTAGGCAAATAGGTGAATTGCACAATTGTATTTTCCGGGAAGCGCCTTCCCAAATCGGCGGCGAGCCTCTTGGCGTGCTCGGAATCGCCAGCCAGCGCCAGCGCAATGGCTGACAAACCTTCCACGTCTCTGCCATTGGAGCGCGCGAGTGCGGCTCGTGCTTGCTGCTTCGCCAACTCCCGGTTACCTACCAGAACCTCACGAACCCCAGATTCCGCCTCGTAGAGCGCCTCTGCCTCTTTTTCATCTGCTTTGTGCGCGGACTCGATCGCGCGGCGTGTCAGAGCGCGCGCTTTATTGAGTTGCCCGCCATACAAGGCCGTGTCCGCTTGGTAGTTCAGCATCTGGTCTTCCTCTCCCGGCTTGCCCATGAGTTCCGCTGCCTCGCGCTCCATCGCGTCAGTGTCATGCCGAAGGAAAGCAACCCAATAAAGGTTGAGGTGAACCTGCGGTATGTCCATGTTGTGACCTTGCGCCTCCCGTGCGGTTGCTAAAGCTTCGTCCACCTGGTTGAGTTGCAGATAAGCGCCCGCCAGGTCTGCGTAGGCGTTCCCTTTTTCGGGATTGAGTTTTAGGTCTTCCTTATACTCGACGAGGGCTTTCTCGTAGTTACCCAGTTCGCTGTAAAGGAAGCCCAGATTGCCGAGCCGAGTGTCGCGGGGGTAAGTTTGCGCTGACAATTCATAGACCTTGCGGGCTTCCTCCAGGTTGCCGGTGACAAACATTTCATAGTGCGAGGCAAGATAGAATTTTTCCCGCTCACTCACGCGCTCTCGCAGTTCATATGCCCTGCGGACGTTCTCTGCCGAACGGACGGTCTCGTTAAGGTCAGCATAGCTAGTTCCCATCCTGGCATAAGCCATGGCGAACTTCGGATCGAAGCTGATTGCCCGCTGAAACAAAGGAATTGCTCCCACGTAATCGCTCTGTACCACCATGGCCTTGTACCCGAGGCTGTAGGCTTTGAGGGCTTCAAGCGAGCGTGTGGTTACGCTTTCCGCTGGCGCGTCATATTTCTGCACCGACGCCAACGATTCTCCGAGCTTGCTGCGCATTTTCGAAGCCACTTTACCCAAAGCGTCGAGAACCTGGTTCTTGTCTGTGGCTTGCGCTTCAGTGCTCCCCAACGAGTCTCCGTTCGAACAGTTGATCGATTGCAAAGTCAAAAGATAGTGCGTACCGACCTGCGAAATCGTTCCATTAAGGACCGCTGCGCTACCCGTTCGCTGGCAAACTTCCCGTGCCAGTTGGTTGGTCAAGCGTGAGTCTTCGGGTTGGGACATCAAAGACAAGGTCTGCGCGATACGCTCGTCGGAGAGCAAATTCAAAAAAGGTGACTGTTCCAGCTGCGACGCCAGTCCCTGTCGCAACGCACCATCGAAAACAGGATCGCCCGTCGAGTTAGTGAAATCAGCCAGCACAACTGTGTCCTTGTCAGTGAGCTTGGCTGAACGCGTGGAAAGCAGGATCATAACCATAATCGCAATGAGTAACAACGCCGCTGGTAGAGCGATACGACGTGGCCAAACTGATGTACGCGCCACCCTGGCACTCTTAGGAGAATGCATCGGTTCGTTACCGTTGCTCTCCCCGTGAACTTCCGTGACCGGCAAAAGAAACCGATAGCCTCGTTTGGGTACTGTCTCGATATATTGCTGGTCCCCGGTCGAATCTCCCAACAATTTGCGCAAGGCCGAGATGTTGATCGTTAGGTTGGCATCTTCCACAAAGGTGTCAGGCCAGACCTTCTGCATCAGCTCGTCCTTTGTCAGCAGCCGCCCGTTGCTTTTGATAAGGAGGATCAGGATCTCAAAAGCTTTCGGGGCCAGAGAAACGGGCTTGCCATCGCAGAAAAGAAGATGCTCCGCGGGGTCGCAGCGAAACCTTCCGAACTCGTATAAAGCTTTTGTTTCTGGGGACATCGCTGTCCTTGGAATTTCCTTAGAATTTCGTAGCAAGCCACTAAGGACAATTTTGCATGGGATCGCCCACTTGCATGTGGGGCGACGTTCTCAGCGTGACTAGGCGGGATTCTAGTGGAATCGGGCGGATGCGACAAGCTGACAGGTCTCACCACGGCGATAGTTTGTCAGCAGAAATGGGGACACTAGGCGCCGGGGAAGAAAGTTCGCGAAATTGAGATTCGCAAAGAAGCGTCACGCTGCGTTTACATCGTCGCGACTGTTCATTCAACCGTTTTGGAGACGCTCAATAAATGGAGAGCAGTCTGCCGATGGGACGACTGTACCCATTGACAGAATGATGACCGAGCTTTTACAAGCGCGGCTATTCACGATCATCCAATCCGCAGCCGCAGACGAGGCTCGCAAAACGTCTCGAACGTATGAGGGCTTCCTATTTCGTTGGCCGTGAACCGCTGATGAGGATATCTACCAACCTCCTGGCGCTTTGTTGCCAGTCGGGTGTGGAGGCCACGTTAGACACGCCGATGAGCGCTCGAAGCAGGTCGAATGGGTCGAGGTCATTGCGTATATCGCCGCTCTTGATGGCGCGTTTCACCAGCGCATCGATCGCTCCTTGAATCTGAGCGCGGGAACCTTCGTACAGCTTCGCCGCGCCGCCAACGAACGTATTCAGTGCAGGTGCAATGATGTGCTTCGCCGCAATGTAATCAACGAACAAAAACATCCAGGCCCGCAAGGCCTCGATCGGAGGCATTGTCTCGGCGAACTTCCGCTGAGCTGCTGCCAACCTCTCGACCTCAGTGCGATAAACCGCCTCGATCAAGGCGTCGCGGCTTGGAAAATGCCGATATAGGGTTCCCGCTCCCACGCCTGCTTCTTTGGCAATATCGTCGAGGCTCGCGTTGGCACCGCGGCGCGTGAACGCCCCCTTTGCCACCTCCAGAATGCGCTCGCGATTGCGCTGCGCGTCGGTGCGCGGCTTCCGCTCGGGCGGTTTTGAACTCTTCTTAGCCATCCAAAATATTTGCAACCGGAGAGTGTCTCCGGTTATCTTATCAGTAATTCGGAGACACTCTCCGTTTTATTAGAACTTCCGGCGTTCGTCAACCGGGGAAAGGAGTACCGGCAGATGATGAAAAAATTAGCGATCCATAGACAGCCGAGAAATCAGGACTGTGCCGACTCGATGAGCTTGGCGGAGCGAGAGTTGGCGGCCTTCTTCGGAGCGGTAAACGAGTTGTTCGGGTCTGAACTGGCGGAACTGTCCGCCAAACAATGGTTGCGTGAATTGGAAGCAGCCGACGATTTACCTGCTTCAACGTCCGAATGGCAAACACTGACTGCCAAGGCTTCGTTCTGGCTCGCAAAGCGAGTGAACGTCTTGTCTTTAACGACTGAATTCGCAACTACGTAGGAGGCAAACATGCGTATTTTCGTAACTGGCGCCACGGGGTTCATTGGTTCCGCAATTGTTCAAGAACTTATCGAGGCAGGCTATGAGGTGCTCGGTCTCGCCCGGTCCGATAAGGGCGCAGCATCTCTGGCCAGGGCAGGAGCCAAGGTGCATCGCGGCTCGCTCGAAGATCTGGAGAGCCTTCGGAGCGGAGCGGTCGCATCCGATGGCGTTATCCACACCGCGTTCATACACGACTTCAACAATTATGGACCTGCCGTAGAGACGGATCGGCGTGCCATCGAAACAATGGGTACGGCCCTTCAAAGGTCCGGCCGCCCGCTGATTGTCACGTCTGGCCTCGCCCTTCTCGCTCCGGGGCGGCTCGCAACCGAACAGAATGCACCGAGTCCAAACTTCCCGCGCAAGTCAGAACAGACGGCGATGGAGTTCGCATCCCGCGGCGTGCGGACGTCGGTTGTGCGTCTGCCGTTCTCGGTGCATGGTGACGGCGATCACGGATTCGTTCCGCGGCTGATCCAGATCGCACGCGAAATGGGGATTTCGGCCTATATAGGCGACGGTCTCAATCACTGGCCCGCCGTGCACCGGCTAGATGCGGCTCGTCTCTACAGGCTCGTGCTGGAGAAGGGTTCGACGGGAGCCAGATATCACGGGATCGGAGAGGAAGGAGTGCCGACGCGAGAAATCGCGGAGATGATCGGCCGTCGCCTGGATGTGCCGGTGGTCAGCAAGTCGCAGGAGCAGGCCGCTGAGCATTTTGGCTGGATAGGACTGTTCTTTGGAATGGATGTTGTGGCCTCAAGCGCGATAACGCAGAAAACATTAGGATGGCGCCCAACTCACGTCGCCTTGATCACCGATCTTGAACATGGGACGTATTTCGAAACGGAAAAGGCCGCGGCGGCTCTAGGTAGCTAAGCGTTCCCGCGGTTGATAGAGATATGAAGCGGTCAGCGTATAGGGAGGAAAAAGTGGCCAGCACAATGACGAATATATTTGGAGGAACATCAACGACAGAAGATGTTTTGTCGGGAATCGATCTGCGGGGCAAGCGGATTCTTGTTACCGGTGTTTCGGCCGGCCTTGGAGTTGAGACCGCCCGCTCACTAACGGCGCATGGCGCTCGCGTGATAGGCACGGTACGCGATCTGGCCAAAGCGGAAAAAGCCACCGCACAGGTGCGAAAGGACGCCATCGATGGCGGCGGCAGCTTCGAACCGATCGAACTCGATCTGGCCAGCCTTAATAGCGTGCGTGCCTGCGCCGATAAGCTGCTGGCGAAAGGCAAATCGCTCGACGTGATTATCGCTAACGCTGGAGTTATGGCCACACCCTTTGGCCACACTATCGATGGCTTTGAGACCCAATTCGGCACCAATCACCTCGGGCACTTTGTGCTGGTCAATCGCATTGCGTCGCTGCTTCGCCCAGGTGGACGTCTCATCAACGTGTCTTCTGCGGGCCACCGCTATTCCAACGTTGATCTTGATGATCCCAACTTCGAACGGACAGCATACGATCCGTTTGTTGCGTATGGCCGTTCGAAGACAGCGAACATCCTTTTTGCGGTCGCTTTTGACGCGCGGCATCACGAGCGCGGCATACGCGCATCGGCGGTGCATCCCGGCATCATCCAGACGGAGTTAACTCGTCATATGGATCCAAGCTGGTTACAGGCGAGACTGGATCAGATCAATCAGCAGCTTCGAGACGCGGGTAAGGTGCCCTTGCAGCAGAAGAGCATGCCGCAAGGGGCAGCGACTTCGGTGTGGGCCAGTGTGGTTGCTCCAGCCGGTGAAATTGGAGGGCGGTATTGCGAGAACTGCCATGTGGCCGAGATCGTCCCGGATGAAGTGCCGACCAGTGCCATGACCGAAGGAGTGCGCGCGTATGCGGTGGATCGAAAAACGGCCGACGTCCTTTGGAAGAAGAGCGAAGAAATGGTGGGAGAATCGTTCTCACTCTCTCGGTAGAAGTGATGAGCAAGAACAGGAGACTGGAAATGACTGAACAGGCTGACCTCGCCGGCAGCTTCACCCTGCCTGGCACATCGCTGACCGTTAACCGCATGGGCTACGGCGCCATGCAACTCGCGGGCCAGCACGTCTTTGGGCCGCCACGCAATACCGACGAAGCCATTGCAGTTTTGCGAGAGGCGGTCGAGTCCGGCGTGAACCATATCGACACCAGCGACTACTATGGTCCGCATGTCACCAACCAGATCATCAAGCAGGCGCTTCATCCTTATCCGAAGAGTCTGGTGATCGTTACCAAGCTCGGCGCTCGACGAGGTGCAGATGCCTCCTGGATTCCTGCTCTCTCCGGGCAGGAGCTCATTGACGGCACTCACGACAACCTGAAGAACCTCGGCCTCGATGTTCTGGATGTCGTCAATCTTCGGGTGGGTGGATTTACAGAACCATCTGAGGGATCGATTGAGGAACCGCTGACTGTGCTCGCAGAGCTTAAGAGACAGGGACTCATCCGTCATATCGGCTTGAGCAACGTAACAGCAAAGCAGGTGGCTGAGGCGCAGGCGATCACGGAGATCGTCTGCGTGCAGAACTTCTACAACGTCGCACAAAGGAAGGATGATGCGTTCATCGACAACCTCGGCTCTCAGGGGATCGCTTATGTTCCGTTTTTCCCTTTGGGCGGGTTCACTCCATTGCAATCGTCGGCACTCGACGCAGCCGCAGCATCACTCAAGGCAACGCCCATGCAGCTCGCGCTTGCTTGGCTTCTCCATCGCTCGCCCAATATCCTGCTGATTCCGGGGACATCTTCCCGCAAACATCTCCGCGAGAATCTGCAGGCTGCATCACTGCAGATTCCCGCTGTATTGGTTGCCGACCTTGATTCAATCGGAGGATCTCCAAGATAAGCAGGACCGCCTTCGAAATTGGAGGTCGCGACGGCGCGTCCGGCCCACGCCGAGCACAACTGTCAGTGGTTGTTGATTACGTAATGAAGCGCAACGCATCCTGACTTAAAAAACTTCGATTCAACAAGTTTTAGCTGCAATCTCTCCGGCAAGCTAACACCCTCCAACAGCCGTCTCCCTTCTCCTGCAATGATTGGGCCAACGACAAAGCGATATTCATCGACTAAGCCAAGCTCTATAAGCTGTGAAGGGACACTTACGCCGCCGAGCAGAATGTTTTTCCCTTGTTCTTGTTTCAGTTTGCGTATTTCGTCGCCAGGGTCGCCCCGAACAATTCTCGTATTTCTATCTTGAGCGCTGTCTAATGACCGTGAAAAAACAATCTTGTTGATGGAGTCAAATGTCTTGGCAAATTCGTTCGATGCCTTAGTCATCGACTGGGTTTTTGCGACTTCGGGCCAAAAAGGAACCATCAATTCGTAGGTTTTACGCCCACAGACAAGCAGGTCCACATCTCGCATGAGATGTGTGAAATATTCATGAGTCTCTTCGTCACCAATTTGTTTGGTGTGATCGACGCAGCCGTCCAGGGTAGTGTTGATCGCGAAGATTAGCTTTCTCATTTGATTGTCCCTGCCCCTGACGTCGGCTCACGTCTAGTCGACGCCCATGGTGCCTGTCCGCAAAGGCCCGTTAGGACGGTAGGTGCTGATGATGACGCCCGAGGACACAGCCTTCGTGCTGACGAGCGCGAGTTCGCGCGGCGGGGTACCATCCGAGAACAAACGCTTGCCCGTACCTAACAGAACCGGAAAGACGAGCAGCAAGATCTCATCCGCAAGCTCGTGTTCGAGCAGCACCGGTGTCAGCGTCGAGCTGCCCCAGACGATCAGGTGCGGTCCGTCCATTGCCTTAATGCGGCGAACGCCCTCGACGATGTTCGATCCAAGGCTCTCGGCCGGCCCCCATGCCAGACTGTCCGGCCTGTGGGTCGCGACGTATTTCGTCGCTCCGTTTATCGCCTCCGCCATCGGAGTCTTCGGGGCGCTTGGCCAAAAGCCGCTCCAGATATCGTAGACTCGGCGGCCTAGCAGCAGATCGAAATCGTCGCCGTGAGCCGCGACGATGGCCTCTCCCCCCTCGGGGTTGTCATGCGGCGCCGCCCATCCACCGTGAGGGTAGCCGGGATCTTCCTTCGGCCCGCCGGGGGCCTGAATCACGCCGTCCAGCGAGATATGTTCCATGATCTTGATCTTTCTCATGAAGTCTCCTCTCCCATACAACGCTACTCAATTTCGGTTGCCGAAAACTGCAAAACATTTGGTCCGTCGCCGGTTTTCCGGTATCCAACACGCTCGTCCACGCCGTTCAGTTGTCGCCAAACGGCCCGCACCTCGACCGGCACCCGGCAAGCGAGGACGCCCTTGCGTGCCCAGGCCAGCGCTTCGTCTATGTTAGCGACTTCTATCACCCAGAAACCGCCGATGTGCTCCTTGGTCTCCACGTATGGCCCGTCGGTGATGAGCACCTTGCCGTCGGGCTGCGTCCGCAACGATTTCGCCTCCCTTGCCGGGCGCAAGCCGCCAACGAAAACCCCGATACCAGCAGCAACAATCTCTTCGTTGAGCACCTCGATATCGCGCTCCATCGCCGGGTCCACTGTGGATGGGTCAAAGTCGTCGGGCAACTGAATCGCAACCAAAAATTGAGGCATGATTTCTCCCTTAACGGTCCTCGGGCCAGCGGCCCAGGCTGGCGCACTGCATCGTTCATCTTATAGTCGTCGTGCACAGCAAAAATCGACAGCTGAGCCGACCTTTTTTTGTCTGAATTCCGCAAGACACCGGGCGAGACATCGAAGAGGAAGCGATCTGCGCAGGACAAGTTGGTCGAGGGGATAATGCTGGCGACCCGGATTTCTACCAAAACCCACTCCTGTCCAACGGTCGTGGCTGACAGAAAAAACGTAGGACGCTCGCTTTTTCGCTTATCGTCCCCTAATATTGCCTGATTTCGAGAAGGTCAGGGCTGCTAGTGCTTGAAAGGAATGGCGGGGACGGCGGGACTCGAACCAGGCGTTCTAACCGGCGGAACTATGGGAAACTTAGGTTAAAACTGCAAAGCTAGAATTGACCCTTCCGTGAAGAACATAAAAATGCTGGTAGCTTTGATGTCCTGAGTTGGTCTCTTGGGACAGATGGCTATTGCAGTAAGTGCCGTCGCTAGCTAGATTTGGCACAGGGATAATTGTGGGCGTAGACGCACAGCATAAGGATCCAGCGGGCGTTGCAGCAATCGCTAAATGCGAATTCCGCCAGCTAAGCGGCGAGCACTATTCGCAATCCTATGTTCACTCCTCTCTGATGAGGTGTGAGAGCAGAAAGTGAACGCTTCAAATGAAACCCGATAGAAAGTTTCTTAAAGCCCTGCCGAAAGTCCTCCTACACGAACATTTGGATGGCGTGTTACGGTCCGCAACCGTCGTCGAGTTGGCGAAGGATGATAAATATTCGCACCTTCCTACTAGCGATCCCCAAATGTTGGCGCAATGGTTTCATGAAGGCGCGAACAAGGGCAGTCTCGGCAAATATCTTGAAGGTTTTGCGCACACGATTGCAGTGATGCAAACCGAGGAGGCGCTCGAGCGGGTTGCCTATGAAGAGGCAGAAGATTTGGCAAACGATGGTGTGGTCTATTTTGAGACCCGCTTCGCGCCTATTTTTCACACGAAGAAAGGGCTGACGCACCAACAAATCGTCGCCGCGGTGTTGAAGGGACTGGAACGAGGCCGGAAAGATTTCGGAATACGTTCGGGATTAATTATTTGTGCGATGCGCAACATGAATATATCTCTGGAGATGGCAGAGCTGGCTGTTGATTTTCGCGAACGTGGTGTCGTTGGATTCGATCTGGCGGGTGAAGAGGGAGGGTTTCCTCCCAAAAAACATGTTGATGCGTTCCATTACATTCAGCGGGAGAACTTCAACATTACAGTCCACGCCGGAGAAGGCTATGGGAAGGAGTCGATCTGGCAGGCGATTCAGTATTGCGGCGCGCACCGCATCGGGCATGGCACGCGGCTGATTGATGATATTGCTGTCGTCGATGGGAAAGTAGTGAGAATGGGGGACCTGGCCCAATACGTTCTGGACAAGAGAATTCCTTTAGAGATTTGCCTGTTAAGCAACGTTCATACCGGGGCAACACCCAGTCTGGCGGAGCATCCATTCAGAATTCTATATCAGGAAAAATTTCGCGTTACCCTCAACACCGACAACCGCTTGATGAGCGATACCAGCATGACCCGTGAGTTTGAAGCTGCTGCAAATACATTCGGTTTGTCACTGGATGATTTTGAGAAGATCACCGTCAATTCGATGAAGAGCGCGTTCCTACCTTACAAGGTGCGGTGCGATTTTATTTATTCGGTGCTCAAGCCGGGATACGCGAAGATTCGTCAATCGCTCAAGCCAGAGAATTCTTAACGAATCAACATGCCCGCGATAGACGCGGACATCAGGTTGGCCATGGTACCGGCAAGCATTGCGCGTATTCCCAGCCGGCAGAGTTCGTCTTTCTTGTTCGGCGCCAGCGCGCCGATTCCACCGATTTGAATTCCAATTGAACTGAAGTTGGCAAAGCCACATAGGGCAAAAGTCGCGATAGTAAATGACCGCGGATCCATTGCCGCCTTCTGCGTTCCTAGGATGGAAAATGCAACCAGTTCATTCAGTGCCATTCGGGTACCAAGCAAATTGCCCACAATTGGGCAGTCTTTCCAGGGAACCCCGATTACCCACGCGACGGGGGAGAGGATCGTTCCAAGGATCTGTTCCAGGCTTGATGGAAACCGATTAAAACCAAAATGCGCCAGCCCATTGTGGATTCCTGAAAGGATGCCGTTTGTCAAAGCGATCAGGGCAAGAAATGAAATCAACATCGCGGCAATGTTTAGAGCGAGGTGCAGGCCGTCAATGGTTCCGCGAGAAATAGCGCCCACCAGATTTTGCTTTTTTCTCAGTTCTGTTTCTTCCTCACTGATGACTACGCGTCCGGCGGTCTTGGGCTGTTCGGTTTCGGGCACAAGCATTTTAGAAACCAGAATTGTCCCGGGAGCAGTCATGATTACTGCACTCAGAAGATGTTTTGGATCGATGCCAAAAAGAATGTACGCAGCCATAATTCCCCCCGAAACATGCGCCATTCCGCTGGTCATGACGGTCATGAGCTCCGAGCGGGTAAGTTCGGGCAGGAAGGGCCGGATCGTTAACGGAGCCTCGGTTTGTCCCATGAAGATGCTTGCGGCGACATTCAAAGATTCGGCGCCGCTCGCACCCATAAAACGTGTCATCACTCGTGCTGCCTGCCGAATGATGAACTGCATAATTCCATAGTGATAAAGAACGGCAAAAAATGCGGCGATGAAAATTACAGTTGGTAATACTTGAAACGCGAAGAAAAAACCGAGATTGGAGTGCTGTTTTCCCAACTCGCCAAATACAAACTCAGAGCCGGCAAAAGCATAACTCAAAAGCTTTTTCACACCATCACCAGCAACCTGAAACATCCGGCGGCCGGCTTCAATCTGTAATACAAAGATCGCGAACAAGAATTGGAGGGTCAATCCCCACGCAACTGTCTTTAATCGAATGGCACGGCGGTTTGTGGAAAAGGCATACGCGAAGCCCAACATTGTTATTAGACCAAGAAGCCCGGTGAATCGTCCCATTGTTATTTCCCTCCGGAGCTGCGAATGACACGATGCAACATCGGCCTTCTCTGCGCGACCAACGCGTGCTCAATGCGGTAACTCCTCAGCAGCATTTCCCTCGCACGATTTCCCTGTGCGTCGGAATTGTAGTGGACCGTGCACAGCGGCTCGCCGCTGTGCACTGAGTCGCCAACTTTGCGGTGCAAGACGACTCCAACTGCCGGGTCGATGCTATCTTCCTTTTTCTCGCGGCCACCACCTAAGACCACGCATGCTGTTCCCACCGCTTCACAGTTGATTGCAGTGATGTAACCGCTGGCGGTGCTAAGAACGTCGAGCGTATGTTTTGCGCGAGGGAGTCTTTCAGGATGATCGATTGCAGCAACATCTGCACCTTGCAAGGCGGCCATTTGGCGGAATCTTTCCAGCGCCTTGCCCGATTGGATGAGTTCTGCAGAGAAAGTCTTGCCTTGCTCCACAGTTTCAACAGCTTTGCCTAAGTAAAACATCCATCCCGCAAGCTCGAGACACAGCGCAAGAAGATCGCTTGGGCCGCCGCCGCGCAAGACTTCTAGGACTTCAATGACCTCAAGAGAATTTCCCGCCGTCAAGCCGAGAGGCTGATCCATATCGGTGATTAACGCCACAACCGACTTGCCCATGCGTTCGCCGGTTTCC
>Ga0068858_100002857_pt1 | contig 17364 bp, 11 predicted proteins | sample KBSSwiS12_FD_66589 | JGI IMG/M metagenome (GOLD analysis project Ga0068858, IMG submission 66589) | Switchgrass rhizosphere microbial communities from Kellogg Biological Station, Michigan, USA - KBS Switchgrass S1-2 | ecosystem: Host-associated > Plants > Roots > Rhizosphere > Soil ...
ACACCGGCCGACAGCTTCGGATGCAGCCGATAGTTGTTCCAGAGCGAGACCGTGTTATGCGGCACCTGGCCGACCTGCGCGCCCGCCGCGGCGCTCGCCGTGGCGGTGGTCACGTAGGCGTTCTGATAGGCGTAGCCTCCCGCGATGGCCCAGGCCGATGTCAGGTTGCCGTTGAGCGCCACCTCGTAGCCGTTGGTGCGCTGGCTGCCGGTCTGAATGATGCGTGTCGGATCGTTCGGATCGGTCGACCGCGTATTCGTCCGATCGAGGCGATAGGCCGCGGTCGTCATCGTCAGCGACGGCACCATGTTCCACTTCACGCCGACTTCGTAATTGTTGAACCGTTCTGGCTCGAGCTGTTGCGTGATCGTCGTGAGCGACGAGAACTGATCGCCGGAGCTGGGCAGATAGGACACGCTATAGCTGCCGTAGATCGAAAGCGGTGCGATCGGTTTCACGACCACACCGGCTCGTGGGGAGACGAGGTTGTCAGGGCGCGTGAGCGTGGTATTCGACCGATCGTCGTGATACGTCAGGTCGAAACGATCGAAGCGCAGGCCGCCGACAATCTGCAGATGCTGGTTGATTTCCACCTGGTCCTGCGCGTAAGCGGCGCCCAGCCCGGTAGTGAGATGGTTGTCGGCATCCGTTGCGCTCTGACGGAAGGTCACTGGTGTGGTGATCATCGGCGCGCTGAGCGGCACCAGGATCGACGTCGCCGTGTTGTTGAAGTAGCCGGTGTTTCGGAAATTGTCGGTCAGCTGGCGGCCGATTTCCGCCCCGACGAGCAGCGTGTGACGAAGCTGCCCGGTCGCGACGACAGAGGTCAGATCGGTCTGGTTGAAGAGATTCGTGCGATTGGTGGCGTTGTTGTACGCCGTCATGGCGAAGTGCGTCTGGTTGGCCGTCACGGCCCCAGGCACGTAGTTCTGATACGAGCGCTCGTAGCGGGCCAATGAGGTGTGGTTTCGGATGACGAACGCGCCGGCCTGATGCTCGACGGTCACGTATCCGAGATTCACGGCGGCGTCCACATGGCTGTCGGCGGGATTGCCGAAGTACGTGGATGGATCGACGTCGACCGGCTTCCCCTGAAAGGATGTGATCCCGCGATCCGCGACGCGCGTGTCGTTCAAGTATTCATAACTTGCGACGATCTTGGTGCGACCGGTCGGGGTCAACGTGATCGTCGGCGTGATGCCGTATCGCTTCAGCCCGACGCTGTCTCGAAAGCTGTCCGAGTCCTCGAACATGGCGTTGAGCCGGAACGCGGCGGTCTCGCCGAGGGGATGATCCAGGTCAGTCGTCGCTCGCTTGTTGCCATACATCCCTCCCTGTAGCGATGCCTCATAGAGAGGTTGGAAGACGGCTTCTTTGCCGACGCGGTTGACTACGCCACCCGCACCGCCGCGGCCGAAGATCAGCGCGTTGGGCCCCTTGAGCACCTCTACGCGGCTCAGGTTGTAGAGGTCACGGTAGTACTGCACGTCGTCACGGACGCCGTCGACGAAGAAGTCGGCCGACGAACTGTTGCCGCGCATGATGATTTGATCGCGATTGTTCTCGCCCTGATGCACCTGGACTCCAGGGACATAGCGCATCACGTCGCCCATGCTCATCATCAGCTGATCCTGGATTTGTTTCTCGGGCACGATCGCAACCGACTGCGGCACGTTCAACAGGGGCGTCGGGGTCTTGGTCGCGCTTCTGATTGTCGACAGCGGCTCAGTGGGCGTAGCAGTGACGGCAACGGTCTCGCGCACTCCAGCCAGCGCCATGGCGAAGTCCAACTGCTGTGGTGCGCTGAGCGGTACAGTGATGGCCCTGGTGACCTCGCGGAAGCCGTCTGCCGCGACGGTCAGGCTGTATTTTCCCGGCGGCAGCATCAGTTGAAATCCACCCCGTGAGTCGGTCGCCGCCGGGCCAGCGACCGGCCGCCCGTTCGAGGCGACAGTGATGGAGGCGCCGGCGATCGGGGCACCGCTCGGATCTGTCACCTCGCCTGAGAGCCATGACGGCGACGCAGTCTGTGCGGCGGTGGGAAGGGGCAGGCCAACGAGCAGAAGCAGAGATAGAACGAAGAGCCACTGACGCATACACATTCCAGGTCCTCGGCTGGCGTGGACACGGCAAGGCTCCGATAGAATGTGGAGGCCGAGCGGGTCATGCGCCACGCGCGTGATTAAACGGTCTGTTCCGGACTGACGGTCGGCATCCCGCCGGGTGTGTCAGCATCCGGCGGGCGCTAGATTCTTAAATGAGACTGAGTCTCAATTTCAGCTTGTCAAGATTATCTCCGACCATTTCGGTCGGTCAAGCACTACGTTCATGAATCGTATTTGCGGACGAACGGCCGCCAGCGCGCTGGCGGTGGCAGCCTTCGTGTTGTCGCCCGACCTCCAGGCGTCAGCGCCTCGGCGTCACAAAACGCAAGCCGCGAAACCGGCGGTGCAGACTCCACCCCCCGTGCTGGAAGTGCCGGCCGCCACACGTCTGCTGGTCATCGCTCCGCATCCCGACGATGAAGTCCTGGGCGCGGGCGGCTTGATGCAGCGCGTCAAATCAACCGGCGGCACGGTCCGCGTCGTCTACCTCACTGACGGAGACGGCTACCCGGAAGGCGTGAAGGAAGAAGATCACGTCGAGGCGCCGACCGCGAAGGACTACCTGGGCTACGGCAAGCAGCGACGACGGGAAGCGCGAGCGGCTCTCGTGCGACTCGGTCTCGCCGACGCATTCCAGACCTTTCTCGGCTTTCCCGACGGCGGCCTCTGCAGGCTGACGCGCGAGTACTGGTCGGATCGCCGCGCGGCCTACCGATCGCCGTACACGCGCCTCAATCGTCCGCCCAAGGGTGAAATGCTGAGGCCGGCAACGCAATACCGCGGCGAAGATCTGTCGCAGGAACTGGCCCTCATCATCGGCGACTTCAATCCGACGATGATCGCGGTGCCGCGGCGGGAGGATCAACACGCCGATCACTGCGCGGCCTGGTACTTCCTGAACGACGCGTTGAACGACGTGCGCCGCGTCCATCCCGAGTTCACCACCGACGAGATCAACTACATCGTCCACTTCAACACGTGGCCGTTCGAGGAGGAAGGACCGCGCCTCGATCCGCCGCCTGGTCTTCGTGGCGGCGCGTCCGGCTGGATGCGGCTCGCGCTCACGCCGGCCGAGACGCGCTCCAAACGGCAGGCGCTGCGCCGGTTCACGACCCAGATGCACGTGATGGACTGGTTCCTCGACGGCTTCGCGCGCTCCAACGAAGTGTTTTCGCGGCCGCGGCCGTTCAGGGTGATACTTCCGAGCCGGCGCAGCCCCTGCTGCGACCAGTAGATGACCGCGGAGTCGCAGCGCCTGGATTCGCTCGATGTGTTCAGGGGCCTTTCGATTGCCGCGATGATTCTCGTCAGCACGCCGGGGACGTGGACGGCGGTCTACACACCTCTCGATCACGCGCTCTGGAACGGCTGGACCCTTACCGATCTGGTCTTCCCGTTTCTGCTGTTTGCGATGGGCGCGGCCGTTCCGTTCGCTTTGGCTCGCCGGCGCGGCACACCCCAACGGATCGGACGCCACATCGTCCGGCGGGCCGTGATTCTGTTCGCCCTGGGCCTGCTCCTCAACGCCATTGAGGCGGCCACTCCGGTGCAGTGGGCGACGTTTCGCATCCCCGGCGTCCTGCAGCGCATCGCGCTGGTGTTCCTGGCGGTCGCGTGGCTCACCGAACAGGCGTCGCTTCGAACACAGATCGCCGTGGTTGCCGCCGCGCTGATGACCTACTGGGCCGCGCTGACGCTCATCCCGGTTCCCGGCGCGGGCGCCGGCGTGCTCACACCGGAGGGCAACCTCGCGTCGTACATCGATCGCGCGCTGCTGGGACGGCATCTGCTCAACCGCTACTCCGATCCCGAGGGCCTGCTCAGCACGCTGCCGGCGATCGCGACCGCGATGTTCGGCGTGTTCGCAGGTGACTGGCTGAAGGAGCGGCACCGGCCGCACGACAGCGCCGCGCTGTTTGCGGCGGGGCTGGCCGCGACGCTGGCGGGACTCGCGTGGGGACGCCTGTTCCCGATCAACAAGAATCTGTGGACCAGTTCCTTCGCGCTGTTCAGCGGCGGGCTGGCCGCGCAGACACTCGCGCTCTGTCACTGGCTCGTCGACGTACAGGGATGGCGCGCCTGGTCGCGCCCGCTTGCAGCCTTTGGACGCAACCCGCTGCTCGCCTACTTTCTCTCAGTCGGCTTCGACAGCCTGCTCAGTCGCGTCAGAGTGACAGGCGACGGATCGCTCAAGGGCATGGTGTACCGGAGCACGTTCGCGCCGGCGCTTCGACCGTGCTGCGGAGCGGAAGCGGCAAGCCTTGCCTACGCGATTGTCTACGTCATGTTGTGGGGCGTGATCCTCGGCGAAATGTACCGCCGCCGAATTTTCGTCCGCATCTGAAGGTATCATCGCGGGCAATGGCCCATGTGTCCCTCGATGCGTCCGCCCCACGTCCGACTGGCGCCTGGTACCGCGAGGTCACATCGACTCAATGGAAGGCGTTCGTCGGCTGCTACCTCGGATGGGTGCTCGACGGATTCGACTTCACCATCCTCACGTTTCTCCTCGTCGACATTCAGCGCAGCTTCACGGTCGACAAGGCACTGGTCGGCTCTCTCGGCACCATTACGCTGATCTTCCGTGTGGCCGGAGGCATCGGCGCCGGCACCGCGGCCGATCGCTGGGGCCGCAAGGGCCCGCTGATGTTCTCGATCCTCTGGTATTCGGCGTTCTCGTTTCTCGGCGGCTTCTCGACGTCGTTCCGGATGCTGTTCGCGATCAGGGCGCTCTTCGGCATCGGGATGGGCGGCGTGTGGGCGGCGGGCATGCCGCTGACGCTCGAGCACTGGCCCGCGCACCTTCGCGGGACCGCGTCCGGCCTGATGCAGAGCGGCTACTCGATGGGCTTCCTGCTGTCGTCGCTCGTGTTCGAATTCATCTACCCGCAATTGAACGGCGGCACCGATCTCGGCTGGCGCTGGATGATGTGGATCGGCATCCTGCCGTCGTTCCTGGTCTTCTTCATCATGCGCGGCGTTCAGGAAAGCCCCGTGTGGCTCGAACGTCAGCGTCACCTGAAGCAGCACGATCAGCGCGATTCGCTGTCGCTGCTTCACCTGTTTCATCCCAGTTTGATCTGGACCACGCTCCACACGTCGATCCTCATGGGCGCGTTCCTCTTCATGTACCACTCGATCACGTACTGGTACCCCACGCTGATCACGCAGATGCATCGACCGACGCTGCCGTATCTCGCGGCGTTGAACATCGGCGGGATCACCGGCGGGATCGCATTCGGTCGCGTGTCGGAAGGGGCGCTCGGCCGACGCGGCTCCGCCACGATCGCCACGCTGGTGGGAATCCTGGTGATTCCGCTGTACGTCTTCACGCAGAATACGAGTCTGATGCTGGCCGGGGCGCTGGCGATGGGCTTCTTCGGTGCGGGGAACTTCGGCGTTGTGCCGGGTTACCTCACGGAGCGCTTCCCGACGGTCGCGCGAGCCGTCGGCGCCGGTTTCGCGTACCACGTCGGCGCGGGCCTCGGATCGTTCACGCCGACGCTGGTCGGCCTGCTGCAGGACCGAGGCCTGCCGCTGCCGACGGCGATGGCGGCCTGTATCGCCGGCTCGGGCACGCTGGTCATGATTCTGATGTGGCTCGGACCCGAAACCCGCGGGCGTCACTTCCATGCGACCGACTAAAGCACATTCGCTTCGAAGTAGTGCAGGCCTTTAGGCCTGCAAACACGGCGGACCTGAAGGTCCGCACTACATCCATCGAAAACGCGCTAGCCACTCGACCCGTCCCCGCGACGGAGCGTCGCCGCCCACTCGCGCAACTCGATGCGTTGAGCGATGCTCGTGCGTGCAAGGCGCTCCAGGTATGCGATCGCGGCCCGGCTCTCTCCTCGTGCGACAAGGTCCCGCACGAGCCGGTGCCACACCACGTCGTCGCCGTACGCCAACTGCTCGGATGACGGCGCCTCGGATGCGCGTTCGAGATAGACGACGGCCGCCTCCCGGTCGCCGTCGCGAAGGGCAAGGGCGCTCAGCGTCATGTTCGCCGTATAGATCGCGGTGCCGTAGGCCGGATCGTCGGTGAACCTCGGGGCCAGCTTCAAGGCATCGGTGGCGTATCGTTTCGCCTGGTCGTGCCCGAGCTCGAACCGGCCTCGAAGATTGTCGTCGTTCAAGCGGTCGAACTCGGAGACCATTCTGAAGGCGTCCCGCGCCAGATCCGGCAGCTGCTCGAATCGCTTCCGTTCGGACAAGGCCGCGACGTACGCGTCGCGGTCGGCAGGCGCCACTCCCTTCGGCCGCGGGGAACGACGCCGCAGGCTGAGAAGGGTCGTGTGCGCGAAGACCGCGCGTGGGTTGATCTGCAAGGCGCGGGTGAGATACGACTCCGCCAACGACGCAGGATCGATCGCCAACCATGGCCGTCCGCCGGAACCTGAGAGGAACCATCCGGTCGCCGTGAGCAGTTCTTCGTCGGTCGACTGCGCGAGCCTCACTCGAAGCGCAGTCGCGTAAGGGGACTGCGGTGCGCCGGTGCCCACGAGACGCAGGCTGTTTCGGCCAGATATGAGCTCCGAGCCCAGGAGTGCGTCGCGGTAGAACCGGCCCAATCGGGCGACCCAGCGTCCCTCGGGATTCAACGCTCTGGCACGCAGCAGCATCTGCTCCGCCAGCGGTTTGTCCGCGACCTCCAGGAAGTCGGCGGCGTGCCCCAGCACAACAGCGCTGACGTCTGATCGCACCGTTTGCGCAATCCATGCAGCCTTCGCCTGCGCGTAGCCGGACGGGTCTGGAGGAAAAAATGGCGCAACGTCCCCCGGAAAGATCCGGGCCTCGACTGCGCCGGCCAGATCTGATTCCGGATGGTGTTCGATCAGCCAGACGATATATCTCCGCCTGACATCGAGGAGGCGATCGTCGACGACCTTATTGGTGACGAAAGGATTGCCGCAATCGGCGACGGCCCGGCACGTATAGCGCGCCCAGTAGCTCACGAAGAACCGGCGGAGCGCGTCCAGATCGTCAGGATGTCTGGCAAGCGCCGTCTCGTGCGCTGCGAGCGCATCCGATTCGGCCTCCCAGTCGACATCCGCGAAGTGCCGCCACTGGCTCTCAACGACTTGAAGAACCCGCAGATGCAGCACCCGGTCGCGCTGCTCGAGCGCGGCGTCTTCGCGGGACGACATCGTCGACGGCCGGCACGCAACGGCGACGAGAATTGCACCCACACAGCTGGCCGCAACCATCGCTTTGCGCACCGCCGAGACGCGATGCGGCCAGGCGGCGCTGAGCGCGCACGCGATGCGCTCCTTCAGCAGGCCGCTCCCGCTGATTCCAACGCCGAGCCAGACGACCCGTCCGCCCACAGGAGCAACCGCCCGCGCCATCTCCAGCAGGATTTCCGCATAGGCCGCCCGATCGCCGAAAACGGCGATCGCTTCATCGTCGGCAGCCTGCTCGGCGGTCGCGGCAAGGGTGCGCTGCAGGAACCAGGACAGAGGGTGAAACCAGAAGAGGCAGCAATTCAGTTGCGCGATGAACGCCACCAGCGAATCGCGACGCCTGACATGGGCGATTTCGTGCGAAAGCACCGCCCGGAGCTTCTCATCTGACCAGGCGCTCCATCCGATCGGCAGCAGGACGCTGCACCGACACACGCCGATGGTGACGGGTACACTGATCGCCCGCGACTCGCGCACGGCGATATTGCGGCCGTGCGCGATCGCCAGGCGTTCGCACGCTGCGAGTTGGTGTGCTGATGCCGCGATTCGAGCGGCGCCCCGCCAACCGACGAGAAAGCGAAGCAGCATCGCGACGACGCCGAGCCCGTACAGGCCTGAAATCAGGAACTGCCAATTGACGCGCAGCGTTTCGACCGCGATGGTTGGAGGTGCAAGGGCGGCATCCGACAACTCGCTGCGGCGGGAACCGGCCCCGGCCACGCCCCCGCGAACGGATTCCGTCGAACGCGTTAGCGTGCCCTCACGTACCGCCTCGCGGGGTTCCCCGTCGAATGAGCTCGGAAGGGCCGATGCCACTCCCGGAACGGGAACTGCGATCGCCGGTATGAAGCGAACAAGTGCCGGCATGAGCAGCATCGCGATGAGCACAGCCGTCCACGACGCGTGGCGCACGGCGCCTGCACGGACACGAAGCGCCGCAAGCGCGCCGCCGACCAGCGCGGCGGCCACGAGCGCTCTGATCGAGATGTTGGCGAGCATAGAGAGGAGCGCGCCGTTCATTTCTGCGCCTTCACCTTTTTCGCCAGCCGATCGATCTCCCGCGGCGAAATCACCTTCTCGTCGACCATCCCGACGAGGAACTGCTCCACCGAGCCGGCCCAGAACCGTTCGATGATGTTCTTCACCGCGCGCGCAGCCACGCTGCTGGACGGAGCGGCCGCCCGGTAGACGAACGTGTTGCCGACCACCTGGTGCGTGAGGTAGCCGCGCGCTTCGAGTCGCCGCAGCAACGTGCGGATACTGGAATCCTTGAGGGGATGCGCCGCACGGATCGCTTCGCGCACGTCCTCGGAGGTCGACGGACCCTTCGCCCAGATGACATCGAGAATGGCTTGCTGAAGCTCGGTGAGCGGCCGGCCGTGTGCGTTACGCTGTGTCACGTTACGATCTGTAACACTTATCGAGCGCGAAACGCAAGTCGTCGTTGAACGCAGGGCTGAAGCCCTGCGCCACTGATTCACGTGGTCGAACGCAGGGCTAAAGCCCTTCGCCACTGATTCGCGTGGTCGAACGCCACTGATTCAAACGACGCGTCACGTCTGTGGTCGCTCGTGGCTTTGGCGCTGTTGTGGCGCATGGCTTCAGCCATGCGATTCGGTGTGGCGCACCTCGCCGCTCCGGACTACCATCTGAGATGCCAGCGCCCGAGAGGCTTTCGTCATGAACCGCATCGCCGGTCGTCTCTTCGTGCTCCTTACGCTCGCCGCCGGCGCCATGGCGGCCGCGCCGCAGACACAACTCCCGCAGTTCGGCGCGGCCAACCGGACCGTCGCCGTCTACGCCACCGTGACCGGCGCGCGCGGACGCCTGGTGCCCGACCTCACCCGCGAGGATTTCGCGATCGACGACAACGGCAAGCGGCAAACGTTGACGCTGTTCGCCAACGACATTCAACCGATCACGATGATCATGCTGCTCGATCGCAGCGGCAGCATGAAGGCCAACTTCGAGCTCGAAGAGAAGGCCGCCGAGGCATTCGTGCACGACATGCTGCCGGCCGACAAGGCACGCGTCGGCAGCTTCGCGAAGTACATCCAGATCGATCCGGAGGACTTCACGTCCGATCGGGACAAACTGATCAACATCCTTCGGAGCGAGCTGCAGGAAGATGGACCGACGCCGTTGTGGAACGCCGTCGACCGCGGCATCGACAAGCTGCTCATCGAGCAGGGCCGGCGCGTCATCCTGGTGTTCACCGACGGCGTGGACATGCCGCTGAATTTTTCCAACCACAACAAGTCGCTGAAAGACGTCATGAAGCGCGCCGAGGAAAACGACGTCATGGTGTACGCGATCGGCCTCGCGGGCCAGAACGGCATGCCGACTCCGAGCGGCGGTGTTGACCGCGGCCGCGGCGGCATGAATCCCGGTGCATTCGGTGGATTTGGCGGTCGCGGAATGGGCGGCGTGGCTCCGGGGCAATTGCAGGCTGAGAAACCGGACGAGGGCTTGCCAAAAATCGCGGCGGCGACCGGCGGCGGATATTTCGAATTGACCTCGCCGCACGATCTGGCGTCAACCTTCGCGCGCGTGGCCAACGAACTGCACCACCAGTACGCGCTCGGCTTCACACCCGAGAAACTCGACGGGAAAATGCACGACCTCACACTGCATCTCTCGCAGCCGGAGTACGTCGCGCGAGCTCGCAAGCGCTACCTCGCGTCCAAGGACAGATAAGAAGGCCGACGACAGCCATGCGCTGAACACGAGGCTGGCATGTATCCCAATCCTCAAGACGCCCTGCCGCTGCCCGATCGTCCCCGGCTGGAGCAGTACGAGGCGCATGCGAGGGATCTCGTCACCGCCTGCCAATCGGGTGAACCGGACGCCTTTCAGAAATGGGCAGCGCGTTGGGGAGCGCCGACCGCGGATCTCGAGGCGTTTGCGCGGCAGACGCTGACCGGCAGCGACTGTGCGCCGGCTTCCGCTCAACTCGTCATCGCACAGGTGCACGGTTTCGACGGCTGGCGGGCCTTCGCCTCGCATCTTCAGGATCTCGGCCAGGCAGAGTCGCCGGTCTCGAGGTTCGAAGCGGCTGCGGAGGCTGTGATCGCCGGCGACGTCCCGGCGTTGGAGCGCCTCCTCCAGGAGGAGCCCGCGCTGATTCACGCGCGTTCGACACGCGTTCATCGCGCGACGCTGCTGCACTACGCCGCGGCCAACGGCGTCGAAAACTACCGTCAGAAGACCCCGCACAATGTGGTGGCCGTCACGAACGTCCTGCTCGCGGCCGGCGCCGACGTGGACGCCGAAGCCGAGATGTATGGAGGCGGCTGCACGACGCTCGGTCTTGTTGCGACCAGCATTCACCCCGAACGCGCGGGCGTGCAGAACACCCTGATGCAGTTCTTGCTCGATCACGGTGCGCAAATTGATCGCCCGGGAGCCGCTGGCAACACCCATTCGCTCGTGACAGGGTGCCTGGCCAACGGACGCGGTCCCGCAGCGGAATACCTCGCGGCTCACGGCGCGCGCCTGGACCTCGAAGGCGCAGCGGGCATCGGCCGCCTCGACCTGGTGAAGGATTACTTCGACGCCAACGGCAGGTTGAAGCCGACGGCGACCCGAAAGCAGATGGACGCGGCGTTCGCCTGGGCGTGCGAGTACGGCCGGACCGATGTGGTCGTCTTCCTGCTCGAACGAGGGATCCCGATCGACGCAGCTGTGAGGCACGACGGGCAGACAGGCCTGCATTGGGCCGCCCTCGGCGGACACGCGGACGTCGTCTCGGTGCTGCTCGAGCGCCGCGCGCCCGTCGGCGTCGTCGATCGGACCTACAGCGGAACGCCGCTCACGTGGGCGCTCCACGGCTGGAGCGATCCTCCGTACGGGACCTCACGCGATCGCTATCCTGAAGTCGTCGCGCGGCTGGTCCGGGCGGGCGCGGCCGTGAACGAGAGCTGGTTCGACCCGGCCTCGGATCAGACGGTCTTCGGCAAAGCCCTCCGCGAGGATACGCGAATGATCGCCGCGCTACGCGGGAACGTCCTCTGATATCCTCCCGACGCACGCGCATTCCTCGAGGTCCGCATGAACGTTCTTCGCCGTCTGCCGGTCGTCGCCGTGATGCTGCTCACGGTCGGAACGCCTCTTTCGGCTGCCAGGACGATGCGTGTTGCCGTGCTCGTCGACACGAGCGCCGCCACCACGAGCGCCATCGTTCAGATCCGCGCGGCCGTGTCCGCGTTCATCGATACGCTGCCGCCCGAAAGCGAGATCATCCTCGTCACGACCGGACGAAGGACACAGGTCCGCGTGCCGCCGACAACCGACAAGGCGAAGCTGAAGAACAGCGCGAGCGGAATGCTGTCCGAGAATGGACCCACGGCGCTGATGGACGCGCTGGTCGACGTCGACGAGCGCTTCATGCGGAAAGCGGGCGAACGCTGGCCGGTGTTCGTGATTCTGACCGCTGACGGCAACGACAGCAGCAAAGTCGACGAGCAGGAATTCAATCGCTGGATAGCGGAGATGACACGTCGTGGCGTTTCGGCGAACGCCATCGTTCTCAAGGCGTCCACCCTCGGACTGACGGGATCGATCGCAACGGTGCTGACGCGAAATACCCACGGACACTATGCGTCGATGGGCATGACCAGCGGCATCCCCGAGGCCATGACGCAGCTCGCCGACCAGCTGTCCGCCGACGCCGCGCAACGGCCTTGAGACGCGGATGTGGCGCAGGGCTTCAGCCCTGCGGGCAGGCCTGAAGGCCTGCACTACATCGAATCGGCCTTACCGCCGGCGGCCGCCGCCCTGCAGGCGCAGCAGCATCAGGAACAGGTTCACGAAATCGAGATACAGCGCCAGCGCGCCGACGATCGCGTACGAGCCCGAGTCGCCGGCGGACGTCATCAACGCCATCGACTTCAGCCGCTGCGCGTCGTAGGCGGCGAGCCCCGTGAACACGATGACCCCGATGAAGCTGATCACGAACTGCAGGCCGTCGTTATGCCAGAACAGTCCGACGATCGACGCGATGACGACGCCGATGAGCCCCATGAACAGGAACTGTCCCCACCCTGCGAGGCTGCGCTTCGCGACCGTCCCGTAGGCCGCCATCGCGCCGAACATGCCCGCCGCAACCACGAACGTCGACGTGAGCGTCTCGCCGGTGTAGACGAGCATCAGGAAGGACAGCGTCACGCCCGTGAGCACTGAATAACCGATGAACAGCCAGGACGCAGTGGATGCCGAGAGGCGCTGCACGCGCGCCGACAGGACGTAGACGATCCCGAGCTGGGCGACGATGAGCACGAGATACAGCGGTCCGCTGCGGATCGCCTGCAACAACGATGGCGACGAGGCGACGAACCACGCGGTGACCGCGGTGATCGCCAGGCCGGCGCACATCCATCCGTAGGCTGCCCGTAGAAATGCGACGATCCGGTCGACGCTGGCCTCGGTCGCGGGAAACGCGGTGCCGCGTGTGATGTCGATGTCCGCCATGGTCGATCTCCTTTGAAGGCCTGTCCGAACCGCGTTCGCCGGGCCCTTCAGGCATCGTACACGGGCGGCTCGCGTACCGTCCAGTTTGGTTTGCCTAAGCGTTTCGCAGGCCTGAAGGCCTGCGCCACGAACAGCTGTGGTGCAGGGCTTGAGCCCTGCGCCTTCGACGCTCTTTATGGTTGGAATCGAACGCCTTGCCAGAGCGCCGGTGCGTCGTAGACGCGGCCTTCCCGAATCGTCCAGCGCACGCTGCGGATATTGCGAATGGCGTCGAGCGGGTTGGCGTTGAGCACGACCATGTCGGCGCGCTTTCCGCGCTCGATCGTGCCGACCTCCGCGTCCATCTTCATGGCCCGAGCGGAAACGACCGTCGCCGCCTGAAGGGCCTCCATCGGTGTCAAACCGGCTTCGACATACAACTCGATCTCGCGGTGCACGCTGTACCCCGGAATGCCCTCGTCGGTCCCTGCGACGATCGGGACGCCGGCATCGTGGAGCGCCTTCACGATCCGCAGGCCGCGTTCGAGGCGCGTGCGCGCGGTGGCGGCGTCGATTCCGGCGGCGCCGGCATTGGAGAACACCCGGTTGAGCGGCGCCGGAATCTTCAGCACGCCCGGTTGAAACGCGGAGATGGGCGTGCCGGCGGCGTGCCCCAGGAGCTCGTTCCACGACTGCGTGGGATCGATCACCGTCTTGTGATCCCTGAGGAACGCGATCGTCTTCTGCACGTCATCCGAGGCGGCTTCACCACGGATCGGGAGATGCGCCACGTGATCCATGCCCGCGGCCGCGGCCTGCTCGATCGTCATCCCATTGGGCACATGGCCCGTGACCGTCATCCCCAGCCGATGAGCCTCCGCGCAGATCGCTTCGACGATCGGCGGCGTCACCAGGCTGTAGATCTTGATCTGCTGAAATCCGGCGTCGTGATATTTCGCGACCGCCTGTTTCGCTTCTTCAGGCGTCGCGGCGTAGTAGACGCCGAACGCGTTCGGGCCTCCGCCGTCGATCAGCCCGGCGGCAAGGATCCGCGGACCGAGCGCCCGTCCCGACGCAATCGCATCGCGCAGCGGGACGACGAACTCGAACTCGTTCCCCATGTCGCGGACGGTCGTCACGCCCGCGGCCAGATAGGCCGGCGCCCATTCGATCTGGGTGACATGCGTGTGCATGTCCCAGAGCCCGGGCAGGATCGTCTTGCCGTCCACGGCGACCGTCGGAACGCCGGCGGGAATCGTGACGGCGGCTCGCGGACCGACATCGTCGATCCGCCCGTCGCGCACGACGATGACGCCGTCGGGTATCGGGGCGCGGCCCGTGCCGTCGACAATCGTCGCGCCTGTCATCGCGTAGGTGCCGCTCTTCAGCGGCGCGACGCGGCGCGTGATGCCCTCGAGGTCCGCGATCCGATCGCGCGTGGATCGCTGCACGAAGCCGACCAGCTCTGATTCGAGATCCTCGCGCACGGCCTCGAAGCTCAGGCCGCCGGCGCGCGTGATGGCCGCGGCGAGCGTATCGTGCTGGTCGAGCCAGACGGTCTCGCGGCCCCACACGACGCCGTCGATGACGTACCGGTTCAGTTGAATCGTCTCTCCGCCGATCCGAACGGCTTCCCGACCGCGCGCTTCGATGTACACGTCGTTGACGGGAAGACCTGGAACGGTGTGCAGCACCCGCGGCTCACCATGCAGCTTCCAGTACCGCAACAGCATCATCTGCGCGGCGAACGGCGCGTATCCGTCGACCGTGTAGAACGGCCCCGTCAGCGGCACTCGCGATTCGGCGCCGTCGGCTTTCACGATCGCGTTGCCGTTCTCGATGCGCACGTCCGAATCGACGTTGACGAAGCGATAGCTCTTGCCGGTGGCCTTGAACGAGACCGGCGTGAAGTCGGTCTTCGCGTGCAGCGTGGACGCGAGCTGAACGCGGCCGCCGCGATCGGTGAAATCGAAATCGGAGGTCAGCGTGAGCGCGTCGCCGTCCCTGGCGAGCTCGTAGCGCTCGTAGCCAATCGGTTTCTGCACGTAGTGAAGTCGCAGGGTTCCGCGCTCGGTCGCGCCGGTGTCCGGAATGGAAAACGTGATGGTCGTGGCAGCCAGGAGCGCCGCAAAAATGAGTCGCACGGTCGAAATCATCGCACACTATGATGAACGCCATGCCCTACCCGGTCTCGACCACCCTCGAGCCGCAGTTGTCGAATCGCAATCGATTGACGACCGCGTTCCGGCTGATCCTGGCGATCCCGCATCTCATCCTGGTAGGCGGCGTCGGCGCCGGATTCGCGTTCTACAACAACGGCGGCCGGCATGCGTCGACGCTTGGCGGTGAAACCGGGCTGCTCGGAAGCGTGGCCGCGATCTTCGCGATCATCAGCTGGTTCACGATTCTGTTCATCGGCGAGCACTTCCGTCCGATCCGCGACTACACACGCTTCTACCTGCGCTGGAGGGTGCGCGCGCTCGCCTATTTCATGCTGCTTTCGGATCGCTATCCCCCGTTCGGCGATGGGGCCTATCCCGCGGCGCTGGTGTTCGACGAGCAGGAGAAGCGGCGCGACCGCGTGAGCGTCGGCTTCCGGCTCATTCTCGCGATCCCGCATTTCATCGTCCTGTTCTTCGTCATGTGCATCTGGTGGGTGACCACGGTCATCGCGTGGTTTCTCATTCTCCTGACCACTCGATACCCGCGCGGGCTGTACGACTTCGGCGCCGGCGCGCTGCGATGGCTCATCCGGGTGGAAGCCTATCTGCTCCTGATGATCGACGACTATCCGCCGTTCTCGCTAAGTTGAGTTTGCAGGGCTAAAGCCCTGCACTACACCTTCGGGTGTGGCGCATTACAGCTTCGGTGGCCACTACAGCTTCGGATGTGGCGCAGGCCTTCAGGCCTGCGTGTGGCGGACCACAGCTTCGCGTGTGGCGCAGGCCTTCAGGCCTGCGAAAGACAACCCTGACGGTCGTCCGGATCGTCTAAGCCCACTCGAGGGGATTCGTGTCCACATTTCTACAGGATCTGCGTTTTGCGCTGCGCGGACTGGTCAAGCAGCGCGGGTTTACGCTCGTCGCTTTGCTAACGCTTGCGCTCGGCATCGGCGCCAACTCGGCGATCTTCGGCATCGTGAACGCCGTGCTGCTGAGGCCGCTCCCGTACCAGGATCCGGATCGCGTCGTCCTGTTGTGGAGTCACTGGACCAACTGGTCGAAGACGTGGGTGTCGCAGGGCGAGCTCGTCGACTACCAGGAGCAGGCGCGAACGCTCGAGCACGTGGCCGCCTTCGACTCGACGTCGTTCAACCTGACCGGCGGCGGCGATCCCCTTCGGGTGCGCGCCGCGCAGGTGCAACCGGAAATCTTCGCGGCCCTCGGCGCGAGGCCAATCGCTGGACGGCTGTTCACCGCCGACGAAGATCGGCCCGGCCACGAACATGTCGTGATGCTGACCGAGGGGCTGTGGCGGTCTCAGTTCGGATCCGATCCCACAGTGGTTGGACGCGCAATTCAGCTCGACGCCGAGCCTTACACCGTCGTGGGCGTGTTGCCGGCGGAGCTGCGGCTGCCGCTCGACTACGCGAACCGGACCTTCACGCAGATCTGGGTGCCGCTGGCTCTGGGCCCGAACGACCCGCAGGCGAGAGGCAATCACGGATTGAACGCCCTCGGCCGCCTGCGCCCCGGCGCGTCGCTTCGCCAGGCGCAGGCCGAGATTGACACGATCACGAACAGCTTCTTCGAGCGCTATCCGAACCAGTACGACCGGGAGTTTGGCCTGACGCTGACTCCCGCGCCGCGTGAAGTGTTCGGCGAGGTACGTCCGGCGCTGCTGGTTCTCCTGATGGCGGTCGGGGCCGTGCTGCTCATTGCCTGCGCCAACGTGGCGAACCTGCTGCTGGCCCGGTCGGAAGCACGCCAGAAGGAGCTGGCGATTCGAGCGGTCCTCGGCGCGGGCCGTGGCCGCATCGTGCGCCAGATGCTCACCGAGTCGATCGTGCTCTCCGCGCTAGGCGGCGCCGCCGGCATCGCCCTCGCGTACGGGCTGACGCAGGGTCTGATTGCGCTCGATCCGCTCAAGATTCCCCGCGTGCAGGACATCGCGATCGATGGCCGCGTGCTCGCGTTCACCGCCGCGATCGCGTTCGTCACCGGGATCCTCTTCGGCATCGTGCCAGCCATTCAGTCGTCCAGGGCCGATCTCCAGCCGGTCTTGAAGGAAGGTGGACGGGATTCGCGCGTCGCCACTGGGTGGCTGCGACGTGTCCTGGTCGTCGGCGAAATGGCAGCCTCGGTCGTCCTGGTCGCCGCGGCGCTGCTGCTCGCGCGCAGTTTCGCCCGCCTGCTCGACGTCGACGCCGGCTTCAATCCTGCGCACGTCCTCACGCTTCGCACATCGCTGCCCGCCCAGAGCTATGCAGAGCCCGCGTCGATGGTGCGCGCGTACGCCGAGGTCGGCCGGCGTCTGCGTGAATCACCCGGCGTGCAGGCGGCCGGAGCCGTCACCGGGCTTCCGCTGGCCAGCACTCGAGGCGACTGGGGCATCCGCATCGAAGGGCGGCCGACTGGCGACGAACGGACCATCGCTGCCGACTGGCAGGTCGTCACCCCGAGCTACTT
>Ga0068858_100002859_pt1 | contig 17360 bp, 14 predicted proteins | sample KBSSwiS12_FD_66589 | JGI IMG/M metagenome (GOLD analysis project Ga0068858, IMG submission 66589) | Switchgrass rhizosphere microbial communities from Kellogg Biological Station, Michigan, USA - KBS Switchgrass S1-2 | ecosystem: Host-associated > Plants > Roots > Rhizosphere > Soil ...
GTGATCTCACCCATCCGCACGACAATGGCGTCGCCGACATTCGCGGTGAGCGTCCAGACGTCGAGATCGCCGACGTCGATGGTGCCGGTATGCAACGCGCCGTTGGTGAGCGGCCCGCCTTCGTCGCCCGCCGATACCGACACCGCGGCACCGGTCTTGGCGAGCGTCAGGCGGTAGGCCCCGGAGCCCGCCAGCCCGCTGGTCCCGTCGCCCGCGACCACGAGGAACGTGCCGCCGCTCGCGGCCGTCGCCGACACCTCCGCCGCACCGGCGCTGAAGCTGCTGCTCAGCAATGCGCCGGTCGGGCTGTAGAGCCGCAACCACGGCGTGAGTGCGCTGCCCGCCGTGGTCTCGCCCATGCGCACCACGATGGCGTCACCGACGCCGGCAGTGACCGTCCATACATCGAGATCGCCGACGTCGATGGTGCCGGTATGCATCGCGCCGATGGTCAGCGGGCCGCCTTCGTCGCCGGCCGATACCGCCACGGCGCCGCCGGTCTTCGCTAGCGTCAGGCGGTACGTTCCGGTCGCCGTCGTGCCGACCGCATCGTCGACGATCACCGTGAACGTCCCGCTGGCCGCCGCCGTGACCGCAATTTCCGCTGCCGCGGCACCCTGCGCGGACGTCAGCAGGACTGCGCCTGGATTGAACAGCCTGATCCGTGGCGTGAAACTACCCGATTGGGTGATCTCGCCGACCCGGAGGACGATGCTGTCGCCGCTGGTGGCGGAAAACGTCCAGGTGTCGGAATCGCCGACCGGCGCGATGGTGCCGGTCACGGTCTCTCCCGAGGTGATCAGCCCCTGGGCGCCGGCGGGCGCCGCGTGGAACGCCGCGGTCAACAGCGTCGCCATCACGAACGCCATGATCGTGCGCCAGTGCTTCTTCATCTCGGTCTCTCCACGCATCGCTGCGGTACGCTCTCTCGCGCCGGGACGACAGTAGTTGGCGGCCGTTACCGACGCGTTACCGTCGCGGCGGACGGGCGTGTTCTGTCGGTCACGCACGCGTTTGCGATAATGTGCGGGCAGGCGTGCGGCGGTAACCGTCCGGTAACGACGGCCGCGTACAACACGGCCACGCCGTGGCGCGCCACCGGCGTCGCCGCTCACATAGGCAGGGATCATTGACGATGCCGCCGCAATCCGCGCTCGAGGCGCCGCATGACGCACCGCCCGCTGTTCAATGGCGAGTGGTGCTCCTCGGTGCTCCGTGCCTCGAACGGGTGCGGCCCGCGGCGACGATGCCGCTGTCGCCGAAGGATGCGGCGCTGGTGGCCGTCGTCGCGCTCGACGGTCCCGTGGCGTCCGATCATGTCGCGACGCTGCTGTGGCCGGCTGCGAGCGGCCCCAACGCCGATGCCAGCCTGCGCCAGCGCCTGTTCAGGCTGCGCCGAAAATGCGGCACGGGCCTGATCGACAGCGGCGCGTTTCTGAAGCTCGGCGCCGGCGTGGAATCCGATCTGGCGACGAGCCTCGCCGCGCTCGCGTCGGACGAGCACGCTGCCCAGGGCGAACTGCTCGGCGACCTCGATTTCGACGACGCCCCGGAGCTCGCGGACTGGCTGCGCCTGGCGCGCAGCCGCTGGCACGGGCTGCGCGACAGCGCACTGGCCGCGGCGGCGTCCGAATGCGAACGGAGCGGCAGCATCGCCCGCGGTCTCGTCTACGCGCAGCGGCTGGCCGAGAGCGATCCGTTATCCGAGCACGCGCAGCGCCGCGTGATGCGGCTCCACTATCTGCGGGGCGATTGCAGTGCGGCGATTGCCGTGTTCGAGACCTTCGAACGGCGCTTGAAGGACGAACTCGGCACGCGCCCGTCGGGCGAGACCATCGAGCTCATCACGACGATCGAGCGTGGTGCGGTCCGGCTGCCCTCGCCGCGCCCGCGGGTGCCGCCCTGCCTCATGCGGCCACCGCAACTGGTGGGGCGCTCGACGGAGCTTGCGGCGCTGGCACGCGCCTGGGCCAGTCAGCGTGCGTTCGCCGTGCTGGGTGAAGCCGGTATCGGCAAATCGCGGCTGCTGCAGGATTTTGCGGCGCGCAACGACGGCGTCGTCAGCGTGCAGGCCCGCCCGGGCGATGCCGGCATTGCGTACGCGCTGCTGGCGCGGATGCTCCGCGTCGCGCTCGCCGGTCATCCCCCGACGTTGAGCGTCGTCCGCCGCGAGGAATTGGCACTCGTGCTTCCCGAGCTGGGCAATTCGGTGGCACTTGCCGGCGAGGCGCAAAGGCTCATGCTGCATCGCGCCGTCGAAGCGACGCTCGCCGATGCGGTCGAGCACGGGCTGCGTGCCATTGTCGTCGACGACCTGCACTTCGCCGACAACGCCAGCGTCGAGTTGCTGCAGGCGCTGACGCAGTCCGACGCGCTGCCAACGCTGCATTGGGGTTTCGCCCAACGCCCCGCCGAGGCGAATGCGGCCGCCGCGGCCGTGCGCAGTGCGTTGGAGGAAACCCAGCGACTCGAGAACGTGCCGCTCGGTCCGCTGACCGCAGCGCAAACGGCGGAGCTCATCGAGTCGCTTGCGCTGCCCGGCCTCGATGCGCAGCAGCTCGCGCCGGCGCTGCAGAAGCATACCGGCGGCAATCCACTGTTCGTGCTCGAAACGCTGAAGGACATGGTGCTCTCCCCGGTCGCGTCCGCCGATCGGCTGCCTCAGCCGACCACGGTTGCGGCCCTCGTCGAACGGCGGCTGGCGCAACTGACGCCTGTCGCGCTCAAGCTCGCACGCGCCGCTGCGCTTGCAGGCGCGAACTTCTCCGCGGATCTGGCCGCGACGGTGCTGGACATGCATCCGCTGGATATCGCCGAACCATGGCGGGAGCTCGAAGCCGCGGAGGTGATTCGGGACAGTGCCTTCGCGCACGACCTGATTTTCGAGGCGACGCGCGCGTCCGTGCCGCTGCCGATCGCTCAGTTGCTGCACCGGCGCATCGCCCACCATCTGGCGCACACGCAGGCCCACCCGGCGAACATCGCGCCGCACTGGGCGGGCGCGCAGGAATGGTCGCTCGCCGGAGAGGCCCACGTCCAGGCAGCGCGCCGCGCGCAAAGCGCGTCGCAACGCGTGCATGAGGTCGAGCACTGGATCCAGGCGCGCATTTGCTTCGACAAGGCCGGTGACGCGGAACGCTCCTTCGATGCCCGCTGCGAAAGCATTCCCGCGCTGATCGTGGTTCGCGGCGTCGCGCACGCCGACGCCGTGATCGAGGCGCTGCTCGCCGACGCACGGTCCGACCGCCAGCGCGTCGCCGCACTGACTGCGCGCGCCATGGCGTCGCTGATGGCGGCGGACCACCGGAGCGGCATCGCCGCCGCGATCGAGGCGCGCGAGCTGGCGCAACGGCTCGATTCGCCGTGGCCCCGGTTCGAAGCCACGCGGCTCAACGCGGTCGGCCTCGCGCAAAGCGGTCGCGCGCTCGAGGGGGTCGCGCTCATCGAGTCCCTGCGCGAAGGCGTGGAGCGCGACGGCGACGCGGAACAAAAGGGCCGCTTCTGGGCCGACTACGCGTATGTGCTCAACGGCGCGCGCCGGCTGCGCGATACGGCGACGGCGCTGGAGCGCGCGATTGAATACACCCGATCGCTCGGCGACCTGGCCGAGCTGGCGACGCTGACGTCGAACCTCGCGACCGTCAAGGGCAACCTGGGCAATACGGATCAAGCGCTGGAGCTCGCGCATCGCGCGCTGGCGATCCAGACGGAGCTCGGCGCCACCGACGGACCCGCGGGCGGCGTCGTTGAAACCTATGTCGGCCTGTACTGCGGCATGGTCGGGCGCTACCGGGAGGCGCTCGAGCGGCTCGATTCTGCGCTCGCGCGTTTTCGTCGCGACGGCCAGACGCTGTGGACCGCCGTGGCGAGCAACCACAAGGCGCAGTTCCTGATCGAACTGGGCCAGTTCGCGCGCGCGGGGCAGACGCTCAGGTACGACACGCCGTCGGTCGAAACCGTCCGGGCGCGCGGCGCCACGCTGGCGTCGCGGCTGGATCGGGCGATGGGCGGCTCCGGCGACGCGCACCTCCGGACGGCGCTCGAAGTCCTCGCCCACGGTGGCGATCCGCACGTCCGCATGCACGCGATGCTCGACGAGTCGGAGCGACTGGAGCCCGCGGCCGCCGTGAGCCTTTGCGACGACGTGTTGCGCACCGCAGGCGAACTCGAGTTTGCCGGCGTGTCCATGCGCGCGGGCCTGTTGCGTGCAAGGGCGCTGCACCTCGCAGAACGTTCCGATGAAGCGGCCGATCTGCTGCGCGGTCTGATGCCGCAGCTCGAAAAGGTCCGGCCGGTCGACATGTATCCGGCGGAGGCGTGGTGGATCGCGGTCCAGGTATTCGACGCCTGCGCGGCAAGCGACGAAGCCGCAATGGCGCTGGCACAGGGGACGAAGTGGATCCGCCAGATCGCGCTTCCCAACGTCCCCGAAGCGTTCAAGGAGAGCTTCCTGCAGCGCAATGCGACCAATCGCGCATTGCTGGGCGCCGCGCGACGGCTGGCGTGAGCGTTACGCGCGGTGGCCTGCTGCGCCTTGTCTGCTAGGCCGCCGTTGCGTCCCGGCGGGGGTTGAGACGGCCTAGCACCCCGCGACGCACTTGCCGTCGCCGCTGAACTCCATCGTCTTGCCGCTCAACGCCGGGTGGACGGGCCTGCCCTTGACGAGCGCCGCAAAGGCCGCAGTGCGCGAACCGGGCCGCAGCTTGCCACCGGTGGTGGCGCCTTCGTTGACATGCGATGCGATCACCGCCGCGGGATGGACGAGCTCGTTCGCAACATAGGCCGCGTCGCTGGAGGTCAACGCGCTCGGGCCCAGGTTCAGGACCATCAGGTTGGCCTTGAAGTAGTCGGCCACGACCGACTTCATCTCGGCATGCATCCCCGTGTCCCCGGACAGGTAGACGGTCAGGCCGTTGGTGAAGCGGATCACGTAGCCGCTCGGCGGCCCGAGCACGAGGCTGACGTTGTCCGCCTCCAGCGCCTTGCGCGCGGTCTCGCCGAGAAGCTCGCGCGGCACGGTGCTGTCGTGCGCCGCGGGCACGGTCGTGATCTCGACCGCCTTCGTCGCATTCGCCGCCTTGAGCGTGCGCGTGCCGCCGGTCTGCACGGTTGCGAGGCACGACGCCGCAAACGGTGCGACGAGGTCGCTGCCCGTCTGCGGACAGGCGCCCGTCGGCTTGCCGCGAATCGTCTCGACCTTGCGCCCGATGAAGTTCGCCAGCGGGACGACCATGATGATCGCCGCGTTCTTTGCCGCCGCGATATCCGCCGTCGTGGAGCTGGGTGCCGCCGATATCACTTCCGGGCTGTCGCAGGTTCCCGCTTCCAGCGCCTTCATCTTCTGGTCGCCGATGTGATCGCCGTGCGCGTGGCTCAGCAGCACCGCGTCGATCGTGCCAAGGCGGGGATCGCTCGCACCGAGCACCGACTGCCCGGCGTCGTAGAGGATGCGCACGCCGGTCGGATCCTCGAAAATCGTTGCGCGGTCACGGCTGCACAGTTCTCCCGCATGGGAACCGAGCGGTGTGATTTTCACGTTTTGCGCGGACGCCATCGAACCGACGGTGCACAGAGCTGCTGCGCCGATAGCGCACAAGGTCTTGCAAGCCATCATTTCTCCAATCGGTAAACGGGTCGACCGTGCCAAGCGACTATCCTGCCAGAATCGGGGCGAAGTTGCCGCATCGGCCGTGGCGTGCGCTCGCCATGCATCCAATTTTCGTTCACGCCTGACCCAGTACATGTCCGCCCGCTGCCCGCTTGTCGCGCTTTCCCCCTGCGCCGGACGATGACAACCCTCGATCTCGACGCCTATTTCGGTCGCATCCGCTGGGGCGATCCGACGCCGCCCACGTTCGCGACGCTCGCAGGCGTTCTCGCGGCGCACATGGCGCGCATTCCGTTCGAGAACCTCGACGTGCTGCTCGGGCGACCGATCCGCCTCGATTTCGACGCGCTGCAGGACAAGCTCGTGACGCGGTGTCGCGGCGGGTACTGCTTCGAGCATGCATCGCTGGTGGCGGCGGTGCTCGAGCCGATCGCGACAACCTTGTCGACTTCGAGCTCGGCAACCACTACACGTCCACGCACCACGACGCGGCCATGACGCGCCGGATGATGCTGCGCGCGCTGACCGCCGACGGTCGTGTCGGCGTGATGAACCGCGACGTCACCCTCTGGCGTGGCGATGACGTCGAGGCATTCCAGCTCGCCGACCGCGCGGCGCTGCGGGCGCTGCTCGTCGCCCACTTCGGGTTCGATCTCCCCGACGTCGAGCAGCTTCGCGTGCCGACGATTCCCGAGTGGCGCTAACGGCTGCGCATCAGCGCCCCGGCACCCGGCAGCAGCGCGTGTGCGTGTGGAAGTTCGTGTAGCTCAGCGTCGTCCCGGTCTCGTTGCGCCACACGCAGGTCAGGAAGCCCGTCGTCGAATCGGCAACGCCGACGGAGATCAGCGACAATCCGGGCGCCGACGCGGGTCCGTACTCGCAGCCGATGCCTACGGCCGTGTACCCCGTGCCGCAAACGGTGGGAAGCGGGAAGAACAGCGAATCGCCGCCCGACGGGAAGGAACCCGTTCCGGTCGAGCTGACTGTCGTGCAGTCCAGCGGGGTCGCATCGGGTCGCGTGAACACGCCCATGACGTCGACGACGAAGTTCGTCTGCGTGCCGAAGAATTCGATCTCGTTGCCCGCACCCTGCGATGTCGTCACCACGCCGGCATTCGACGCCTGCACCGTGGGACCCACCTGATACCAGTTGACGAGCGCCGTCGAGTTCGCCGAGCCGTTCGGACGAGCGCCGAGGAACCCCGGCGCGGCCGACGGATTGACGATGGCGACGTTCATCGATATCGCCGCGAAATCGTCGGCGTTGTTCACGCCCGACGCGGCGACGATGTTGCAGCCCGCGGAGCCGCCGCCCGTGGTTCCCGTGACGCCAAGATCGTAGCTGTGCGGCAGCGCCGCGGGGACGATTCGCGTGTCGATGTAGCGACACGGCGTGATCGGGCGATAGACAAGGTCGGTCGACGTGCTGCCGATCGCCTTGACCGCGGTCTTATCCGCCCTCGCAATGGCATCGGTCACGCCGCGAAACGATGCCGGCACGCCGAGCGCGCGGAGTTTCTCGAGCGGCATCAGGTAAAGCGATTCGAGCAGCCACTGGCGGCGATCGGCGCCGACCTCGCTGGCGCGAAGCTCAGGGTCGACCACGCGCACGATCTGGTCGACAAGCCGCAGGCGCTCCGCCAGGCGCTCGCGCTGCTGGGGCGTGATGCCGGTGTCCGTCGCGAACGCAGCGCCGGCGGTCGCGAGTACCAAGGAGGCGCCGACGAGGGCGCTTCGCAAATGACGCATGATCTCTCCGCTGAAAGTGAAGTGCCGCCATGCGCAGCACGGGCGTGGTCGAGAGTAGCTTCATCAACGAGGCCGCACAAGTCTTGCAAGCCTTACAACCGCAGCAGCGCGCCGATGTGTCGTACAAAGGCAGAACGTTCCGGCACATCGGCTAGACTTCGACGTTTCACGCACCTGCACATCGCCCGTCGATGACCCACACCGCCGAATTCGAGCGCGCGTTCCGCCTGCATCAGCAGGGCAAGCTGCGCGAGGCGTTCCTGCGCTACGACGCCGTATTGAAGGCGGATCCTGCGCATGCACCGGCGCTGCATTACTCGGGCGTCGTGCTGCTGCAGGCCGGCAAGCCGGTCGAAGCGATCGAGCGCATTCGCGCTTCGATCGGCATCGACGGCGCATCGCATGAAGCGTGGTCGAATCTGGCGCTGGCTCTCGAGGCCGTCGATCGGCGCGAGGCGGCGATCAACGCGTTCAAGGAGGCCGCGCGGCTCGCGCCGGGAACGGCCGAGGTCTGGAGCAACCTTGCCGCGGCCGAGTTCGCCCTCGAACGTTTCATCGACGCCGAGGCCTCGGCACGCCGGGCGGTCGCCGCCGATCCCACGCACGCGCCCGGCTGGCACAATCTTTCGCTTGCGCTGAAGTCGCGCGGCGCCCTGCTCGAAGCGCTGGACGCCGCGACACGCGCGGCGGGCACCGCGCGCGACGCGCCGGCCTATTCGGGTCACAAGGCGCAGATCGAACTCGCGCTCGGCAACACGGCGGCCGCGAAGGCGACGCTCGCCGCCGTGCTCGCGCGCTCGCCGGCGAATGCGGCGCTGCGCTTCGAGCTGGCCGGCGTGCTCGAGCGCACCGGCGATCTCGTCGGCGCGGCGGACGCCTATGCGCAGGTGCTTCGGATCGATCCCGGCCACGGCGCCGCGCTGTCGCAGCTCACGTTCCTGCGCATGCGCGTCGCCGACTGGAACGACCTCCCGGACCTTCGCACGCGCTTGCGCAAAGGCATCGGAACGGGAACCTTGCCGGTGTCCCCGTTCGTGCTGCTGTCGCAGCCAAGCTCGCGCTCGGACCAGCGGCGCTGCGCGGAGACGTGGACGGCCGCGCTCACCCGCGCGACGCCGCCGTCGCTGCGCCTGCTGTCCGGCGCGCGCCTCAAGCTCGCCTACCTTTCCGCCGATTTCCACACCCACGCGACGTCCTACCTCGCGGCCGGAATGTTCGAGCAGCACGACCGGCGGAGCTTCGAGGTCGTTGCGTATTCGATGGGGCCCGACGACCGCAGTCCGCTGCGCCAGCGCGTGGTGAAGGCTTTCGACCGCTTCACCGACGTGGCGGGTTGGGACATGCACCGCATCGCGCAGGCGATCCGTGCCGACGGCGTCGACATCCTCGTCGACCTCAAGGGCCACACGGAGGGCGCACCGCCGGGTGTGCTGGCACTGCGCCCCGCGCCGATCCAGGTGCACTACCTCGGTTACCCGGGCACTCTCGGTGGCGCCCTCGCGGACTATCTCGTCGTCGACGACGTCATCGCGCCGCCTGACGACGCGGCCGACTACGCGGAGACGCTGGTGCAGCTGCCGCGGAGCTACCAGATCAACGACCGGCAGCGAACCGTCAACGAGGCGCCGACGCGCGCAGCGCTCGGGTTGCCCGACGACGCCGTGGTGTTCTGCTGCTTCAACGCGACGTACAAGATCAATCCGGAAGTCATGGCCGCATGGGGCCGGATCATGGCGGCGGTTCCGCGCGGCGTGCTGTGGCTGCTCGCGCGCGACGCGACCGATCCGGCCATCGCAAACCTGCGGGCCGAAGCCGCGCGGCGCGACCTCGATCCCGCGCGCCTCGTGTTCGCGACGGCGCGGGCGAACGCCGACTACCTGGGGCTGTATCAGCGTGCCGACGTCTTCGTCGATACCTGGCCCTACAACGCGCACACGACGGGCAGCGACGCGCTATGGGCTGGTTGTCCGCTGGTGACGTGGCGCGGCGAAACGTTCGCAGGACGCGTCGCCGCGAGCCTGCTCACGGCGGTGGGATTGCCTGAGCTCATCGCGTCCGATGTCGACGGTTATGTCGAGACGGTCATCGCACTCGCGAACGATGTGACGCGCCGCTGCGCGCTCCGCGAGTATCTTGCCGGCCCGGGCCGCGCGAGCGCCTTGTTCGACACCGCGGCGACCACGGCAGCGCTCGAGGCTGCGTACCTCAACATGGCCGATCAATATCGTCAACGCCGGCGGCGCGCGTTTCGCGTAGAGCCGAAGTAGTCCGGACGCGCGTTCGCGTTCATGGGGTCTTGCGGGACGCGCGCCCTGACTGGGCACCCGGGTGAGGGCGTCAGTGTTCAGGCGCCCTCACCCGGGCGCCCAGTCATGCCGCTTGGTGTCTTCCTGTCGTATCGCCCCTCGCCTTCGCGGACAGTCGCAACGCCAAGCGGCGCCGCGTTGCGCGACCCGCTAATCCCGCAGGTAATCCAGCGCTGCGTCGATGCGGTCGACCGCGACGAGAGTCACGTCGTCGACGCCCTGCTTGGGCTTGTTTGCCGTGGGGAGCATCACGGTTCGGAAGCCCAGTTTCGCGGCCTCGCGAATGCGCTCGAGCCCGCGTTGGACCGGGCGGATTTCGCCGGCGAGGCCAACCTCACCGAAAACCATCAGTTTATCCGGCAACGCCTTGTTTCTTATAGATGACTGTACAGCAAGAAGCAGCGCCAAGTCGACGGCGGGCTCCCCGATGCGGACGCCGCCGACCGCGTTGACGAAGACGTCGTAGCCCGCCGTTTCGACGCCGCCGTGACGGTGCAGGACCGCGAGCAGCAGCGCGAGCCGCTGTGGATCGAGGCCGACCGCGAGGCGACGCGCATTGCCGCCGTGCACAGGGTCGACCAGCGCCTGGATCTCGACCAGCAGCGGCCGCGAGCCTTCCACCGTGGCGACGATCGCCGAGCCGGGCACGGGTTCGCCGTGCCGCGACAGGAATAGCGCCGAAGGATTCGTGACGCCTTTGAGGCCGCGCTCGGTCATCGCGAACACGCCAAGCTCGTTGGCCGCGCCATAGCGATTCTTGATGGCGCGCACGAGGCGGAAGCTCGAGTGCGGCTCGCCTTCGAAATACAGCACGGTGTCGACGATGTGCTCGAGCACCCGCGGGCCGGCGATAGCGCCTTCCTTGGTGACGTGGCCGACGAACATCACGACGACGCCACGCTGCTTCGCGAGCCTTGTCAGCTGCGCCGCGCACTCGCGCACCTGCGAGACGCTGCCGGGCGCCGACGTCAGCGCCTCGGTGTAGACGGTCTGGATCGAATCGATGACGACGAATTCCGGCGCGGTCGCGTCGATCGCGGCGACGATCGCCTCGAGCTGGACTTCCGCCAGCAACTCGACGGGCGCGTTGACGAGTCCGAGCCGCTGCGCGCGAAGCGCGATCTGGTCGGGCGATTCCTCGCCGGTCACGTACAGCGTGCGATGCGCGGCGCCGAGCGCGGCGCTCGCCTGCAACAGCAGCGTCGACTTGCCGATGCCGGGATCGCCGCCCAGCAGCACGACGCCGCCGGGAACCAGTCCGCCGCCGAGGACTCGGTCGAATTCGCCGAGCCCGGTGGGAATGCGGCGATTCTCCTGCGGCGCGACCGACGCGAGCGAAGTGACGACGGACCGCGCGCCCGCGACATTGCGAAAGCGCGCGGCCGGCGGCGCGCCCAGTGCCTCGACCAGCGTGTTCCACTGGCCGCAGTGCGGGCACTGCCCCTGCCACTTCGGCGCTTCGCCGCCGCACTCGGTGCACTGGTAGACCGTCTTCGCCTTGGCCATGCTCAACGATATAGCACGAGGATCACGGCCGAGCCCACGCCGTCGAACGCGCCGGAAAGTGGCGTGCCGATCGCGGCACCTGGAGGTGTCAGTCGAGCTCGGACGGGTGCGCGACGGCAGTTCCGAGCTTGCCGACGACGACGCCGGCCGCCTCGTTCGCGATGCGCATCGCGTCGGCCAGCGACGCGCCGGCCGCGATCAACGCCCCGAGCGTGGCGATGACGGTGTCGCCCGCGCCCGAGACGTCGTAGACCTCGCGCGCCTGCGCCGGGATCGTGACGGCGCCCTCGTCGCTGAAGAGGCTCATGCCCTCCTCCGACCGCGTGACGAGCAGCGCGTCGATGCCGAGGTCGGCGCGCAGGCGCTGCGCGCGCGCGGCGAGGTCGGCTTCGTCGTGCCAGCGGCCGATCACCTGGCGCAGCTCGCCCCGGTTGGGCGTGATGAGCGTCGCGCCGCGATACCGGTTCCAGTCCTCGCCTTTCGGATCGACCAGCACCCGCCGGCCCTGCGCACGCGCTTCGGCGATCATCGTCGCAATATGCGCGAGACCGCCCTTGCCGTAGTCGGACATCACGACGACGTCGGCGTCGGCGAGCAGGCGCTGGTAGTCGACCAGCACCGCCGCGAGCAGCTCGGTCGACGGCGCCGTCTCGAAATCGATGCGCAACAGCTGCTGCTGGCGCCCGATGACGCGCAGCTTCACTGTCGTCTTGAGCGACGCGTCGCGCAGGAAGCGGGCATCGACGCGTTCACCCGCGAGGAGCGCTGCGAGCGTCGTGCCCGCCTCGTCGTCGCCGGTGACGGAAAGCAGTGTGGCGTGCGCGCCGAGTGCCGCGGCGTTGCGCGCGACGTTGGCTGCGCCGCCAGGACGCTCTTCCGAGCGTGCGACCCGGACGACCGGCACCGGTGCCTCGGGCGAGATGCGCTCGACGTCGCCGAACCAGTAGCGGTCGAGCATCACGTCGCCCACGACCAGCAGGCGCGCCCGCTCGACTTGCGTGCGCCACGCGGAAAACCGGGCGGTCGTCATCGTGCGCGGCTCACGGGCGTCCGATGGAGACGTACTCGAGGCCGGCGGCACGCGCCTGCGCCGGCTCGTAGAGATTGCGTCCATCGAACAGCAGCGGCTCCTTCAGCGTAGCGCGCAGCGTGTCGAGATCCTGGCCGCGAAATTCCTTCCATTCGGTGACGATCACCAGCGCGTCCGCGCCGGCGCAAGCGGCCATCGGCGACGCGGCGAACGATACGGTGGGCGTCGCCGCGAAGACCCGCCGGCCCTCGTCCATCGCGACCGGATCGTAGGCGACGATGCGCGCGCCGCGCCGGCCCAGCGCCTCGATGACGACGCGCGACGGCGCCTCGCGCATGTCGTCGGTGTTCGGCTTGAAGGCGAGGCCCCAGACAGCGATCGTGCGCCCGGTCAGGTCGGCGCCCAGGCGCGCGACCAGCCGGTCGACGAGCACGTGCTTCTGCGCGTCGTTGACGTCCTCGACGGCGGCCAGCACCTTGAGCGTCATCCCTTGCTGACGCGCCGTGTGCTGCAGCGCCTTCACGTCCTTGGGGAAGCAGCTGCCGCCGTAGCCGACGCCCGGGTACAGGAAGTGATAGCCGATGCGCGGGTCGGAGCCGATGCCCTGGCGCACGGCTTCGATGTCGGCGCCCAGACGATCGGCGAGGTTGGCGATTTCGTTCATGAACGAGATGCGCGTCGCGAGCATCGCGTTGGCCGCGTACTTGGTGAGCTCGGCTGACCGCACGTCCATCACGTACATGCGCTCGTGGCTGCGCTGGAAGGGTGCGTAAAGGGTGCGCATCACGTTGATTGCGCGCGGATCATCGGCGCCGATCACGATGCGGTCGGGCTTCATGAAATCGTCGAGCGCCGCGCCCTCCTTCAGGAACTCGGGATTCGAGACGACGGCGAATTCGTGGCGCGTCCCGCGCGCGGCCAGCGCCTCGGCAACCGTCGCGCGCACGCGGTCGGCGGTGCCGACGGGAACCGTCGACTTGTCGACGATGATCTTCCATCCATCCATCCGCGCGCCGATGTCGCGCGCCGCCTGCAACACATAGCTCATGTCCGCGCTGCCGTCCTCTTCGGGCGGCGTGCCGACGGCGATGAACTGCACGGCGCCATGCGCGACGGCCGCATCGACGTCCGTGGTGAAGCGCAGCCGCCCCGCGGCGACGTTGCGCGCGATCATCGCGTCGAGGCCCGGTTCGTGGATCGGGACGCCGCCGCTTTCGAGGACTGCGATCTTGCCCCGATCGACGTCGAACCCGAGCACGTCGTTGCCCACCTCGGCGAAGCACGCGCCGGTGACGAGACCGACGTAGCCGGTCCCGATCATCGTGATCTTCATGCGGCGGCTCGGATCGAGCGGTTGATCGCCGCGAGCGCCGCGACCGGGTCGGCGGCCTGCGTGATCGGCCGGCCGACGACGAGGTAATCGGCGCCGTTGGCGATGGCTGCCTCGGGCGTGATGATCCGCGTCTGGTCGTCGCGCGTCGCACCGCTCGGCCGAATGCCGGGCGTGACCAGGGTGAACGCAGGCCCAAGTGCCTTGCGCAGCGCCGGGGCCTCGACGGCCGAGCACACGACCCCGTCGAGCGCGCAGGCCCGCGCGAGCGCCGCCAGCCGCAGCGCCTGCGCCGCCGTCCCCTCCGTGTGGCCGAGCTCGGCAAGATCAACATCGCCGAGGCTCGTCAGCACCGTCACGGCGATGAGCAGCGGTGGTCTTCGCTCCATCGCGCTGGCCGCCTCGGTGACGGACTTTCGCGCCGCAGCCAGCATGGCCCTGCCGCCCATCGCGTGCACGTTGAGCATTCCGACGCCAAGGCGCGTAGCCGCTGCACACGCTTGCGCCACCGTGTTCGGAATGTCGTGGAACTTGAGGTCGAGAAAGACGTTGAAGCCGCGAGCGACCATCCAGCGCACCGGCTCAGGTCCGGCGACGACGAACATCTCCTTGCCGACCTTGAGTCCGCAGTCGCGCGGATCGAGGCGATCGGCAAGCGCGAGCGCGTGCATCGGGTTCTCGAAGTCGAGCGCGACGAACACGCGTGGCGTCGCGGCAGTCGGAGTGTTCACAGTGGCAGGCGTGGCGGCGGTCATGGCGAAAATAAGGGGCGATCAGGCGAAGCCATCCGGCGTCTCGGTGCGGCGGGGCGCGTAGGTCTCCCATTTCTGGCAGCCGGGACAGCGCCAATAGTATTGCTTCGCGCGAAAGCCGCACTGTTCACAGCGATACATGCCGAGCCGTTTGATGTGCTGGGCCACGAGCCCCTTGACGAGCTCCAGGTCGCGGCGGCGCTCAGCGGGCGCCGCGAGCAGCTCCGCTTCCAGCAGCCGGTCGAGCCCGATCAGCGTCGGATTGCGCGCGAGCTCGTCCTTGATGAGCGTCGCGGCAGCGGTCGGTCCTTCGTGCTCGAGCACCAGCGAGAACAGTGCGTTCAGCACGTCGAGCGACGGATACTGCGACTGGTAGTTGCGCAGGAGGCGGATGCCGGTGGGATGCTCGTCGAGCTTGCGATACGCATCGGCGAAGCGCTCGGCCGCGAGCGCCAGGAACGCGGGATTCTGCGATTCGATCCGCTGCCACGCGGCAACCGCCGCACGCAGGTCGCCCTGCTGCGCCGCGAGGTCACCCGCGAGCAGGTTGGCGCGCGCGCAGGCGCGATGGGCGGCGAGCGCAAGGTCGATCTCGCGCTGCGTCGTCACTGCATCGTTGGTCAGCAGCGCCGCTTGCGCGAGCTCGCAATGGTATTGCGCGATCTCCTTGTAGTACGGCTGCTTGGCAAGCTCCTCCATGCGCTGTGTTGCCGCAATGGCCTTGGGCCAGTCCTTCTCGGTCTCGTAGATGGAAATGAGATGCCCGAGGGACGCGTGCTCGTAGGCCGAGCCATTCAGCTTGGTGAAAAGCTCTTCGGCGCGGTCGAGCAGTCCTGCGCGATGAAAGTCCTGCGCGAGCTCGTACGTCGCCGTCGTACGCTTGTCCGCGGGCAGGTCGGGACGGTCGAGCAGGTTCTGATGCATGCGGATCGCGCGATCGACCTCGCCCTGGCGGCGGAACAGCGAGCCGAGCGCAAAGTGCAGGTCGATCGTCTGCGGGTCGACCTTCACGACTTCGATGAACGATTCGATCGCCTTGTCGGGCTCCTCGTTCAGCAGGAAGTTGAGGCCGCGGAAATACGACAGCGGCAGCGCGCGCGACTCGCGCATCAGGTGCTTGATGTCGATCCGCGCGGCGATCCACCCGAGGGCGAAAAAAACCGCAACGATCGGCAGCAGCCACCAGAGCTCGAAATCCATGAGCCTAGCCTCTCGCAGCGAACGCAGTGAGCGTGGGGGTCCGGCCTCCCGCCGGGCCGTCCCAAGGGAGGCCTGCTCCCCCTCCGGGGGCAGCGAACGCAGTGAGCGTGGGGGTCCAGCCTCCCGCCGGGCCGTCCCAAGGGAGGCGCGCTCCCCGTCCGGGGGCAGCGAGCGAAGCGAGCGTGGGGGTCCAGCCTCCCGCCGGGCCGTCCCAAGGGAGGCTTGCTCCCCCTCCGGGGGCAGCGAGCGAAGCGAGCGTGGGGGTCGTCATCCCAGCCGTTCGAAGCCCGGGCCGGACGCGGGTCCGGTGCCGGGCGCAGCGCCGTGCGGCGCCGGTGCCGTGCCGTCGATGCGGCGCTTGTGATCGCGGCGCAGGCGGCCGAGCTGCCGCTTCAACCGCGCGATCTTGACGGCGCCCGCGAGCAGTCCGGCAGTGACGCCGAGCGAAAAAGCGACGAGCACGATGAAAATCAGCGGCGCCTCCACGCTCGCGACGCTGAAAAAACGGAGCCGAACCTGCTCCGCATTCTGCAGCGACAGGAACAGCAGCGCGGCGAAAACGATGATGCCCACGATCCAGCGGACGATCTGCATCAGCGGATCCTCGCGGCGTGGGGAACGTCCATCACGAATCCAGGTGTGGACAACGAAAGGAAACGCGGCGGACTCGCGGGTCGCGCAGCAACGGCAGCCCGCGAGCCCGACGCAGCAACGGTGCGCCCGACATGCCGGCTATTTCGGGCCTTCCTTCGAGAAGTCCACGCGCTCACGCAGCTCCTTGCCGGCCTTGAAGTGCGGCACGTGCTTCTGCGGCACCTGCACCTTCTCGCCCGACTTCGGATTGCGGCCCGTGCGCGGAGGCCGATAGTTGAGGCCGAAGCTGCCGAACCCGCGGATCTCGATGCGCTCCCCCTTCGCGAGGCTTTCGGCCATCGCGTCGAGGATCATCTTCACCGCCAGTTCGGCATCCTTGGCGACCAGTTGCGGAAACTGTGCCGCGAGTCGGTCGATCAGCTCCGATTTGGTCATCTCCCTCGCCCTCGCCTGTCAGTTAGTTGTTGTTCTTCGGGTCGAGCTTGGCCTTGAGCAACGCTCCGAGATTGGTCGTGCCGGTGTTGACGCTGGAGTTCTCGGCGGAGATCCGTTGCATCGCCTCACCCTCTTCGGCGTTGTCCTTCGCCTTGATCGAAAGGTTGATGCTGCGGTTCTTGCGGTCGACGTTGATGATCATCGCCGAGACCGCGTCGCCTTCCTTCATCCGCGTGCGCAGGTCCTCCACGCGGTCGCGCGAGATTTCCGACGCCCGCAGGTAGCCTTCGACGTCGCCGCCGAGCGCCACGACCGCACCCTTCGCGTCGAGCGTCTTGACCGTGCCGTTGACGACGCTGCCCTTGTCGTGCATCGCGACGAAGTTGGTGAACGGGTCGCCCTCGAGCTGCTTGATGCCGAGCGAGATGCGCTCGCGCTCGACGTCGATGGCCAGCACCACGGCCTCGACTTCCTGACCCTTCTTGAAGTCGCGCACTGCCGTTTCGCCCGGGTTGGCCCACGACAGGTCCGACAGGTGGACGAGGCCGTCGATGCCGCCCGGCAGACCGACGAAGACGCCGAAGTCGGTGATCGACTTGATCTGGCCCTTCACCTTGTCGCCCTTCTTGTGGTTCATTGCGAACTCATCCCACGGGTTCGGCATGCACTGCTTCATGCCGAGCGAGATGCGGCGGCGGTCCTCGTCGATCTCGAGGATCATCACTTCCACTTCATCGCCGAGCTGGACGACCTTGGTCGGGTGGATGTTCTTGTTGGTCCAGTCCATTTCCGACACGTGCACCAGGCCTTCGATGCCCGACTCGATCTCGACGAACGCGCCGTAATCGGT
>Ga0068858_100002871_pt1 | contig 17322 bp, 20 predicted proteins | sample KBSSwiS12_FD_66589 | JGI IMG/M metagenome (GOLD analysis project Ga0068858, IMG submission 66589) | Switchgrass rhizosphere microbial communities from Kellogg Biological Station, Michigan, USA - KBS Switchgrass S1-2 | ecosystem: Host-associated > Plants > Roots > Rhizosphere > Soil ...
GCAGGGGAGGAGCTGCGCTGTCCCCGCCCCCTACAGCTCCCGGGCCAGCGCCTCGAGCTGCTCGGCGCAGACGCCCCAGCCCTGGTGAAAGCCCATGTCGGTGTGTTGCTGGGCCGCCTCGGCGGTCCAGTGGCGGGCGCGGGCGATGTACAGGGTCTCGCCGTTCCCGGCGTCCTCGAAGGTGATTATGCCGGTGAACATCGGCTTCTCCGTCGGGACCCAGCCTTCGGCATAGGCGTCGGTGAAGACCAGCTTCTGGTTCGGAACGATCTCCAGATAGACGCCGTCGTTCGGGAAGGACTCGCCGTCCGGACCGCGGAAGATCATCTGGCTGCCGCCGCCCGGCCTGACGTCCATCCTCACCACCTCGGCCACCCAGGGCTTCGGGCAGAACCATTTCGGGATCAGCGCCGGATCGGTCCAGCAGCGGAACAGCGCCTGGGGCGAGGCGGCCAGCTTGCGGGCGATCACCAGCTCGCGGGGGCTGTCGGGGCTGATTTCAACGGGGGTCGCCATCTTGGGTCTCCAGGTTCGGCGTGAGATCTGTCTCTAGGACGGCCGGGATCGGCGCCGGCCGACATCCGTCGACCGCAAATTCGGGCTTTGCATGTCCGCAGCCGGCCTCCCATCTGCGGAGGGAGCTTCACGCGGCGGCGCGCCGGGATCAATCCGCACGGCGCCCAGGTTGTCGCGGGTCAGGAGGGACGCCGATGAGCGAGCTGCGCAACGATCGCCAACGGTCGCGCTACGAGATGGACGAGCAGGGCCTGACCTCCTACGCCGACTACCGGCTGCAGGGCGACCGGCTCTATCTCGACTATGTCTTCGCCCCGCCGGCGCTGCGCGGCGCCGGCGCCGCAGGCCGGCTGATGGCGGCGCTGGCGGCCGACGCCCGAGAGCGCGGCCTGAAGATCACCCCCATCTGCGGCTACGCCGCCGCCTGGCTGAAGCGCAGCGCGGAGTTCCGCGATCTGGTGAGCTGAAGCCGCCGCCGCAGCCACGGTGAACAAAGACAGTGAATCGGCGCGGCCGAACGGCGGGCTCCTCGAGGCCGGACGCGGGGGATCAGCGCGTGGCCTCGGAGCCGTCGGCGCGCTCGGCCGCGCCTTGGCAGATGTGCGTGCGCCGGGACGCTCGACGGTCCCGGACCGCAAGAGCGACGCCGGCGCCCGAAGCAGCCTCCGGGTTGTCGGAGGGCCTGCGCCAGGCGCCGCACGGACGAGGTTCAGTCTTCGAGCCGCAAGGGCTCAGATCGTCCGGGCGACGATCGCTTCCAGGGTCTGGACGCGGGCCTCGCAGTCCTCGACCAGACGACGGGCGAGGTCGCGCACCCCCGGCGGATAGGCGTCGCCGCCCTCGGCGATTTCGGCGGCCAGGGTCTCGACCTCGACCATCGCCGTGCTGAGCGCGCGAATGTGCTCCTTGGCGAGAGACTTGGCTTCCAGTTGCAGCCGGCGGACGCGCTGCGCGACGGTTTCGCTCTTCGGCGCGGCGATGGCGGTGGCTTTCATGTCGTTATCGGCAACGACGCTCAGAGACGGTGACATGCGATAATTCCTCAAATCCCCACCCAGGTTCTCGAACGGCCGCGGCCCACGATGGGCCGCCTCCAAAAGCCGCGAAGCCCTGCTGTTTCAATTACGAACAAGAACAGCGCAGGTTCCCTGTCATTGGCATGAACGGCGCCACGTTTTCCCCGCTAAGGCGAAGGTGGGGATTCGGCGCCACGCCGTGAAGTTAACGGTCCGGTTCCTTGCCCGCGGTTTTGCTGCGGCCGCTGTCAGGGAAACTGTCGACGTGGCGCTGCGGCCTTCCACAGGAAGCGGTCCAGCGGCATGACCTCGGCGTGCGGCTGGCGTTCGCCGACCAGCCAGGCCTTGCCGTCGAGGACCCTCGCCACGCGGTAGATCGGCAGGCCGCCGGCATCGGCCGACACCAGGTCTCCCACCGAGACGGCGTCCTTCTGCAGCAGAACCCAATCCAGGCCGCGCATCTATCTTCGTCCCAGGCGCGAAAATCCGCGCCGACGGCGGACGCTCCGAGGTCCAGGCTCGACCCATCGGGCCGGCCCGGCATTATCGTTTGGGGGCTGTCGTGCTCGGAGGGGCGGCCTTCCAGAGCAGGCGGTCGAGCGGCAGGATCTCGACCGTGGGCCGCTGCCCGGCCTGCAGCCAGGCCTTGCCGTCGGCCACCGCCACGACGCGGTAGATCGGCATGCCGCCGGCGTCCGCCGAGACCATGTCCCCCACCGCCACGGCGTCCTTCGCCAGCAGCACCCAGTCCAAGCCGCGCATCGATCTGTTCCTGGCGATAACGCCGCCCGAGCGGCGACCGTCAGCAGCTATAGGCGCAGCTGGGTTGAGACCGGCTGAAGGCCGCGTTTATCCGCCGTTCAGCTTTGGCCGGGGTTTCGCTCGCCCCGCCGCGATGTCGGCGGGGCTGCTCACGCGCTTTTGTCTGAACCGGAACGCCGCGCGGAGGGACAACCGTGGGGATGACAGACTCCCTGCATCGAACGGAACAGACAAGATGGCAAAGAGATCAGCCGCGGTCGCCGTCGCCCTGGCCCTCGCCGGCGGGCTCGCGGGCTGCGCCACGCCGACGGCGTACCAGCCGAAAATTCCGGGCCACGCCGCCTCCGACGGCTATGCGGAGGTGCGGATCGAGCCGAACCGCTGGCGCGTGACCTTCTCGGGCAACAGCCTGACCTCGCGCGAGACGGTGGAGGCCTACCTGCTCTTCCGCGCCGCCGACCTGACGCGCCAGCAAGGCTATGACTGGTTCGCGGTGGTGGACCGCAACACCGACAACAAGGGCTACACCTACGCCGAGACCTATGGGCCGGGGTACCTGGGGTGGGGTCCGTCCTGGCGCTTCCACGGCCGCGGCTTCGGCTGGCGCACGTGGGATCCGTTCTGGGGCGACCCCTTCTGGGCCGACCGGGTCGACATCCGCACGGTGGATCGTTTCGAGGCCAGCGCCGAGATCTTCATGGGCCGTGGCGTCAAGCCGGTCGGCGATCCGCGCGCCTTCGACGCCGCACAGGTGATCGCCAACCTGCAGCCCAGGATCAAATACCCGCAGCCGAAAGCCTAGGGGGGTCAGCTCCTGAGGCTGTCCGGAACCTTGCCGCCGTTCTCGGCGAGCTTGCGCATCACCGCCTTGGAGAGGGCGATGTTCTCCTCGGCCGTGCCGTCGCCGGCGACATGCACGTTCAGCTCGTCGGCCAGCTGCTTGCGCGCGGCGAGGCTGGAATCCAGATCCAGCAGCTTCAGCAGGTCGACGATCGAGGTCCGCCAGTTGCCGCCGCCGCCCTTGCGGCTGGCCAGGTCGGTCAGCACCGCCTCGACGTCGAACGGCTGAGGCGGTGCGGCGGGCTTGGCGGGCGCGGCGGCCGGGCTCGGCGCTGCGGTCGGCCCTGGGGCGGAGGCCGGCGCCGCCGCCTTGGCGGCCGGCGCCGCATGCGCCGAGTGGTGGAAGATCTTGTCCATGATCGAGCTGAAGACGCCCATCGGATCTCTCCTGGTCCTCGAAAGCGGCGGTCAGGGCTTCGCCGACTGCGCGGCGATCTGGTGCAGTTCGCCGTCGTCCGGCAGCCGGCCTTGCGGCGTCAGCTCGTTGACGGCGTCCGGCAAATGCTCCGACAGCTCCGACAGCAGCGACTGGCGTGGCAGGCCGGTCTGCTGCTCGAGCTGGCGCAGGTTGTCCTCGCCGAGCGCATTTGCCACCTGATCGGGCGCGACCGGCTGATTGTGTCCGGTCCCGATCCAGGAATTCACCTGCGGGCCCAGCCCCTTCTGCTGCAGATGGCTGACCAGCGCGCCCAGGGCCCCGGCGCCGCCCAGTCCGCTCAGCAGTCCGCCGAGGCCGCCGCCCAGCATCCCGCCCAGACCGCCGGCCGGTTCGCCGCCGCCGACCGGGGCCGCCTGCGGCCGTCCGCCGGGGACCCCGGGGTCGAAGCTGCGCCCTTCGGATGGCGCGGGGTGGGATTTCTGGTAGCTGCGCACCCCCTTCACCAGGAGCGCCAGCACCACCCCGGCGGCGACCGTCGATCCCAGGCCCGGCTTCTGGGCCCCGCGACCGGCGCCCATGCTCCCCATCACCCCGTCGAGCAGTCCCATGGCGGCGTCCTCCCATGCGAAGACGCAGTAACTCGCCGGCCGGGGTGTCGGTTCAGCCCGGCCGGCGATTCCCGCGATTAGAACTGCCAGCCGAGGCCGGCGTTGGCGCCGCCGGAGCCGTGGCTGTCGAAGCTGGCGCCGGCCTTGACGACCGCATCGCCGAACACCTTCGAGGCCCCGACGGCGAAGGCGGCCTCGCCGCGCCAGGTTCCCACGGCCAGGCCGACCAGGCCGGCGCCGGGGCGGAAGGCCTGCGGCAGGCCGGCGATCGCCATGGCCGCGGCGGCGCCGGAGTCGGCCCGGGTGGCGACGTCGCCCAGCCGGCTCTCGATCCTCGTCAGCTGGCCGACGGTGGCCGCGTCGGACGGGCCGATCCCCGGGGCGACTTGGGTGATCCGCCGCTGCTGGGCGTCGGAGCCGACCGAGACGGTGTTCGCCTCGGTGGCCACCGAGCCGGAACCGAGGGCCAGCGAATTCGTCCCGGCAGCCCTGGCCTGGGCGCCGACCGCCACGCTGAGATTGCCGTTGGCCTGGGCCGCATCGCCGAGCGCCACGGACGAGGCGCCGGCGGCCACCGACTTGTTGCCGCCGGCGAAGGCGTCGAGGCCGCTGGCCGTGTTGGCCCATCCGACCGCGGTGGAGAAGTCGGCGCTGGCGTGGCTGCGCCCGCCGAGCGCGGTCGACGTGCCGCCGTCGGCCAGGCTGGTGAAGCCGACCGCCGTCGACTGCCGGCCGGACGCCACGCTGTTGACGCCCAGTGCGGAGCTGGACTCCCCCGTGGCGTGGGCCGCGAAGCCGACGGCGCTGGAATTGACGCCGCTGGCCACCGCGCCGGACCCGCAGGCCAGGGCCCCGGTGTTGCTCGCGGTGGTTCCCGCCGCCGGCGCCTCCGGGCTGCCGCAGACCGTCTGCGCCTGGGCGGCGGCGAGCGGCAGCAGGGCCAAGGCGGCGGCCGAGGCGGCCAGGCGGGCGCGACGACGGCCGCAGGAAGGGGAGCGCGCGGGCGAGCCCGCACGCGGCTGGAAGCGGATAGGCATGGGTCGAGAACTCCTCGCCGAAGGCGTGATGCAGAGGGGCAGGCGCGGGCCCGGGTACGCCGGGCGCGCGGACTGGAGCCGTCCGCGGCGCCGGAGCGGACGCGGCCTAGCTTGCAGGTGGGTGCCTCTGCAGGCCGGGGAGGTTCAAACGGCGGCCGGATCGCGCAGCTCGACAGCCGCCAACAATTGTCTGGGCCACGGAACGCCAATGGCCGAGCCGGGTTCTCGCCGCACCTGCAGGAGCCATGCGATGACCCGGACCAAAGCAATCACGAGCCTTGTCGGCCTGGCGCTGGCGGGCGGTCTCTCAGCCTGCGCCAGCGGCGGCGCCTGGTCGGCGGCCGATGCGGGCGCGAACGCCTCCGCCACGGCCTGGCGAGGCGCGAGCCCGCGCTCGGTGGAGGTCGGCGTGTCCAACCCCACCAACGGCGGCCCGGCCTATGTGGGCGCGGGCTATGTGGGAACGATGGGTCGCTGAGCGCGCGCTGCGAAGCTCGCTAGAAGGCCAGCGCCGCCGCCGGGGCGGCGGTGATCTGCGTCAGCATCTGCGAGAAGTCGGTCGTCTCATGGTCGACCAGGACGGCGAGTTGCTGGCCCTTCTGCGACCTGCGAACCCATTTTCGGTTGCCCGCTGGATCGGGGAGCGGGTGTGCGTCGCTTCGCACCTCGTAGACCGGGCACGTCGCGTAGCAATTCCATCGATAGGTCTCGCCTTCGTAATTGAAGGACCCTGAATAGGGTTGAAACGCAGCCACAGCACGACCTCCCCAACTTGTTGCTTGACGCAAACTCTCGGTGACGGGCGCAGGAGCCCGGGCATTCATTTGGCGACAAAGCGCCGCAGTTGGCAACAATTCGTTGATTCGGCCGCGCATGACGCCCTTCCGCCGGAGCGGTCCGGAGGCTGTCGAGGGCGCCGGAAGAGGACGCCCAAGCGTGGCGCGGATCGCGGCGATGCCGCAGTCCTGGCGCGAGGCCTGCGAAGCCTTCCGCCCGAAAGCCGCACAGCCGAGCGTCCTTAGTTAATTCACTTCCGCCGCCCGCGGGCGCAGGTTTGCCGCGACGTTCACGCAGCGGAGCTCGCGTCATGCCGAAGTTCCTCATCGAAGCCACCTACACAGCCCAGGGTCTCAAGGGCCTGCAGAAGGACGGCGCCTCCGGCCGGCTGGCGGCGGTCACCGAAGCCGTGCGGTCGCTCGGCGGGACGGTGGAGTCCATGCACTACGCCCTCGGCAAGAACGATACGGTGATCCTCGTCGAGCTGCCGGACGCCGGCGCGGTGGCCGCCCTGGGCGCCGCGGTCGTGGCCTCCGGCATGGCCCGCACCCAAGCGACGGCCCTGCTCACCATCGCCGAGATGGACCAGGCGCTGAGCCGCAACGCCAGCTACCGCGGCCCTGGCCAATAGCCGCCGATCCGCCGCAGCCGCCGCGGCGGCGGTCGCTCAACGCGCCGGCGGGGCCGCCCGGTCCGCCCTGGCCCGCTCGGGCTGCGGGCTCATGGCCGCGTTCAGAGTGCGCACCAGGGTCTCGGGGGAATAGGGCTTGGCCAGCAGGGCGAAGCCGTCGCGGCCCTCTTCCGCCAGCACATGGCTGTAGCCGCTGGTCAGCACCACCGGCAGGTCCGGATAACGGCGGCGAATGGCCTGCGCCAGCTCGACGCCGCTGGCGCCGGGCATCACGACGTCGGAGAACACCACGTCGAATTTTTCCGTCCCCGCCTGCAGCTGCTGCAGGGCCTCCTCGGAGTTGGTCGCCCAGGTGGTGCGATAGCCGAGGTCGTGCAGCATCCCGGTCGAGAAGGCGCCGACCTCCAGATTGTCTTCGACCACCAGCACCCGCGCGCCGGGCGCGGGCACGCCGGCCGCGCGGGGCTCGTCCGGCTCGGCCTCCGGCGCGGCCTTCAGGGTGCGCGGCAGGTAGAGGGTGAAGGACGAGCCGCCGCCCAGCCGGCTCTCGACGTCGATCTCGCCGCCGGACTGTTTGGCGAAGCCGTAGACCTGCGACAGCCCCAGCCCGGTGCCCTTGCCGACGCCCTTGGTGGTGAAGAAGGGCTCGAAGACGCTCTGCAGATGCTCCGGGGCGATGCCGCTGCCGGTGTCGCGCACGGTGACCGCGACGAAGTCGCCCGAGGCGCCGGGATGCTGGCGCACCGGCGGCAGGTGCGAGACCCGGGCGACCTCCAGGGTCAACCCGCCGGTCTCGCCCATGGCGTCGCGCGCGTTCACCGCCAGGTTGACCAGGGCGGTCTCGAACTGGGTGATGTCCGCCTCGACCGCGCAGGGAGCCTGCGGCGCGCGGGTCTCGATGTGGATGCCGGGACCGACCAGGCCGCGGACCAGTTCGGCGACGGCCGAGACCCGTTCCTTGGCGTCGAACACCTCGGGGTCCAACGGGTGGCGGCGGGCGAACGCCAGCAGCTGGCCGGTGACCTTGGTCGCGCGGTCGACGGTGTCGGAGATCGCCTCGACGTAGCGCGCGCGCCGCGCCTCCGACAGCCCGGGCCGCGCCAGCAGGTCGACCGAGGAGCGGATGATCGTCAGCAGGTTGTTGAAGTCGTGCGCCACCCCGCCGGTCAGCTGGCCCACCGCCTCCATCTTGTGCGCCTGGCGCAGCGCCGCCTCGTTGCGCAGCCGTTCGGTGATGTCGCGGCCGACGGCGTAGACCAGGCCGTCCTCGGGCGAGGCGCGCCAGGAGATGTAGCGATGGCCGCCGCGCTTGTGGTGGACGCGGTTCTCGAATCGCATGGTGGACTGGCCGGACGCCAGCCGCGCGATCTCCGCCCGTGTAGGCTCGAGGTCGTCGGGGTGGACCATGTCGAGGATCATGGTGTTGAGCAGCTCGGCCTCGCTCCAGCCGAGCGTCGCCGTCCAGGCGTCGTTGACCGCCAGCAGCCGGCCCTCCGAGTTGCTGACGCTCATCAGGTCCGTGGAGAGCTGCCAGATGCGGTCGCGTTCGTGGGTGCGTTCGGTGACGCGCTGTTCGAGCGAACTGTTGAGCTGGCGAAGCCGGGCCTCGCGGTCGCGCAGCTGCGTCTCCACCGCCTCGCGCCGGCGGGCTTCGCGCACGCTCTCGGTGACGTCCTCGGCCATGTGGATGATGTGGGACACCTTTCCGTCCGGGCCGATCAGCGGCCAGTTGATCGGGTTCCAGTGGTGTTCCTCGAAGCTGCCGTCCGACGTGCGGATGTCATAGCGCTGCACCGGCATCCGGTCGGGGGCGCGGGTCTGCAGAACCCGCTGCAGCGAGCCACGCAGGTTGGAGACGCCGTCGGCGGCGGGATCCTGCGGATTGTCGGGGAACAGCTCGAACAGCGGCCGGCCGATGGTGTCTTCCCGCCGGGTCATGGTGGCGGCCAGCCGCTCGTCGGTGACCGCCACCATGGTGAAGTCGGCGTCGGCGGCCAGCAGCACATAGTTGCCCGGCATCGCCGCGAACAGCGCCAGCGGATCCAGCGGCGCGGCCCCGGTCGCGCAGGGCGAGGTCGTCGAACTCGGCGAGGTCATCGGGCTGACACTCGGCTTCCTGGGCCGGCAGGCCGCCGGCTCTCCCGTTCAGCTAGATGTACTGGAAAGTGCCGGAATGATCCAAGGTTTCATATGGATAGGCGAGTTTGGGGCGAATGCGCGCGATGCGTGTCTTGCCGGGTTGGCGGGAGCGCGGCCTTCCGGGCGCGTCGGCTGCATTGCGGCTGCACCGCCAGTTGCGCCGGGCGCTGCGGCCTCTCACCGGTGCGTCAGCCCCGGGTTCTCCTGGGTCAGCCGCATGCGCAGGGCGTTCTCGACCAGGGCGGTCGAGACCTATTGGCCGACCATGATCGGGAACTCGATCAACTGCGCCTCGTCCCAGATCCTGGCCAGCGCGGCCCAGGTCTCGTCGCAGATGGCCTGGCGCGTGAGCAACGCCTCCACCCCGGACAGGACGGCGGCGTCGGCCGCGTTCCAGCCGGCGTCGCCGGAGCCCCGGACGACCCGCTCGATCTCATCGCAGCTGCAGCCTCAGGGTAGGGGCCTTGGCATCGCCAGTATCCGGAGGTGAAGGAGCAACGATTCCTCACACTTGCCGGCGAGTGGGGATGGATGGGCGGCATGCAGATGTGGGGGGCTTCGGAGCGGTCCTTTTCAATGTCCGCTTGTTGGCAGGGGTGCAAAAGGGGCAGGTCGACCCAATTCGGAAGTTGCCTCTCCGTCAGGTGGCAGGCGGTCGTCCGGCGCCCCGCAGCGGCCCACCGGCGGTGGCCAGCCTCAGCGGATCTCGTTCGGCGCGATCAAGCTAGCCTCAGTAAAATCGCAAAAGCTATGGCACAGCTGGCTGCCAAAAATGTGTTCCGGGCACTCAGGATCGTACCAACGGTTGATCCAGCCCCAGTGATGCGGATGGCGCATGTAGCTGCGCGTCAGGCCTTCAAGACTTGCATATTCTTGTTCCCAGATGTGGCTCCACGTACCGGAGCCCAGAGACTCTTCCACACGGCTTATCTGCCAGTTGACGATGCCGCCGATATAGAGTCCCATTTCGTAGGTCTCGGCCTCGTATTGGACGAGCGCCTCCTTGTCGGGCTCGGCTTTCAAGCTGACGAGCATTGTGCGATAAACTCCGCGGTCGAGAGGGCGCTTGGATCCCCACCGGCCACCGGTATAGGTCACGGCGTCAACGTGGTGTGCTGATGATTTGTCGCTCAGCAATCGTTCGGCGCTCTTAACCTCGGCAGTTTCCTTCCAGGCCTCATAGTTTGTCCGGTCTGAGAACTGAAGGTGCCAGATATAATCTCCACCGTTAACTGAGCCCGGCAGAGTCGGCTGCAAAATGAAGCGGTGTACATCGGGGCCGTTGCTCGCGATCTTCAGGGCGCGCTCCAGCTGGGCACAATCTGTGATTGCTCCTATTGTGATTAGCTTCGTCAGCTTAAACATCACAAAGACTCTCTATGTCCGTGACGTCAGCAAGGTAGAGGCGCTGCCGAGCCACGATCATGTGAGCGATGTCTGACCAGAAGCGAACCAATGCGGGGTCACCACGACGTAACCGAGTCGCCCGCCACCACGCTTCCACACCCTGAACCTTCCAGATGATGAAGACTTGATTTGATTGTTCCGTCAGAAACAGCGGCGGCGAGAGCCAGCGGAACGCCAGCTGCAAACCCCGAGCCTCAGCCTTGGGAGCATACTCCCTCATATAAACGTCCAGAAACGCTTTCGCCTGACCAGGTTTGACCGTGATCTGATCGAGATAAAAAATTGTCTCGTCACCAGGTTCGCTCATCGCGCAGACCTCGCAATTGGCGAGTGAGTTAGATCTCGAGAGTAGAGATCTTGAGCACGATCTTGCCCCGCACGTGACCATCCTGGACGCGGCGATGCGCCTCGGCAGCCTCAGACAGCGGCAGCACAGCGAGGGCGGGCGATCTGAACAGACCTTTGCCGAAAAGGTCTGCGACGATGCGTAACTGTTCACCCGCTCTGGCGCCCTTGCTCATGGTCGGAATGATGCGAATTCCCTTAGCATCCGCAAGATCTAAGTCGAAGCTTGGCTCCCCCTTTACAAGGGTTCCGATCGGGACGACTCGGCCCCCTCGTTTCACCATCTCAACTCCGTTGCGGATTGTGCCCTGGCCCACCAAATCAACCAGCAAATCGACGCCGCCGGGCGCCCAATCCAGCACTGCCGCCTGAACGTCGCCACAGCGGTAATCGATGGCGAGATCGGCTCCGAGTTCGCGGACATATTCGACGTTTTGCGGTCCGCATGTCGCAGCCACACGCGCGCCAGCGTATTTCGCGAACTGGATGGCGAAGCTTCCCATTCCTCCGGCGCCGCCATTGATCAGGACGGATTGCCCCGATTGCAGTTCGCCGGATCCAAACACGGATTCCCAGGAGGTGACGCCGGATGTTGGGATCGAGGCGGCGGTCGCGAAGTCGACACTCTGCGCCAAGTGCGCGACCCGCCCCGCGCTGACCCTGACGTATTCCGCATATGTTCCGTTCTCGCCAACAGCTTGGTCGGAGTTGGTGACGACGCGGTCCCCGACGCGGAAATCGACCACTTCAGGCCCTACGGCGGAGACTACTCCGGCCCCAGCGAACCCGATGACGAAAGGGAATTTAGCTTCGAATAGAGGTGCCAGCCACCCTTCACGGCATTTCCAGTCAACCGGGTTTACGCCCGCATAGGCCAGCTGAATCACGACCTGGCCGGGCCCGGGAACCGGCAAGGGAAGGTCTCGGATCTGCAGGACTTCCGGCCCACCAAACCGATCGATGACCACGGCGCGCATGCGCAAATCTCCCCTGAATTAATCTGCGGCGAACGACAGGGTATTGTTTTTGACGATATTGTCATCCCACGTAGACGCTGTGGCACAAGGCGCCATCAACGGACGTTGGATTGCCTCCAGAATCCAGACGTTCGCGGCGGCGGCCGAACGGGCCTGAACGACCCTCCGCGGTCATTCCGAAGGTCCGCTCGTGGGCTCCGCAGTGATCGGACAAGGACCGGACGACGCCACCATGGCCAGCGCCCAGAGGCGGAGCCCCGCCGCGCCTCAACCGCCCCCGCGCCGCCCCTCCACCACCAGCGTCCCCTTCATGCCGGGGTGGTAGCGGCAGAAGAAGGGGAACCTGCCGGGCTTGGTCACGCGCATCCGTACGTGGGCCTTGGGCTTCAGCTCGAGGTCGAAGCTCTTGTCCGTCGCGGTGGCGGAGTGGACGAAGAGGTCGTCGTTGACCCACTCGACGGTGTCGCCGACGTGCAGCTTCGGGACCGGGGCGAACTGCATCTGGCGGATCGTCACGGTCTGGACGCTCGGCGCGCGGGCGGCAGCGCACGGCGGCGGGGCGGCCAGGACGGCGGCCGCCGCCAGGGCGCGCCAGGACGCTGCGGCGGACACCTGGGGCCGGCCTATTTCAGCTTGGCGGCGAGCTGCTCGGCGTGGGCCTGGTGTTCGCCGAACAGCTTGCGGCCGGTCTGCAGCAGGCTCTTCAGCTCGGCGTTCTTGGCGTTGGGGATCAGCACCGTCGAGAGCGCGCCGTTGACCTGCTTGTGGTAGGCGACCTCGTTGCGGATGTAGGCCTTGTCGAAGGCCTTGCCCTTCAGCCCGCCCAGCCGCTTCAGCTCGTCGGCGCCGGACTTGGAGAGGCTCTGGCTGGTGGGATTGTCCTGCGGGGTGACGCCGAGCTTCTTCACCAGCGCCAGGGCCTGGTCGTTCACCGTGGTGTGGTCGCGGACCATCTCCTGGGCGAAGGCGCGGACCTGCTTGTCCTGCGACTTGCCGAGCGCCTGCTTGCCGGCGGCGATGTCCACCTCGCCGGCGGTGTAGGCGATGTGGGCGATCTGGGCGTCGTTGGGGGCCTGGGTCTGGGCGTGCGCCGCGCCGGCGGCGAGGCTGATGGACGCGGCGAAAGCAAGAGCTTTGAACATGGCGGTGAACTCCCGATGGGATCGCCACAATCGATCCCGCAGGTCGGCGAAAAGTTCCCGGAAACCCGCGTCGAGGCGGCGGTCTGGGCCGACGCCGGGCGCGGCCTCAGTGTCCGCCTTCGACCCAGGGGACCCCGGCGGCGCGAAACGCCTCGGCCAGCGCGGCCTCGAGGTCGAGCGCCTCCCAGCGCCGCATCGGGTTCAGGTGCTCGACCAGATCGGGCAGCAGGCGCACGCCGAACCGCCGCGCCGCGCCGCTCGCCTTGTAGCCGGCCTTGTGCTGGTCGAACCGCAGGTCCGGATCGCGCGAGGTCTGCCCGACATAGACGCCCCAGGGCTCGCGCCGCCGCGGGTCGTGCAGCAGGACGACATAGACCGAATGGCCTGCGCCGCGCGCGCCAAGCGTGGTCGCCCGCAGGCTGCGCGCGGCCCGCTGGGCCTTCACCATCCACCCCGGGCCGTCACGCTCCCAAGCCATGGCCACAGGGCTTAGCGCCGCTGGGCGGCGGTCTTCTCCCGCTCGGCCTTGAACTCAGCGCCGGTCTTCCAGGCGGGCCATTCGTCGCTGTCGGCCAGGCTGCGGCCGAGGTCGTAGAAGACCTCGAACTCCTGGACCATGCCGCTCAGGTCCCAGTTCGGATCGAACTCGTCGGCCGGCTGGTGGTAGCGGTCGCGGGTGTAGGCGGCCCGGGCGGCCCTGCCGGCGGCCACGCCGCCCTTCACCAGGTCGTCGCCGGCGCCGAACGACAGCGCCGGCACGCCGCGCTTGGCGAACGGGAAGTGGTCGGAGCGGAAGAAGTGGCCGGCCTCCGGCTGCGGATCCGGGTCGACGCGCAGGCCGTGCCGGGCGGCGATCCGGACCAGGTCGTCCTGCAAGGTCGCGGGCGCATCGCCGGAGGGCGCGAGGTCCCGCGCCGGGCCGTTGGCGTTCATGACGTCCATGTTGAGGTCGGCGACGGTGGTGGCCAGCGGATAGAGCGGGTGGGTGGCGTAGTATTCCGAGCCCAGCAGCCCCTTCTCCTCGGCGGTGACCGAGAGGAAGACGACGCTGCGCCGCGGCCGCGGGCCGTGGCCGAAGGCGTTGGCCAGTTCGATCAGGCTGGCGACGCCCGAGGCGTTGTCGAGCGCGCCGTTGTAGATCCGGTCGCCCTTGGCGTCCGGCTGGCCGACGCCCAGGTGGTCCCAGTGGGCGGTGTAGAGGAGGTGCTCGGCCGGCCGCTTGGCCCCCGGCAGCACGCCGACCACATTGTGGGTGACGACCTTGGCGGCGTCGACCGCATAGTCGACCGAAAGGCTGACCCCCTTCAGCTCCACCGGCCGGAAGTCGCGGGTCTGCGCCTGTCGCTTGAGGGCGTCGAAGTCCAGGCCCGCAGCCTTGAACAGGCCGACCGCGGGCTCGCGCTGGACCCAGGCCTCCAGCGGGGCGTGCGAGGCCTTGGGATCGTCGCGGATGATGTCGAAGATCTCGTTGGTGTTGGAGTTCTTGACGGTGTTCCAGCCGTAGGCGGCCGGCGCCGTCTCGTGGATGACGATGAAGCCGATCGCGCCCCGCCGCGCCGCCTCCTCGTACTTGTAGGTCCAGCGGCCGTAATAGGTCATCGCCTTGCCGCCGAAGTCGCCTTCACCGGTCTCGAAGTCGGGATCGTTGACCAGCACCAGCGCGACCTTGCCGTGCAGGTCGTAGCCCTTGAAGTCGTCCCAGTTCCGCTCGGGCGCCTTCACCCCGTAGCCGACGAAGACCACCGGGGCGTTGGCGATGGTCAGGTGGTCGACGCCGGTCTGGGCGGCGCGGATGGCGATCTGGTCGCCCTGCGTCCAGGCCTGGGTCTGGCCGCCGGCGGCGACCTTGACCGTCACCGGGCCTGTGGTGCGGAAGCGGGCGAGGGGAACGTCCTGGGTCCAGGCGCGGCTCCCCTTCCTGAGGTCGCCGCCGGGCTGCAGGCCGGCGGCCTTGAACTGGCGCACGATATAGTCGACGACCTTGGTCTCGGCGGGCGTCGCCGGCCCGCGCCCTGCGAAGTCGTCGGACGACAGCACGCGGATGTTCTCGCTCAGCCGCGCCGTGGAGGCCTCGGGCGGGGCGGCCAAAGCCGGCCCCGCCAGGACCAGGGCGACGACGGCGCAGGACAGGAACGGCTTCATCGAGGCGACCACCAGGGCTTGAACGGACCCGCCGAGCCTATGAGGCTGACGGCTGGACGACCAGGGCGATACATCGCGCCCCCGTTCGCGCCCTGGCGCCAGTGTGCCTGAAATGTGACAGAAGGGCGGCGAAACCATGCCGCAGCTCCTGGTTGCGTTGACGTAACATCGTAAGCTTTTGCAACACTCGCGAAACAGAGATTGCAGGCGCGCGCGCCGGCGTCTCCCAATCAAGCGAGGGTTCTCATGCACATTACCAAGCGGCGTCTGTTCGCCGGCGCCCTGCTGTCCGGCCTGGTCCTGGCCCCCGTCGCGGCGACCGCCCAGACGGCGGTCCAGACGGACCAGGCCGGCGCCGTCGCCACGCCGGTCGGCGAGGTGGTGGTCACCGGCTCGCGCATTCCGCGGCCGAACCTCGAGCAGCCGACCCCGGTCAGCGTGGTCAACGCCGTCGCCCTGGAGAACTTCGGGACCAGCAGCCTCGGCGACGCGCTGGCGCAACTGCCGGCGCTGGCCTCGTCCGGCACGGTGCGGGCCAATTCGGATTCCGGCTCGAACCTTGGCGGCCTTAGCTTCCCGGACCTGCGCGGGCTGGGCACGTCTCGGACCCTGACCCTGGTCAACGGCAAGCGCCACGTGGCGGGGGACGCCGGCGACACGGCGGTGGACCTGAACACCATCCCCACCGCCCTGGTCGACCGGGTCGAGGTGGTCACCGGCGGGGCCTCGGCCATCTACGGCTCCGACGCCGTTTCCGGCGTGATCAACATCATCCTGAAGGACAAGTTCGTCGGCTTCGAGGTCGGCGCCCAGGGCGGCGGGCCGCTGAACGGCGAATACGGGCAGAACTACTCGGCCTACGCCACCGGCGGATGGAATTTCCTCGCCGACCGCGGCAACGCGACCCTGACCGTATTCGGCGACAAGCAGGAACGGGTGATGGGCAGCGACGTGAAGGGGCTGAAGAACTGGGCGACGGTGGTCAATCCGCTGAGCCACGGCCCCGCCGACGGCATCCCCGACCGGATCTTCAAGCCCTATGTCCAGACCGAGTACTTCAGCCCCAACGGCAACCTGATCGGCGGCGACAGCTTCAACGCCATCACCGGCTTCGACGCGGCGGGCAATCCGCGGGCGATCCCGCCGCGGACCGGCGAGAACAACTTCTTCTACGGCTCGCACGACGCGCCCTGCGATGTCTGCGACCCCGGCGATCAGAGTTCGGTGCTGGTGCCGCGGCTACGCCGGGCCGGGGTGGCGGGGACGGTCACCTATGAATTCGCGCCGAACCTGCGGTTCCGGGCGGATCTGAAGTACGTCGACAGCAAGATCCTCGACACCTTCAGCCCCTCCTTCACCACCTTCCAATACGGCCTGGACACGGACAACGCCTTCATCACTCCGGCCATCCAGTCGGTGATCGACGCACATCCGGAAGAGAGCTTCTTCTACGTCAACCGGATCAACTACGACATCGGCGGCCGCAACGATTACACCCGGCGCAAGACCTTCCGTGGGGTCTTCGCCCTCGACGGTAAGTTCGACGCCAGCTTCGCCGACGTGAGTTGGGAGGCCAGCTACAACTACGGCCGCACGCGAAACAGATTCCACACGGTCAACGGCCTGATCCCGGGCAATTTCTTCGCCGCCATCGACGCCGTGCGCGATCCCGCGAGCGGCGCGATCCGCTGCCGCAAGGACGTGCCGGCGACCTGGTACGAGGGCTATGCTGCGCCCGATCCGTCGATCCTGACGAACGAGACCTGCGTCCCCTTCAATCTGTTCGGCCAGCAGAACAGCCGGGCGGCGATCGACTACGTCACCTTCGATGGCCAGCGGTCGCACACCATCACCCAGCAGGTGGCGGGCCTGACGTTCAACTTCGACACCTCGCGCTTCTTCGCCCTGCCCGGAGGCCCGCTGGCGTTCGCCGGCGGGCTGGAATGGCGCCGGGAGCAGAGCCGCAATATCAATGACCCCTTCGTGCAATCGGGGATCACCGAGTACGCCCCGCAGGCCAACGCGGTCGGCGGATTCGAGGTGCGGGAGGCCTTCGCGGAGCTTGACGCCCCGCTGCTGCGCGACGCCCCGTTCGCCTATCGTCTGTCCCTGAACGGCGCGGTGCGCTTCGCCGACTACAGCCATGCCGGTAACGCCACCGCCTACAAGGCCGGCGGAGTCTGGGCGCCGGTGAAAGACCTCACGTTCCGCGGTACCTATTCACGGGCGGTCCGGGCGCCGAACATCAGCGAGGCCTTCCTGCCGGCGACCTCCGGCTTCGACACCGTCTTCGATCCTTGCGACATCAACAGTATCGACGAGAAGCCGAACCGGCGCGCCAACTGTGCGGCGCTTGGGGTGACGTTCGACAACGCGGCGGACAACAATTTCCCGGGCGTGACGAGCGGCAACAAGGACCTGAAGCCCGAGAAGGCGAAGACCTGGACGGTGGGCTTCGTCGTGCAGCCGCGCTGGACCCCGGGGCTGGCGCTGACGGTCGACTACTACCGGATCACCATCAAGGACGCGATCAGCTTCCTCAACCCGCAGGACGCGGCCGACAAGTGCGTCGACGGCCCGGAACTCGCCGAGCAGTACTGCTCG
>Ga0068858_100002876_pt1 | contig 17308 bp, 18 predicted proteins | sample KBSSwiS12_FD_66589 | JGI IMG/M metagenome (GOLD analysis project Ga0068858, IMG submission 66589) | Switchgrass rhizosphere microbial communities from Kellogg Biological Station, Michigan, USA - KBS Switchgrass S1-2 | ecosystem: Host-associated > Plants > Roots > Rhizosphere > Soil ...
CAACGTGGCGCTGTACGTGGGCGGCATGGGAGCCAAGGAGCAGAACTTCCACAAGGCCAACATGATCCGGCGTGGGTTTGCCGATGCGGCCGAAAAGATCCAGGAGTTGTATCTCGCCGGGCGCAAGGATGAGGCCATTGCGGCGGTGCCGGATGAGTTCGTGGACAGCAACGCGCTGGTGGGGCCGCCGGATCGGATCCGATCGCAGTGGAAGAAGTGGGCGGTGCCGGAGATGACCGGGGTTACGCTTACCCAGACGGATGATGAAGTGATGGAGTTGATGGCGGATATCGCGCGCTAGGGCCCCTGTTCTGACGGCAGTCCGAGCTCCAGCGAGTGCCCTGGATTCGGGCTCCGTGTCAGCGCGCTCTGAAAAAAACTCCAAACCTAGTCCGGAAGAACAGGGGGGCCATCAGCGCTATTTGCTCTGGACCCATGATCCTAGCTCCAACGAAGGCTCATTGGAGCAGGCCATGGAGAGAAGCAAGCGCAAGCTCGCCTTGGTGGGGCTGGGAGGGGTGCTCGGCATCATGGGTCTCAGCGGGCCCCTGCAGCACAGCGGCATAATTCCGGAAAGCGCCGTGGGAAACCTCAGCATTTCAATGCTCAAGGCGGCGCGCGGCACGCTGGTGAAGGAGGCGAACGCCAGTTGCGGTGTGGATCTGGGTGATGTCGGCTCCATCGGGAACCCCTTCAGCGGCTTTGGCGGCGGATTGGGAAGCATGGGCGCTCCCGCCAGTCACGCCGGGAGCGGCACCAATCCCGGCATCGAAGGAGGCGTAGGCGGCGGAGTGGGCGGTGGCGGCGCCGGCCTGGCGCCTTTGGCGGCGACGCAGGGCGCCAGCTACCACTCCCCGGAAGATGAGCAATCAGACGATCGCAAGCCTCAAGACGATTCAAACGACGCGGACCTGTCCTGCAAACCGGACGATGCCGCTTGCAAGAAGCAGCGGACCGCGAGCCAGTCCCCGCCGAAACCATCAACCTGAAGTCAGGCGGCCCCTGTCGCGACAGGACGTGTTGGATCGCTGCACCACTGGCTCCACGAGCCGGCGTAGAGCTTCCCGCCGGAGAGTCCCGCCACTTCCATGGCCAGCAGGTTGTGGCAGGCGCTCACGCCTGAACCGCACTGATGCACCGAGTCGCCGGGCGGTGTGCCGGCCAGCACGCGGTTGAACTCCTCGCGCAGTTGCGCGGCTGGCTTGAAACGGCCGTCCGCGTTCACATTGTCCGCATACGGCCGGTTGCGCGCGCCCGGAATGTGGCCGGCCACGGGATCGATGGTTTCGCCGATGCCGGCGAAGCGGCCGGCGGCACGCCCGTCCACCATGAGCTGCGCGGGCGATCCCAGCCGCTGCTGCACTTGCGCCACATCCACGCGCAGATCTTCGCGCGCCGCGCCAGGAAAGACCGTGGGCGCGAAACGCGGAATCTCAGTGGTGACCGCCCCGCCCGCCTCCGTCCAGGCGCGGTAGCCGCCGTCCAGCACGGCCACGGCGTCGTGGCCCACCCAGCGCAGCATCCACCACAGCCGCGAAGCGAACATGCCGTCGGCGGCGTCGTAGGCAACAACCTGATCATCCGGCTTGAGGCCCTGGCGGCCCAGCCAGGCGATGAAATCGGCGGGCTCGGGAAGGGGGTGGCGGCCGTTCTTGCCGGTCTTGGGCGCGGACAGGTCGCGGTCGGTGTGGGCAAACAGCGCGCCGGGGATGTGGCCTTCCTTATACAACTGCGCGCCGCGTTCGGGATTGGCGAGTTCGTGGCGACAGTCGAAGACGCGCCATTCAGGATGGGCCTTGAGCTCTTCTACCGTGACCAGTGTCGTCTTCATGGGGCTAACCCTGCAGCCCGATATCGAAGGAGGCTGAATATCCTTCGCCCTCCTTTACGGGCGCGAGAACCAGCTTGGAACCACCATCGCGATATAAACCGTCTTCGTCATTGCGCAGGCGGCGGCCGCTGTGAGCAGAATAGGGAGCGCTCGCAAAAATCCGCTCCGACAGCGCATCATCGAAATAGAGTTGCGAGGTGAATTGCTCGAGGCGCGCTGTCCGAGTCGAAGAATCGGCAGCGCGGATGATGAAATGCAAATGCACGGCGCGGCCGGGGTACCAGCCAGGGAAGATGGTGCTGAACCGAGAGACACCCGAAGCGTCCGTGACCTGGTAGCCGCGAAGAAATTTCTGGTTGCGGGCCGACGTGTCCCGATCGCGCACGCCCGAATAAACTCCTTTGGCATTGCAATGCCAAACTTCCACATGCGCCGCAGCCAATGCGTCACATTTGCCCGATTTCAGCCGTGACACATTGAAGGCCAGGCGCAGCGGCACGCCTTCCTGAGTAATGCCACTGGTCGGATCGCTGCGAATATCGGAGCGATTGAGGCCCGTATCGACGAAATAGGGCCCCTCGGTCTGCTCGGGGCGCACCACGCAGGCCGGCGTGGGCCGCGCCCCGCTTTGTGCGAGCACCGGCTTGGTGGCAACGAGCAGCCCGCCCGCGCCCAACCAGGTCAGCACCCTGCGCCGTTCACCACTTGGTCTATGGTTCATGCCGCTTAGCATACGCTTTCGGTTAAACGCTGAAATTGCGCACGCTCTTCATGGTCAACGCCAGGGCCAGGCAGAACAGCCCTGCCAGTATGCCGCCGGAGGCCAGCGCCGCCTGGGGTCCCATCAGCGATACCGCCAGGCCGAGGTAGGCGCCGCCCAGCGAGTTGGCGCTCACGGCGGAGATGAACAGCACGCTCATGACGCGGCCGCGGATGTGCTCGGGCGCGAGCAACTGAAAGCAGGTGGTGCGCACCGACACGCTGAGCGAATCCAGGAAGCCCAGCAGCGCCACCAGCGTGAGCGACGCGATGAACCAGTGCGAGTAGGCGAAGGCCGCCAGCACCACGCCGTGGGCGATGGTGACGGCGACGATCACCGCGCCTTTCTTGCGGATGTTGCCGAGCAGCAACACGCCCGCGAATCCCAGCAACGCGCCCACCGAGGGCGCCGCCACCAGCGCGCCCAGGCCCGAGGGGCCGACCTGCAGCACTTCCTTGGCCATGACCGGCATCATGGCCGGGTAATAGCCCAGCACCATGGTGACGGTGTCGAGCAGCACGAAGGCCAGCAGCACGCGCGATTGCAGCACGAAGGCGAGCCCTTCGAAAATGGAGGTGAGGTTGAGCTTCACCTCGCGCCGCTCGGGTTCCTTGTCCAGGCGCAGCAGCCACAGCGTGATCAGCGCGGGCGCGATCAACGCGGCGTCGGCCACGTAGGCCGCGCTGGCCCCGGCCAGTTCCAGCGTCACGCCGCCCAGCAGCGGTCCGAGCAGCATGGCCGCCTGCCCCGACGCCGACTGCAGCGCGATGGCGCTCATGAGCTGCTGTGGCGGTACGACCGTGGGCAGCAGCGCCTGCATGGCCGGGTTGGCCACGCTCTGCAGCGCCGCGCCGAGGAAGGTGGCGGTGTAGATGTGCCCCACCTGGATGTGGCCCTGGGCCGTGAGCCATGCCAGCGCCAGCGCGATGACGACCTGCGCCGCCATGGTTATGCGCAACAGCAGGCGGCGGTCGAGGATGTCGGCCAGCGTGCCGCCGAACAGCCCCATCACCAGCGACGGCAGGCCCTGGAACAGGAAGGTGAGGCCGAGCAGGCGCGAGTCGCCGGTGATCTGGAATACCTGGAAGGCATTCACCACGCTGCGCATGCCCGCACCCATGGTGGCAAAGGGTTGGCCGACCAGCAGCAGCAGGAAGTTGCGGTTTTTCAGCGCGGCCCGCGCGCCTTCTTCGGGCGGCGCGGTAGGCGCGCCTTGGTCGAGCGGCGCGGTGAGCGCGCCTTGGTCCGCGGGCACAGGCCCGGCGTTCTCCACTTTCCCTGTCGTCAAACGGCCGCCTTTTTTGATTTATAAACGGGCGAACGCGGCACTCTACTATGCCCTGGGCCAGAGCGCCTGGCGCGAAACGACTCTCTTACACGGCCACTGTCGCGGGATTCAGGCCCGCGCGCAGGCCCTGCCAGGAGCGCGGCGCGGGCGCCGGACGGGCCTTTTCGCGTCCTTTTCGCTGTGCCGCGATTTCTGATACCGTTGACGACAACCCGGACACGAGCGATCAAAGGAGGAAACATCATGGCGTACAAGGCTATTTCCGCTGATTCCCACATCGTCGAGCCGCCCCACCTGTGGGACAAATGGCTGCCTCCCGAATTCAAGAAGTACGCGCCCAAGCTGGTGAAAGACCCCGAAGGCGGCGACGCCTGGCAATACGGCGAGGGGTTGCCGCCCGCCCCCATCGGCCTGGTGGCCGTGAAGCGCGGCCGCAAGTACACCGATCCCGACTACAAGTGGACCGGCCTCAAGATCGACCAGATGAACCAGGGCGCCTTCTACGGCGAGCCGCGCATCAAGGAGCAGGACGAGGACGGCGTGGACGCGGAAGTGCTGTATTCGCCGGTGCGCGCCGCCATGCACTTCATGTCGCCGGGCAACAACGAAATCGCCATCGCCGGCGTGCAGGCCTACAACAACTGGCTGCAGAAGGAATTCTGCGCCGTGAACCCCAAGCGCCTGATCGGCCTGGCGCTCATGCCCAATGCCGGCATCGAAGCCTCCATCGCCGAACTGAAACGCACCCACGCCATGGGCATGAAGGGCGTCACCATCATGGCCTGGCCCTCGGGCGGCATGAACCTCTCCCCGGCCGACGATCCCTTCTGGGCCGAGGCGGAGAAGCTGGGCACCAATGTCTCCATCCACGTGCGCCTGTCGGGCAAGGAAGGCCTCAAGGGTGGCGGCGGCGCCGGCTCGCTGCTCAACCACAGCCCGACTCCGCTCAACCCGCTGGTCACCATGTCCACGGGCGCCGTGGCTGACGCGCCCAAGCTCATGGCGGAAATGATTTTCAGCGGCATGTTCGACCGCTTCCCCAAACTGCAGATCATTTTCGGCGAAGTGAACATCGGCTGGATTCCCGAAGTGCTGGAATCCATGGACGACCACTACAACCGCGACCGCGTCTGGACCAAGACCAACCTGCAGCGCATGCCCAGCACCTACTGGCGGTCCAATTTCGCCGCCACCTTCATTATCGACAAGTTCGGCATCCGCAACCGCGACCTCATCGGGCCGGAGACCATTCTGTGGTCCACGGACTACCCGCACCACCGCTGCGACTGGCTGGAATCCCAGCGCATCATCCGCGAGCACATGGCGGGCGTGCCCGCCGACGAGGCCAAGGCCATGTGCGCCGGCAACGCCATGCGCCTGTACAACCTGTCCTAAGGCAGGGGGCGGGCGATGAAGGAACAGACGGAAATCCGCACCCGCGACGGCTCCTGCCCCGTGTCGGTGTTTCATCCCGCGGGCGCGGGACCGTGGCCGGCGGTGATTTTCTGCATGGACGGCCTGGGCATCCGGCCGGCGCTGTTCGACATGGCCGAGCGCCTGGCCGAATCCGGCTACGTCGTGCTGCTGCCCGATTTCTTCTACCGCGCCGGACCTCACGAGCCGCTCGATCCCAAGGTGGTGCTGGGCTCGCCGGACGGCCGCAAGGCCCTGGCGCCGCTGCTCGCCTCCATCACCCAGCCGCTGGCGGCGCAGGACGCGGCGGCGTTCTTCGACTACCTGGATGAGCGCAAGGACGTGAAGGGCAAGAAGGTGGGCACCACGGGCTATTGCATGGGCGGCGGCATTTCGCTCACCCTGGCCGGCCATTACCCGGATCGCGTGGCCGCCGCCGCCAGCTTCCACGGCGGCAACCTTGCCACCGACCTGCCCACCAGCCCGCACCTGCTCGCCCCCAAGATCAAGGCCGAGGTGTACGTGGCCGGCGCGGACAAGGACAACTCCTACCCGGTGGAGATGGAGAAGCGGCTGGACAAGGCGCTCACCGACGCCGGCGTGAAGCACCGCTGCGAAATCTACCCCGAGGCCCTGCACGGCTGGACCATGAAGGACTTCCCCGTCTACAACGAGGCGGCGGCCGAGAGGCACTGGCGCGAGCTGACCGCGCTGTACGCCCGCACATTGAATTGATCCGCATCGACTTCCCTCGCATCTAGTTCCCTAAAAAGGCGGCGGCAACGCCGCCTTTGCATTCCTGCATGAGCACTCCCCGGCACCAGACCTTCAAGCTCAAAAGCGGCCTCGGCCTTGCCTACGACGTCAGCGGTCCCGCCGCCGGCCAGCCCGTGGTGTTCCTGCACGGCTTCGGCCAGACCCGCCACGCCTGGGGCAAGGCCGCCACGGTGCTGGCCCAACGCGGCTTCCGCGCCTACACCGTGGACCTGCGCGGCCACGGCGCCAGCGGCTGGGCCGACGAAGGCAACTACGAGATCGAGCACTACACCGGCGACACGCGAGAATTCCTGGCCAGCTTCGGACGACCCGCAGCGCTGGTGGGCGCGTCGCTGGGCGGCATTTCGGCGCTGCTGGCCACGGGCGAGGAACCCAAGGTGCCGGTGAAGTGCCTGGTGCTGGTGGACATCACCTCGCGCGTCTCCGAGGAGGGCGTGACGCGCATCCAGGAATTCATGGAAGCCAACCTGGACGGCTTCGCCAGCATCGAGGAGGCCGCCGACTCCGTGTCCCGCTACCTGCCCAACCGTCCGCCGCCCAAGAACTTCTCCGGCCTGATGAAGAACCTGCGCAAGGCCGTGAACGGACGCCTGTACTGGCACTGGGACCCTGCCGCCCTGCGCCAAAAGGGCTGGGACAACCGCGAAGCGGCCGACCATAGAATAGAGCAGGCGGCGCGCGGAGTGGAAGTGCCGACTTTGTTATTACGCGGTGGCAATAGTGAATTGGTGTCGCCGGAGGCGGCGGATACGTTTTTAAAGCTGTTCAAGCATGGCGAACTGGCGGCCATCGACGATGCGCATCATATGGTGGCGGGGGACAAGAACGACGACTTTACGGCCGCGCTGGTGGAGTTTGTCGGGCGATACGCGGGCTGAAAATCCTTTGCCGGCCGTCGATTCCGGCCGGATGGCGATGTCATGAATAGCTCGGATCAGGACGATCGCGCGCGACCCAGGTTGCCGCGCGCGGCAATCGTCAGCGGCCTTGCCGCTTTCTTGGTCACATCCGGTGTGGTGTCGTGGGCCACGCCAGATGGAAACCTCGTCGTTACTTTGGTGCCGGGGCTGGCCGTCGGCCTGGCTGTGTTCGGGCTGGTTGTGTGGCGTTTGCGTCTTGCGAAGTTGAAGTGACTTCCGGCGCGTTACCTGGTCGCTGCCAACATGCGCTCGATGCGCCGGTCGGGTATCAACCACATCAGCGCCACCAGCACGTACAGCGCATCGGATATCCACTGGTTGACGAAGGCACAGACAATGCCGAGCAGATAGAGGACTGCCGACAGCTTGCCCTTGAGGTCGCGTCCGATGGCCTTGTGCAGCGCCGACCCCGGGCCGAGCGACGCCAGGATGGCCTGCTGCAGAATGAGGTAGGCAATGCCGTCCATGAAGAGGACAACACCGTATACCGCCGTGGGCAGCGCCGCGAAGTGGTTCTCGCCCATCCAGCCGGTGACGAAGGGCACCAGCGACAGCCAGAACAGCAGGTGCAGGTTGGCCCATAGGATGCCGCCGCTCACGTGCTGCACGGTATGCAGCATGTGGTGGTGGTTGTTCCAGTAAATGCCGACGTAGACGAAGCTCAGCACGTAGGTCAGGAATACGGGCAGGACCGGCTCCAGCGCCTCCAGCCGGCTGTCGTGCGGCACCTTCAGCTCCAGCACCATGATGGTGATGATGACGGCGATGACGCCGTCGCTGAAGGCTTCGAGCCTGCCTTTGCCCATATCACCGCCGTTGTGAAGGAACGGCAGCGCCCGCTCGACGCCGCCGGCGGGATTTTACGTCAATGGGTGGTTGCTTGGCCTCGATGCCACCACCTGCTCGGCCACGTCGCATCCCATGGCCTGAATGCACGCGGCTTACCCAACGGCTCATTCGACACGGCTCGGCACCGGCTTGCCTTCAAAATACGACCGCAGGTTGTCGGCCACCAGCCGGCCCTGCCCCGCCAGCGCCTCGAAAGTATCGCCGCCGCGGTGCGGCTGCAGCAGGACGTTGTCGAGCCTGTAAAAGCGCTCCGACATGTGCGGCTCCCGGGCGAATACGTCCAGCGCCGCACCCTTGATGCCGCGGCTCTCCAGCAGGTCGAGCAGCACTTCCTCGTCGACCAGCGTGCCGCGGCCCACGTTCACCAGCACGCCCTCGGGCCCCAGGGCTTCCAGCACTTGGCGGTTCACCATCTTCGCGGTGTCGGGGCCGCCGGGGGCGGCCAGCACCAGGTAGTCCGAGGCCTTGGCAAGGTCGACGAGCGTGGGCGCGTATTCGTAGGGCACGTCGTCGCGGCGGCGGCGGTTGTGGTACAGCACCTTCATGCCGAAGGCCGCGGCGATGCGCGCCAGCTCCACGCCGATGTGGCCCAGGCCGAGGATGCCCATGGTCTGGCCGCTGACACGATGCACCGTGGGCGCCCTGCCCTTGGGCCACTTGCCGGCGCGCACGTGGGCGTCGCCAACCGCCATGTCGCGCCCCACGGCCAGCACCATGGCCATGGCCAGCTCGGCCACGTCGACCTTGTTGGAGCCGGGCGTGTTGGTGACCACTAGTTGGCGGGCGCGTGCGGCCTCCATGTCGATGCTTTCGTAGCCCACGCCGATGTTGGCCGCCATTTCCACTTTCGGAAAGCGCGCCAGGAATTCGGCGTTCACGGCATAGCCCGTGGTGCTGTAGGTGACGATGGCGCGCACGCGCTGGGCCACTTCCTGCATCAGCTTGTCCCTGTCCTTGGCCAGCCACACCTTGTGTACGGTGAACAGGGGGTCGATCTCGCGTTCCACGCTGGGCATGGGGCCGAGCATCAGTATTTCCGGCTTTTCCATCGAATCCTTAACGGCGTTGCAAAAAGCTTGCGCGTCGGACTCCGGCGGCCGCCGCAGCAGGGTCAGGACTTTTTCCACCGTCAGGCCCCGGGGTACCTGCGTTCCTTCAACCTCGTCCTCACGTCGTCGATGGAGGCTATGATGCCCACGTCGTTGTAGATCTCGATCTTGGCCGCGCCGTTGCGCTTTTGCATGATGCCCTCGGCGATTTTCCACGCCTCGGCTTCCGAAGCCGCCCCGGTGTTCTCCCGGCCCGACGGCAAGCGTTCCGTCACAGTCCATGCCATATCCGCCTCCTTTTTTGACGCAGATCCCTGCCAGGCTACTGCAGCGCCGGCCATGGCGCCAGTCGCCGTGCTTGAGGTCGAGCATGGTGAAGGGCGTGAGCATGAGCGCGCCCACGCTGCCCACGCCGAGCCGGTGACGATCATCCCCATGGCGCGGCGGGCGAGCCGCGCCGCTGAACCACCGGCTGGCCAGCTTGGGCACGCCCGATGAACTTCGAGCGCGATCCGGATATTAAGGCGCGCTATCCCGCAGTGCAGGTTATTGCATTATTGCGAATTGGCTCTCTTGAAAGCGCCATCCGCGGCGTCGTCCTTGTCCAGCCCCTGATAAGGGAACTTCACGTCGACGCCGCCATCAACGACCAGCGTGCGCCCGGTGATCTGCTTCGAAAGATCGGAAGACAGAAACAGGGCTGCGGCTGCAATGTCGGCGGTCTCGCCCGATCGCCCAAGAGGAATGGAACGGGCGGTAGCCGCCTTGTGCTCAGCCGACTGCGCGGCTTCCATGCGCGGCGTCAGCGTACTACCGGGAGCAACCGCGTTGGCGCGGATATTGTATGGCGCAAGCTCTATGGCCAGGGATTTCACCCACGCCATCAACCCCGCTTTGGCGGCGCCGTAGCCGGCGTGCATGGGGGCTGCGGTCAGGCCGCTGACAGAGGCAATGAACACCATTGTTCCGCCGCCGGCGGCTTTCATGCGTTTACCGGCTTCTTGAGAAATCAAATATGCGTGGCGCAGCACAATGTCGAACTGCCAGTTCCAGCTTTCATCGTCTATCTGAAGCAGTTCACACCAGCGCGCCATTCCAATGATGTCCACGAAACCATCTATGCGACCCATTTGTTTTTCGGCTTCGGCGGCCAGTCCCCGCACCTCATCACGCTTTGTACAATCGGCGACGCAGGCAATACCCTTCACTTCCGAGGCCACGTGGGCTGCGCGCTCGGAATCCTGGTCAACGCAAAATACGCGGGCGCCCATCTGGTGCAGCGCATGGGAGGTTTGCCTTCCCATGCCTTGTCCCGCGCCCAGCACAATAAAATGTTTGCCGTCGAGCCGCAAGCGACGACCATAGTCAGGGACCGCGGTGCTATCCAGTGTTGCCATATTTCCTCCTTGGTGGGGGTAGCCGCCTCGCACTGTCCTGTCGACTGCGCTCGGCGAAGGTTTAGCTTCGTGGGTTCTTCCGGGCTGCAAAATTTCTCAAACCGCGGCGCCACCCACGGACTCGATCTTCGACGCGTTTGCGCCGTCCGAACTCGTGAGACCCAGCTCCTTGCCAATTTCCCGAATGGCCGGAAGCACATGCTCACCATACAGCCGCAAACTGCGCATTTGATCCTCGTGCGTCATGGCGCCATCGCCGTCCCAGACGATGAAGATGCCGCAGCCAAGGGTCTCCAGCAACTTGCGTGTCTTGGGCATGATGCTTTTTGGGGTTCCCGCGATGATATTTCCCTTCGCCACTTGTTCATGACCCAACCCAACGCGGGCGACTCCCCGAAACCCGGCAGAAGCGGCGCATACAGGCCATGTCGCTGCGCCAACAGTCCGTGGATCTTAAGCCAGCCTGGATGACCAAGTTCGTCGTGCAAGACGAGCAACGGCTCTCCTCGTCCGCTGGTATACATCTGCACTTGCGCACCCGCCAAACGCTGCTGAGTTTCGGTCCATCCGCCACGGGCTTCCCCAACCGCCATGGTTGCTCCTGCTTTACCCTATTCAACAATGTGGATCGTCACTGCGTCCGGATCAACCGTGAAAATCAACCCACTGCCCGAAAACGATTGAGAGGATGACCTAATCGACCTGCTTAATGCCCACCTGTCGTCCTATAGCAGCCCACTTATCGACATCGGTCTTCACCTGAGCGTCACATTCTTCCGGCGTACTTTTGTGGATAGCGACGTTGAAACGGCGGTTAAGCTCGACAAACTCCGGGCTATCCATTGCTTCGTTCAGGGATCGATTAAGGAGAACCAGGACGTTATGCGGCATGCCGGCAGGCGCTGACACATTATTCCAGGTCGCCTGTCCGTTCAGATTCAGCGGCGCTAATGCGCCTTCGTTTACAGTGGGCACGTCAGGAAGCTCCGGGAGACGTTTGTCGTTCCACAGCGTAAGTATCCGCAGCGTTCCGGACTTTACGTGTGGAAGCGCGGTGATCAAAATTTCGGGATAAAGTTGGATGTCTCCCCGCAACGCGGCTTGGCGGGTGTCCGCGGCGCTCTTGTACGGAACCTCCACCATCTTGAGATCGAATTGCTTGGCCATGTACGCAAGCGTGACGTTGTACTGACCATAGCCGAGGAGTCCGTAATTGACTTTGCCGGGATTGGCCCGTGCGTAACTGATCAACTCGGCCATGTCCTTGAATGGAGACTGCGCACCGGTGGCAAGCAATATCGGTACGTCGGTGGTCAGACCCACGCAATTGAAGGCTTTGACGGAATCGAGCGTGTAATGCTTGAAAAACAAGGGATAGATGGCCAGCGCGTCCGAGCTGAACAGAAGCGTGTATCCGTCCGAAGCTGACTTGGCGACATGGTTGTAGGCAATCATGCCCGCATCTCCCGGACGGTTATCGACTATTACCTTTTGCGGGAGTTTCCGGGACCATGCGTCCGCCAATGCCCGACCGCTCACGTCCGAGCCGCTGCCTGTGGCGAAGCCAACGACGAGATAGACTGGCTTGATGGGATATTGTTGGGCGTGCACCAAGCCGGCAACCCACAGCAGTCCGCAAACACTCATATTCGCGATCAGGCGTAGCATTTGATGTTCCTCCATCTTTCTTTCCGGGCGCTGGAACAACTACCCTTGTCAAACCGGTGAACTTAAGAGCGCCGTGGCTAATACCACTGCGAGAGCTCGCGCGGCGGCTTGACGTGCCGGAGCGGCTCATTTTTGAGATAGCGCAGCAGATTGTCGTGGAACACTTTCATGTTTTCCGCGAAAATGCCTTCCTGCGTGCCGGAATTGTGCGGCGTGAAAATCACGTTGGGCATGTCCCACAGCTCGTTGTCCGGCGGGTTGGGCTCGGTCCAGAAACAGTCCAGGTGCGCGCCGCCGAGGCGCTTCTCCCTCAGTGCCCGAATCAATGCGGGCTCGTCGATGAGCTTCCCGCGGCCCACGTTGATGACGAAGGCGCCCGGCTTCATGGCGGCGATTTCCTTTTCCCCGAGCAGGCGGAGGGTGTCGGGCGTCAGCGCGCTCGCCAGCACCAGGAAGTCGCTTTGCGCCGCCACTTCCACCCGGCGCTCGGTGGGGAAGAGCGCGTCCACGTTGGGAACCGGCTCGCTGGCATTGCGCTTGATGCCGATCACGCGCATGTCCAGCGCCTTGCACATTTTCGCCAGGTGCTGCCCGATCTGCCCAAGCCCGAAGATGCCCACGGTCTTGCCGCGCGCGATAAGGGTCTCGTTGCGGAGCCATTCGCGCCTCGGCCTGGCAGCCTCGAAGTGGGGGAAGCGCTTTGACAGCGCCAGGATGCCGGCCAGAGCCTGCTCGGCGATGCCACGAGACATCAACGGTCCCTGGTTGGTGAAGACTACCTTGTCGGTTTTGTCCAGGCCGCTGCCGTATGCCTGGTCGATGCCTGCCGATATGGTGTGAACCCACTTAAGCTTGGGCGCAAGGCCGATGAGGTTCACGGGCAGGTCCACGCTCAGGATGACTTCGGCCTTTTTCAGAGCTTCCAGCACCGCCGGCTCGATGGGCTTGGACGGCGGCGGCTGCCGGTAAACCATGCTGTCACGCCGGGCACCACGCTCCAGGTCGGTGTCGCTGTACGGTGCGTAAGTGATCGCAACGCCAGGTATGGCTTCGAGCAGGGCGCGAGCTTCCCCCATAGGACGGAGTCCTTTGAGGACGGTTTCTTCGTCCGTGGAGTGTTGGTCCAGATCCCTAAGTGCGACTTGCTCGTAGTCGGGTGCCAACTGGGGCTGGAGGATGACTATTTCGACCGTCATTTCTGAACCTCTCATGAGAGAACCAGGAAAGGAGCGGGACATTTTTTAAGTGTCAGGTGTCATTGCATATGCCCTGAAGCAACTTAAATGTGTGACGATCATTACATGCAAAAAATTGAACCGCAAGAGAATCTCCGACCGAAGATCGGTGCCATAAAATGGCCTTATGCTGCTATAACTAAATCATATTCATAACGCCTGAAGCCGGCATATGTTCAGGGTGACCCAGGCCAGACGCCCTAGGCCGGCCGGACCCGCGCCAGCAGCACCAGCAGCGCCAGGCACGCCAGCATCATGAAGCTCATCACGCCAAGCCCGGCGGCAAAGGCGCCGGTCATGTCGTAAGCCATGCCGATGGCCAGCGGCCCCAGCATGCCGCCGATTTCGCCGGCGGTGAAGTAAAGGCCGCTGGCCGCGCCGGCGTTGCGCACGCCCACGCCGCGCGACTCGATCATGAGCACCAGCAGCACCGGGGTGAGGGAGCCGCGCGAGAAGCCCTGCAGCGCCAGGGCCAAGGCAAGCAACGGCCCATGGGCAAACTGCAGCAGGATGGTGGCGAGCAGCGCCGCGCCCAGCAGCACGGACAGGATGGCGGTGCGCCGCTCGGGCGTGGCGAAATGCCCCACCAGCGGCGCCAGCACCACCCCCACCAGCACGGGAATGGTGGCCCAGTTGCCGGCCTGGCCGGGCGTCATGCCGCCCACGCGCAGCAGCTCAGGCAGCCAGTTGCTGAAGCCGTGGCTGAAGGCGAAGTTGGCCACGCTCATGACCAGCACGACGCGCACCGCCGGCAGCCCGAGCAGCACGCGCAGGGCGTGCATTTGCGGCGGCGCCTTGCCTTCGGCCTCGCCGCGATCCACCGCCCGCGCCAGCGGATGCCGGCTCACCGCCACCCACAGCACGGTGATGACGAACACCACGCCGGCATAGACCATGAGCACGCGCCTCCAGTCGCCGTGCATGAGGTCCAGCATGGTGGAGGGCGTGAGCATGAGCGCCGCCACGCTGCCCAGCGCCGAGCCGGTGTTGATGGTGGCCATTGAACGGCTGCGCGCCGCCCCGCTGAACCACTGGCTGGCGAGCTTGGGCACGCCGCTGGAAATCAGCGGGCCGCCGATGCCGAACAGGCCCACGGCGACGAGCAGCATGCTGTAGCTGTGCGCGGTGGCGCGCATCACCCCCGACAGCGCGATGAAGAGGCCGGCCACGAGGAAGCCGATGCGCACGCCGTAGCGGTCGAGAAAAGTGCCGCAGGCAATGGCGGCGCCGATGTACACGAGCTGCCACACGCCCAGCACGAAACCCATGGCGGTGTGGCCGATGCCGATGTCGCGGCTGATCTGCGGCACCAGCGGCCCCAATGAAAAGGCCGTCAATCCGAAGCCGAAGTAGGCCAACCAGCAGGCGCCTAGCATCACCCAGCGATAGGGATGTTGAGCGGCCTGTGCGGCGGTGAAGGTCCGCTCGAGGCGGGGATTGATTTCGGGCTTGTTCATGCGCCGCCCGAGGGTAACACTCATCCCGCTATCCGAGCCAATGCAAGCTGCTCGAAGTCCTTGGAGAACCGCTTACACCGGCTCGGGCGTGAAAAGAAATACTCCGCTGCCGAGGCCCAGCGGGCCGCAGCCCACCAGCGCCGCCTTGCCGTTTTTAATCTGCCGCGCGCCGGCCGTGCCCATGGCCTGCCGCGCGCCTTCCGCGAAATGGCCGATGCCGTGCATGCGCCCTTCGGCCAACTGGCCGCCGAAGGTGTTCACCGGCGCCTCGCCGTCCAGGGCGATGCGGCCGTCCTGGATGAACTGCCAGGCTTCGCCCTTGGCGCAAAAGCCCAGCGCTTCCAGCCACCAGTACACGAAGTAGCTGTAGCCGTCATAGAGCTGCAGCGAGCCCACGTCCGCAGGTTTCAGGCCGGAGGAGGCCCAGGCGGCATCCGAGAGCGCCTTGCCGCAGGCCCACAGCTCGTCGAAGGCCGGCCCCAGCGTGCGCGGCTCCCAGGGATACATGCCGTAGCCGGCCACGTAGGCCCGGCGCGCGTGGTCGCGGGCGCGCTCGGCCGAAGTCAGCACCAACGCCGCCGCGCCGTCCACGGGCAGGTCGCAGTCGAGGAGGCGCACCGCGTCGGTGAGCAGGCGCGAGTTGACATAGTCCTCTCGCGTCACCAATTGACCGCGGAAATAAGCCTTGTCGTTCTTCGCGGCATTGACGCGGTTGTTTACGATCAGCGTGGCCATGTGCTCGGGCCGCGCGCCGTACAAATCCATGTAGCGCCGGTAGGACTGGCCGTAGAACTGGTAGCCGCGGTGCACGCCGAAGGGCGCCATCCACTGGCGCTTGCCGCTGGCGAACTCGTGGGTGAAGGCGTTGTAGCCGCCGCCCTGGTCGGGGTTGTGCATGGCGCGGTAAACGACGGCGTAGTCGCAGGCCCCGGCCGCCACCGCGTTCACGGCCTCGACGAAGGCCACGGGAATGAGCGGCTCGGCATCCGAAAACCAGCGCAGCCGGTTGCCGATCCCCAGGATGCGCGCGGCCAGGCCGCAGGACACCATGTCGATGCCATCCTGCCGGGGGTTGCCGAACACCGGGCTTTCGGGATAGGTGGCGAGGCCGTCCACGTCGGCGGCGGTGATGCCGGCATCGGTGAGTGCAGCGTGCAGCGCGTCGCGGGTCAGTGCAGCCGCCGTGCGCTGCGAGCGCCGCTCGATGTCGGAATAGCCCACGCCCACCACGGCCACTTTGTTGCGCACGCTGCGTGCCGCGCTCATCGCCCACTCACCTCAGGACGTTCCCTGTGGCGGAACTGCGGCAGGGTGACGTCGTCGGTGAGCTTCTCCAGGAACACCTCCACCGGCAGGCCGATGCGCACGTCCTTGGGGTCGACGCCGACAAGGTTGCCCACGGCAATCAGCAGCGGCTGCTCGTCCAATTCCACCCACACCGAGATGTAGGGCACGCGCTGCTCGAAACCGCGCACGCGCTTGTCGTACATGACCGAGAAGCTGTACACCTTGCCCAGGCCCGAGGCGGTTTCGAAGACGAGCTTTTCCGAGCCGCATTGGGTGCAGATGACGCCGGGCGGATGGAACCAGTGCCGGCAATCGGCGCAGCGCTGGATGGCAAAGCGGCCTTCGCGGGCCGCTTCCCAGAAGCCGCGGCTCTCGAGGCCGGGCAGGGGCAACGGGGGCAGCACCTTGGCGGGAGAATTCACTACCACTCGCCGACGTTGGGCATGGACAGCCAGGGCTCGGCCGGCGCCAGCGCCGGTTTCCTCTGCAGCAATTCCACGGAAATGAGATCGGGCGAGCGCACAAAGGCCATGCGGCCGTCGCGCGGCGGCCGGCTGATCTTGTAGCCCAGGTCCAGCATGCGCTGGCAGGCGGCGTAGATGTCGTCGACCTCAAAGGCCAGGTGGCCGAAATTGCGTCCGCCCGTATACGGCTCGGCCTGGTCCCAGTTGTAGGTCAGCTCGATCTCGGCCTCGGGCGTTTGCGGCGCCGACAGGAACACCAGCGTGTAGCGTCCCTGTTCGTGCTCGCTGCGGCGAACTTCCCGCAGTCCCAGCCCGTCGCAGAAAAAGCGCAGCGCGGCGGGCAAATCGCGCACGCGGATCATGGTGTGCAGGTAGCGCATGGGATGTGATGTCGTGCTATAAAAATGAAAATCAGCATAACACCGTTGCTCCACCTGCCGTCCGGCGCGGCGGGCATCACAAAGGAAGCACATGGCGGTTTCCCTCAAGACCTGCTGCGGCCGAAAGAAACCGCGCTGCTGGTCATGAAAGCCAAGCGCGGTTCGGTGGGCGATCTGGCGCCGCAGGACTACCCGCACCCTGGGCACCGCCAAACTAGTTCAACGCCTCCAGCGACTCAGACCATACGACTTTGTCCGCACGCAGCGAGGCAATGGCGTCGCTGGAATAACCGAGTTCAGCGAGTAGCGCATCGGTGTGGTCGCCGGCCAGGCTGCCCGGCCGGCATTGCACCGCGCTTTCACCGAAAGTCATGAGCGGACCGTGGCGCAGCATGTCGCCGTAGCGCGGGTGCCGGCAGGGCACGGCCAGGCCGTTGGCGCGCACATGCGCATCGTGCATCCAGAACGTGCCGGTGCTGCCCGCATCGGCGCGCACGCAGCCCACGTTGGCGCGCGCCAGCCGCGCCTCCCAG
>Ga0068858_100002881_pt1 | contig 17298 bp, 15 predicted proteins | sample KBSSwiS12_FD_66589 | JGI IMG/M metagenome (GOLD analysis project Ga0068858, IMG submission 66589) | Switchgrass rhizosphere microbial communities from Kellogg Biological Station, Michigan, USA - KBS Switchgrass S1-2 | ecosystem: Host-associated > Plants > Roots > Rhizosphere > Soil ...
CCGCCTTGCCCGTCCCGACGATCTCTGGGTTCGTCTCCGCCCCACGTGGCGGCCGAATAGCCCTGCCACGACGGCTTTTCATTTGCGGGTGGCGAGCCGCCGAAACGGAACAGGCGAGTCTGCGTTCCGGAATCGGTGTCGAGACGCAGCGTATTGTCGTCCTGCCAGGTGATGTGCAGGCGCCCGGGTACCTGCAGGAGCGCGGCGGCGCCGTACGATCGGCACGCCTCGCCGCTGGCTTCATCTTTCGCTGGATCCCACAACGCCGCGACTCTGCGCCCTTCAGGGTTGAGCGGAACTTGGATGTAGTCGTTCTTGTCCGGCACCAGCATCCGGAAGCGCCACTTCTCCGTGACCTCCGATACCCAGTAACCGGTGTAGTCGTCCGGCGCGGCCGTGCGTGCTGAGCCTGGCGCACCAGCCTGGGCAGCGGCTGGACGCTGCGCGGCGAAGCGAGCCGACAGCAGCAGCAACGCCGCGACGGTGATCAGCACAACTCGACGTGAGTCCATGATCAGAAATTCGCGGCTGGTCCGTGATACTTGAAGCCGTCTGACGGCCGTTCGAGGACCTGAAGCAGCATCCGGTGATCCTCCGCGATGCGGCCGGGATATCCGCTGACGATGACCTTGTCTCCGGCACGGAGCGTCGACGCGGTCAAGCCGCCTTCGCTGAGTTGTTGCGGCGCAGCGCCTTCGATGGTCCAGATTTGCTTCTCACCTTTTTCGTCAGTGGCCTCGACCTTCATGAAGGAGTGCGGGTTGCGCCAGACGAACTCCTTCAGCGTGCCTTCGATCTTTACGACTTGTCCGCGGATGTAGGTAGCCGTTGCCGAATGATGCGCAAACGTCGATGAGGAAACAACGAGCGTAAAACAGATGACGAGCAATCCAGGTTTCATGCGAACCGCTCCTAGTTACTTGAACGCGCTCCGTTGGCGCTGAGGCTCCGATACGCGGCCTCGATGAACATATCCGTCGTCCAGCTCCCCGTGTTGTGGCCGTAGACCGGGTCGTAATCTCGCGTGGGCTTCGCGGCTTTCACCTGCTCGAGTGTCATCCCGCGCTTGATCATGTCCTGCAACCGGTCGCGCACGATCGTCACCATCTGATGGTAGATGTCGAGATCCGCGACATCGCTGACGCGTCCATGGCCGGGAATGATCATCGTCCCGTTTTCCATGTGGTCCGCTGGAACCGCCAGCACTCGCAGCCGATTCAATCCTTCCAGCACCCCTTGCAGGCTGCCGCCGCTCTTCAGATCGATGATCGGATATTCGGTCGGATCGAAAATGTCGCCGGTGGCGATCACGTCCGCGCGTCGGAACAGCACGATGCTGTCGCCGTCGGTCGTTGCGCCTTGATGAAAGATCTGGATGGCATCGCCGTTGAACGACAGATTCTTCTGTGGTCCGGAGTACGTGTCGTTCGGCCATCCCTGGTCGGGCAGTGACGGCTTGGAATTCGGATCGCTCAAGCGATCGAGAATCGAGCTGAAGCCGACGATGAATACGCGCGCCTGCGCGGCCCGGGCGATGGCCAGCGGCCGGCCGAGCCTCGCGAAATTCGCGTTGCCTCCCGCGTGATCGCTCCGCTCGTTCGTATTGATGATGTAGCTGACTTGCCCCTTCGACACGGTTCGGAGCGTCTCCACGACCTTGTCGGTCATGGGCGCCGAGCCCGAGTCAACGAGCAGGATGCCGTCCTTACCGACTTGTACGGCGATGTTGCCGCCCGCGCCGGCGAGCATACTGATGTTTCCCTGAACGTGCAGCAGCTCCAGGGCTGGGCTGTTGGGGGCGTTCTGCGCCGAACCCAAAATCCCCCAACCGAGGATGGCCACCGCGATCCACAGGAGCGTCGGCCTGGACGTCATATGTACGGCGCAGATTGTAACGCCGAACCGGGCATCCCCTCCGGGCATCGTTTTGCCGGGCCGGATCACGATTTTCGGGCTCGGAATTCAGAACTTGCCGCGCACCTGCCCCGGACGTCTCGCTTTGTCGCTCTTCGACCATGGACCGGAAGTTGCGGAGGTTTCTCCGACCACGCGCGGACTGTCGCGACCTTCAGACGGTTCAATTTACCGAGGAGAGAGAGATGAGCACGTCAACGCTCGTTATGATCGGCATCATCGTCGCGCTCTGCATCCCGTACTTGATGCGCCGACGAGCACGTCTCGGACGCGAGAAGTAACACGGCGGATTTCTTCGGCTGGATCAGAGCGATGAGCGCTGCTTGTCGCTCCAGGGCGACGTTCACCACCTCTTCGATTCCCACATCCGCTTGCCGTTGACGCGTGCGCGTCCGCCTCGTGGACGCGCGGCGTTCCACGTACAATTGCGCGGTTTCGATGCAAAGCCTGTCGTTGAAGCTGCCTTGACCATTGTTCCCGATATCCCAGGGCCTGATCCTGCTCCCCGGGCTCCGGCGTTCAAGGCTCCGGCGCTGACCTGCGACGCGCACTGCCACATCTTCGGTCCCGTCGATCGCTACCCGTACGCGGAGCGACGACCGTACACGCCGCCCGAAGCGCCGCTATCGACGTTTCAAGCGCTGCACGCGCGCATCGGCGTCGAGCGCGCGGTCATCGTCAACGCCACGCCGTACGGCCGTGACAATGCCGTGATGCTCGACGCGATTGCGCAGAGTGGCGGGCGGTATCGCGGTATCGGTAACGTAGACGATCGAACAACCGATGATGAACTGGAGATCCTTGACTCCGGAGGCGTGGACGGCTGCCGTTTCACATTTCTGTCGCGACTCGGAGGACGGCCCGACATGGCCGCCTTTGATCGGATTGTGAGACGCATCGCACCATTGGGCTGGCATGTCGATCTCTATTTGCCACCCGCGTTGATCGATGAACTCGCTCCGCGTCTCGAGACGCTGCCCGTTCCGTATGTGATCGATCACATGGGTGTCGTGGACGCGTCCGCCGGTCTGGAGCAGCCCGCATTCCAAACGCTGCTGTCGCTTGTCGAACGCGACGAAAAGTGCTGGGTGAAGATCACGGGACCCGAGCGTATTTCCCGCACCGGTCCGCCGTTTCACGACGCCGTGCCATTCGCCCGGGCGCTCGTCGACGCCGCTCCACGACGCGTGTTGTGGGGAACCGACTGGCCACACCCGAACGTCCCCTATATGCCGAACGACGGCGACCTGATGGACCTCGTTGCGCTGTATGCACCAGACGACGAGCATCGCCGGTTGCTCCTCGTCGACAATCCTGCACGGCTGTTCCGGTTCGATCATGGGCGTGGCCGTTAACGTCGCGCGGTCTCCGATTTCGGCGACCAGGCGCCGTTGGTACGCACAGCTATGGGTCCACGTCGTCGCCGGAATGATCGGCGGCGTGCTGGTCGGACACTTTGCGCCGCAAACCAGCGAGCGTCTGCAGCCGCTCGGCGACGCCTTCGTCAAGGCGATGCGGATGCTCATCGCACCGATCGTCTTCTCCACCGTCGTGGTCGGCATTGCCAACATGGGGGACATGGCACGCGTCGGCCGCGTGGCGCTCAAGGCGTTGATCTACTTCGAAGTCATGACCACTATCGCGCTGGTCCTCGGGCTGCTGATGGTGAACGTGTGGCAGCCAGGTGTCGGCATGCACATCGATGCGCGTGGACTCGACTCGTCTTCCGTCGCTCCTTATGTTGCACTCGCTCCGGAGCAGGGCGTCGTTCCATTCCTGATGAACATCGTTCCGGCAAGCCTGTTCGGCGCGTTCGCCGAAGGCAACGTACTGCAGGTGTTGTTCATCGCCGTCCTGTTCGGCGCGGCGCTCAGCCGGCTGGGCGAGCGGAGTCGGCCGCTCGTGGCGGTCCTGGACGCCGCGTGCGCCGCGCTCTTCCGCGTGGTCGGAATCGTGATGTGGGCCGCGCCGCTCGGCGCGCTCGGTGCGATGGCGTTCACGGTCGGCCGGTATGGGACGGGAACGTTGTTTTCACTCGGGGAGCTACTGATCTCGTTCTACGTGACGTGTCTGATCTTCGTCTTCGGCGCGCTGTCCGCCGTCGCGTGGCTTTGTGGCTTCAGCCTGCTGGCGCTCATTCGATGGATGCGCGAGGAGCTGCTGATCGTCTTCGCAACCACGTCCTCGGAAACCGTGCTTCCGCGGATGATGACGAAACTCGAGCAGCTCGGTTGCCGGCGCGACGTCGTTGGTCTCGTCATTCCGACGGGCTATTCCTTCAACCTCGATGGCACGTGTCTCTATCTCGCGACCACCACCGTCTTCCTCGCGCAGGCGACCGACACTTCGCTCACGATCGTGCAGCAGCTCGGGTTGTTGACGGTGTTGCTGCTGACGTCCAAAGGCTCGGCGGCCGTGGCGGGCGCGGCGTTTGTCGTACTGGTCGCGACGCTGTCGACTGTCAGCCAGATTCCCGTGGCGCGCGTTGCCATTGTGCTTGGGATTCACCGGCTGATGTCGGAAGGCATGACGCCGACGAACCTGATTGGCAACGCGGTCGCAACGATTGCGATCGCGCGTTGGGAGAACGCGCTGGACGAAGGCGCACTCCGGCGTCAGCTTGGCGCGACGGCGATGTCAGTCGATACCACCCCGTCGTTCTAAATTCGCTCCTCACCGAAGTGCGCTTGCTCAGTCAACCTTCACATTCACCGGTTGGTTCCTGGCTGAAGGAACTCGTACCCGTGCCTCGCCGCGAGGGCACCGAGCTTCTCAAAGGTGGTCTCAGTACGCATAGTTATGGATGAAGTTCCTTTGAATGAATGCGGCAGGATGGCGGTTCGAAACGAGTATACGGGGTGCATACCTGAAGCCGCAGTTCGCATCAGGTCGGGGGCGCCGCCTCAGCGCATCGGAGTGAGGAGCGGCGCGGACACGCGCTGAAACGGCAAACCGGCAACATCGTTCCCGGTGACGACCACACGGAAGCCTTCTGTACCCGGCGTTAACTGCGATACGTACATGCCGTCTGTTTCACCCGCGGTTAACGGTAACTCGGCGAGAACCGTGAGTTGGCCGCTCACGATCGACGCGCGCAGGTCAGAGGCGCGGCCGCTCACGTGAATCCGCACCGTATTTTGGATGGCCGCCGTCGGAACGCGCCCGAACGTGGTCTGTGAATCCCGCGCAAATTCAGGTTCTGAAATTCCGATTCCGCTGCGCGCCTGGACAACCACCCCGGAAATGCCACTGCCCGCCACTCGTAGTGTCCACGTGCCAGGCTCCGGTCGCTTGACGATGACCATGTGCTGAGCCCGGAAATTCGGCAGGTCGGTGACGTCGTCGCCGATCGCCATTGCTCCGGACGGCCGTATCACATCAGCCGTCTGGAGGCACTGCACGGAGATGGAGAACAGCACGCTCTCCACTGTTGAATCGATCGGCACGTTGAACTCGTGCAGGCCGGGGTTCAGAGAGCCGGCGAGCCTGAAGATCGTTTGTGGATGATCTCCGAACGCCGTGAGCAGCGAAGCGGAATCGCCGATTTCTTCAGGCGCGAGGAGCAGCAGGTGGCCCCCCGATCCTTCGGCGACACGAAAGTATGACGGGTCGAGGCGTGCGCCACACGGAAAGCCGGCGCGCGGACTCGAAGGTTGTTGTTGCGCGACGACCAGCACAGGGACCGCGAAGGCGGCAGCGGCCGCGAGCCGCATGAGTGCCGTGGTGTGCTTGGTGGCGCTCACTTTCATGTAGATGTTATCGGCTGGACAGCCGTTCACGCCCAAGTCGCCTTCCTGATCGCACCTCCGGAATAGATTCGCGTCCCAGACGGTCTATGCAAGCGAGAGGACACTCGCAGCCAACGACAGCTCGACAAAGCGTCGGCCCGGTATTGCCGCTGGAGTGAAGAAAAGATGAACATGCAACGCTTTCTGATGACGGTCGCTCTCATCGCGACCACCTTTGCCGTGTATGGCTGCGGAAGCTCCACCAGTCCGTCGCCCACCAGTCCGTCACCCAGTCCGACGCCCACTAGTCCGACGCCCACCGGTCCGACCAGCACGCCGGACCCGACCGCCGGCGCCATCACCATTAACGTCGTCCGCGAGAACGGTGCGCAGTCGTTTTCACCGAATCCCGCAACAGTACCGCCCGGCCAGATGGTCGTGTGGCACAACGTGGACACAGTCACGCATCGCGTCGTGTTGAACGACGGCACTCTTGATACGGGCAATATCGCACCAGGCGCGTTCAGCGCGCCGATGATCCTCCGCGCTGTCGGCCCGTACCATTGCTCGATCCATCCGTCGATGGTCGGAACGATTGTCAGTGGGCAGTGAAAGCTTCAGAGCGCCGTCGTCACAGCGTAGTCGCGCCGCTCCGTTCGTTGAGTATGTCGCCGTGTTTCACCTCGGCTGGATCGTGTGGCCATACGTCATTTATCCGAGGCTCACGGCCGCATTTCAACAGGAGACGTTGGCGTATGCCGTGATCCACCTCGGCATCCGGACGACCTTCTGGATCGCTCCCGTCTGGTTCTATCTCCGCTACGTCGATCGAGTGGATCCGCTGGAATACCTGAAGTTGAAACACCACGTCGGCCGTGGCCTTCTCGTTGGGATCGCGGTGACGGCGCTGAACGTTGCCGGAACGGTGGCCCGCTTCGGGCTGCCGCACCCGACGATGGAGCGCGTTACCTGGAACAGTATTTTGGGCACGTCGCTCCTCGTGGGCGTCATCGAAGAAATTCCATACCGCGGATTCATGCTGCGGAAGATCGGCGAGTGGCTCAACTTCTGGCTCGCCAATACGATCACCGCGCTGCTGTTCCTCGCCATTCATCTGCCGGGCTGGTTCGCACTGCGCACGTTCAACACAACCGCTGCGATAACGATCACTGTCTTCGGTTTCGTGATGGGCCTGGTCGTGAGGTGGTCGAATTCGCTGTGGGCGGCCATCGTCGCTCATAGCGCGAACGACTTCATGTCGTTCGTCGTGTTTGGCCTATGACTCGCGGCGCGTGCTGGCCGACATGCGCAGGCTGTCGATGTCGTGCAGCAACGACTCGATCGTGCTCTTCCGGCCGGCGGCGTGTGCACGAGCCCAGCGGTCGTCGCCGAGACGTCCGCGAACGGCGCGTTCCGTCTCCTGTCGAAGCTCGTTCACGGATCGATCGACAATGGTCGCGCCGGTTGCTTCGGTGACGGCATGGCGGGCACCCAGAATCTGCGCTGCCCAGACGTCATTGCCCTTGAGTGCCACGGCCGCCGCCAGCGGAACGAGCGTGTGCACGAACGCGAACTTGTCGTGCAGATCGCGGATCGGAGGGAGGCTTTCCCGGACGATCGACAGCGCTTCGTCCGCGTTGCCGCGCCGGACCGCGAGCGTGGCTCGAAGAAACAGCGGAAGCAACAGAAACCACGGTCCGCTGCTCTGAAGCGTCGCGGCGGCCTCGCGGAGCAGCCGGTCCGCCTCCTCGAACTGGCCCGTCGCCATCGCGACGCGCGCCATGCCGGTCAGTGCATTTCCGATGCGCCAGGGGTTCGTGAACTGCCGCGATTCCTCGAGGCTGCGCGCATAGCGTTCGAGGGCCGCCTCTTCGTTCCCAGCGACATGTTCGAGGTGTCCGAGCAGCAACTCGGCGACCGCGATCCAGTCGCGGTCGGCGGCGCTCGAAGAAAGCGCGAGCGCACGGGTAGCGGCCGTCCGCGACTTTTCGAACTCGGCCTGCGTGTAGCGCATGACGGCCGCTCCGATGAGCGCGGTCGCCTCTACCGACGGCGGAGGTGACGGCACAGCCAGGATTCGCTCGTACCATTCGAGGCCTTCGCTGGCGTGGCCACGGATCACCCAGAAGAAGAACAGCCGATAGACGATGGTGGCTGCTTCGACGGACCGACCCCGCTCGATGAGCCAAATCAGCACGGACCGATAGTTTTCGAGGTCGTCGCGTACGCGGTCGAGCCACTCGCCTTGCGCATGGCCGACCAGGCCCTCCGCCGCCAGGCGGGACTCGGTGGCGCAGTAGCGCACCAGTCCCTCCATTGCATCGTCGCGCTCACCCGCGGCGCTCAGTTCGACCGTGGCATATGCACGCACCGTCTCAAGCGTGCAATAGAGTGGTCGCGCGGACGCGGAGCTCTCCCGCCGGAGCAGCAGGCTCTTGTCGATCAGACCCGCCGCGGCTGCAAGCACACTGTCGCTTCTGCTCAGCGGGCCTTCACGGCCGGCTACCACTGCCGCTGCCGCTTCAATCGGAAAGTCGCCCGACAGCACGCCAAGGCGTCGGAACACGCACTGCTCGTTCGGATCGAGAAGCCCGTAACTCCACGCAACCGTCGCATTCATCGTCTGCTGGCGTTCCGGTAGATCACGCGGCCCGGTGGTCGACAACAGCACATCCTGTGCGAGACGCCGCAGCAAATCTTCCGGTGTCAGCACCTTCAGCCACGGCGCCGCGAGCTCGAGCGCGAGGGGGAGGGCATCGAGCCGGCGACAGATCGCAGTCACCGTGGCGCCGTTCCCAGACGTCAGGCGAAACTCGGGCCGCACATCGCGAACGCGTTCGATGAACAGTCGCACTGCCGGTGAGCGCGCGACGTCGTCGGCTGAGGCATCGTCGCTGATATTCAACGGGAGCGGACCAACGACGTACTCCCGCTCGCCGCGTACTCGCAGCGGAGCGCGGCTCGTGACGAGTACGCGCAACGCCGCCACCGACGTCAGCAGCTCCGCCACGAGCGGCGCTGCATTCAGCACGTGTTCAAAATTATCCAGAACGAACAGCGTTCGACGGCCGTCGCACGAGGCTCTGACGCGCTTTGCCAGGTCGAGCGCACTGATGTCGAGCAGACCGAGGGCTTCAGCGATGGCCGCGGCCACGAACGAAGCGTCGCGGACCGCGGCAAGCGGAACGAAGACCACACGAGCGCCGCCGTCGAGCATGATGGCGCGGGCAAGCTCCTGCGCGAGACGTGTTTTTCCCGCTCCGCCGGGTCCTGTCAACGTGAGCAGGCGAACGGCGGAATCGGCGAGCCACCGGCGCAAGACCTCGAGGTCCTCGTCGCGACCGAGCAGGGCGGTGAGGGCTAGCGGCAGCGATCCGCCGCTTCGGTCGTCGAACACGGCAGCATGTGCAGCCACGCGGCCGCTCGCCAGGAGCGCGTCGCGCGTCGCGTCACTGAGATCGAGAGCCGCGGAGAGTGCCCGTACGGTGTCGGTATGGGGCCGCCGGCGCTCTCCTCGCTCCAGCGCGCTGACTGCGTGGACCGAGAGGCCCGCCACCGTCGCAAGCTCCTCTTGTGTGAACCCCGCGGCTTCGCGAAGCGCCTTCAACTGCGCCCCAAATGACCCCGGAGCGCTGGATTTCATAATCCCCCCATCTTATTACCGCTCAGCCTGTGCGTGTTCCGTGCGGGTTGTGTGCGGGTTCCGGCGGGTGTTGTGTGTGGTCACTGCATCGCTCGGCCTTCACACTCGACAACGTGACGAGCGGCATAGACCGAAGAGTGACAAACGCTCGATGTGCCGGAAATCCGAAAAGGAGAGAAAGAAGGTCGAGATGATGAAGAAAGCAGCGCTCATTGTTACAGGGACGTTACTCGCGGTCGCATGTAGTCGAAACTACACACCCTCTAGTCCGTCTCAGGTTCCAGAGAACGATTCATCGTCATTAGACGGCGCGGCAACCGACACGTCCACGGCGGTTGCGACACCACTCGCCGCACGGGCGCAAGGCCGCGTCGGGTTTGGCTTCAACGGAAGCGTCAGCGGCTTCCCGACGGGGAAGGTATTTCTGACTGGCGGCGGCGCCTACGAACCCGGCTCGCCTGTTGTCCACGCGGGCGGCGGCTTCACCTGCATCAACGCCGTTGGGCAAGGCCCCTTGAGCATCAGCATCAATCCAAACGATCCAGGCCCCTGCCTTGACAACGAAGGTATCCGCTGGGATACGGCGGAGCTGCTGGACAGAACGAGCTTCAAATGCACGGGGTCGGCGAGCGACGAAACAGCCGTGACCGGCGACACAACGGTCGTACTCCAGGCCGACTTCTATCGGACCGGCGACGGCAACGACGAGTCGTTTACCGCCAAGATGATTGTGTCGAGCCACGATATTTCTTCCAACTTCCCAGGCGTGAATCTCTGGGTGCAGGGAGTGGGCTGCGGCGTCGCGCAAGCCGTCAATTTCAGCAACTGATGTCGCGAAGACTGATGGAATTCGAAAGCGGAAACTCATGTCACCGATCACTGAAGCCATCAATCACGTCGTCCCGTCTTTCACCGGACAACTGCTCCAGCGTGAGGACGTGGGCTACGACGAAAGCCGTCGAGTGCACAACGGCTTGATCAACAAATATCCGACGATCATCGCGCGCTGTTCCGGCACCGCCGACATCGTCGATGCGCTGCAACTGGCACGGACGCTCGGTCTCGATGTCGCGGTCCGGGGCGGCGGTCATAACGTCGCAGGACGCGCCACCATCGACGGTGGACTCCTCATCGACCTCTCTCCGATGAAGGGGATACACGTCGACGTCAGTGCGCGAACGGCACGCGCTCAGGGCGGGGTCTTGTGGAAGGAGTTCAACCGCGAGACGCAGGCGCACGGCTTGGCCACAACGGGTGGGGTCGTGGGGAGCACCGGGATCGCTGGCCTCACGCTCGGGGGCGGTGTCGGATGGCTCATGCCGAAGTACGGGCTCGCGCTGGACAATCTGTGCTCGGCCGACCTCGTCATGGCCGACGGCCGGGTGCTACACGCCAGCGCCGACGACAACGCCGATCTCTTCTGGGCCATCCGCGGTGGCGGCGGCAACTTCGGAGTCGCCGCGTCGCTTGAATACGACCTCCACGCAGTCGGTCCGACCATCACCGGCGGCGTGGTCGTGCATCCGCTGCCGCGCGCCGTCGATGCGCTGCGGTTCTTCCGCGACACGTGCGCGGATCTGCCGGACGAGATGATGCTCTTCGCCGCGCTTCAGACCGCGCCCAATCCCTCGACCGCAAAGGTCGTCGGCGTTGCAGCGGCACACTGCGGATCGCTTGCCGAAGGCGAGACGGCGGTTCGTCCATTGAAGGGTTTTGGTTCACCCGTGATGGATGCGCTTGGGGTGGTTCCGTACAGCGCGCTCAATAACATGTTGGATCCCGCCTTTCCGAAAGGGGCGTTCAACTACTGGAAGGCGCAATTCCTGAGCGATCTCTGCGATGACGCGATTCGGACGCTCGTGATGGCGTTCGAGGCGGCGCCGTCGCCGATGAGCCAGATCATCATCGAGCACTTCCATGGGGCGGCCACCCGCGTCCCCGTGGCGAACACGGCGTGTGCTCTTCGCACGCCGGGCTTCAACGTCGTGGTCATCTCGCAGTGGGCGACCGCGACGGAGACCGAGCGAGGGATCGCGTGGGCGCGAAATACGTTCACGGCCCTCACGCCGTTTCTGGCGCCGACGCGCTATTTGAATTACCTCGAAGCCGATGCGGTCGATCCAGCCGGGGTGGCGTACGGACCGAATCTCCCTCGTTTGCGGCAAATCAAAACGAAGTACGACCCAGAGAATTTCTTCCGGCAGAACGTCAACGTTCTGCCGTTGTGAGGACGGCATGCAACGCACTGCGACAGTCAACAAGTACGGCATCGTCGGCGCGAGCCGTGCGATTGCCGGCGTGGTCCATCAGATCGAGCTGGTGTCGGCGGCTCGCAGCACGGTCTTGATCACCGGCGAAACGGGTACCGGCAAGGAACTCGTCGCGCGCGCGGTACACGACCGCGGCTCGCGGCCGCACTCGCCATTTGTCAAGGTCAATTGCGCCGCCATTCCCGACGCCCTGATCGAATCGGAACTCTTCGGCTACGTCCGCGGCGCCTTCACCGGCGCCGCCGCCGCAAAGCGGGGCAAATTCGCGCTGGCCCATGGCGGTTCGATCTTCCTCGACGAAATCGGAACGATGAACGTCGCGGTGCAGGCGAAGCTGCTTCGCGTATTGCAGGAGCGGGAAATCGAACCGCTCGGTGCCGAGCGAGCCGAACGGGTGGACGTGCGCGTCATCGCCGCGACCAATCGCGACCTTCGTCAACTCGTCCGGGAGGGTCGCTTCCTCGACGACTTGTTCTATCGCCTCTACGTCGTGCCCATTCCCGTGCCGCCGCTTCGCGAACGAATCGACGACATTCCGATGCTGATGGACCATTTCATCGACAAACACGCGACGCGAAACGGAAGGGTCATCGAGGTGGTTGAGGACGGTGTCGTCGAGTGGCTCCAGACGTACCGATGGCCGGGAAATGTGCGTGAGCTCGAAAACACGATTGAGCGAGCGGTCGTGTTGTCCGGGTCTCCGACGATCAGGCGTGAGGTCGTGACGATGGAGGTGGGGATTGAGACGGTGGCTGCGGCCGTTCCTTCCTTGAAGCTGCGTCAGAACGTTGAATGGGTCGAGCGTGAAACGATCCGCCGGGCACTCGAGGTGTCGCCGTTGAAGCAACACGCGGCGCGACTGATGGGGATCAGCCCGCGAGCGCTGTCGCACTATCTCGCCAAATACCCGTTCATCGCGGAGGGTGCTTCGCCCTCGAGGCAATCATGAGCTCGTCACGTCTGGGTTCTCGATGTCGTTGAGCAGCGAGTCGATGGAAGCGGTCCGACCCGTTTCGTATGCGCGGGTCCACTCGCTGAGGCCGAGACGTGCTTTAGCCTGTTGTTCGACCTGCTCGCGAAGTCGCCGAATCGCGTGGCTGGACACCGTCGAGCCCGTGCGTTCGGTCATCGCATCCCGAGCACCGAGCAGCTTCGCTGCCCACGCGTCGTTCCCTTTGAGCCGTGCGGCCGCCGCCAGCGGTATCAGCGCGTACACGAACGCAAACCTGTCCCGCACTCGCCGGCTACAGAGAAGGCTTTCATGAACCAATGCGATAGTTGCGTCGGCGTCGCCTCGCTGAACAGCCGCGATGGCGTGGATGTAAAGAGGCAGGTTCAGGAACCACGGCCCGGCGTGTCGAAGCACGGCGGTGGCCTCGTCGAGGAGGCGTTCGGCCTTCTCGACGTCGCGGGCGGCAAGGGCGCCGCTCGCCAAGCCAATCAGCGCGTTGCCGACGCCCCACGGCACTCTCGCCGCCGTGAACCCATCGAAACTTGCCGCAAGCAGGGCATTGGCCTCGTCGGCATTGCCACCCGCTTGTTCGATGTGCCCCAGCACGTGCTGCGCGTGCAGCACGACGGTTGCTTCGCCTGCCTCGCGCGCGATCATCAGCGCACGGCTGGCCACCGCACGAGCCTGTTCGAGATCGCCCCTCGTATGCGCCATGACAGCCGCCCCTGCGAGCATGCGCGATTCAGCCGCAGGAGGCAGATCCGGCAGGTTCAGGATCGTCTGGTACCACCGAAACCCTTCGGCAGCATGCCCGCGAATGAGCCAGAAGAACATGAGACGCCAGGTGATCTCCGCGGCTTCGACCGAACGGTGCTGCTCGATCAGCCACGCGATGGCGAGACGGTAATTGTGCGAATCGTCGCGCACGCGATCCAGCCATTCGATTTGCTCCGGCCCGACGAGCCCCGCTTCAGCGGCGGCGGCCTCGCGGCTGCAATACCGGGCCAGCCCCTCCAGCGCATCGTCGCGCTCGCCCATCGCGTCGAGTTCGAATGCCGCGAACGCGCGCACGGTTTCGAGCATTTGATACAGCGGACGTGCAGTCACTCGACCTTGCACCTGGTAGAGCAGACTCTTCTCTGTCAGTGCGGCCGCCGCGCGCAGCGATTCATCGCTGCCGGTGGACGGGCCGGCGGCACCGGCAAGAACCGCGGCGGCCGCGTCGAGCGGGAAACGACCCGGCAGCGCACCGAGGCGACGAAAGGCGCGCTGCTCCTCGCTCCCGAGCAGCTTATAGCTCCACGCCACCGTCGCACTCATCGTGTGCTGGCGCTCGGGGAGATCGCCGCGGGTCACCGTCGGCAACAGGACATCCTGTTCGAGTCTGCGGAGCAGACCTTCGGGCGTCAGCACTTTGATCCATGGTGCTGCGAGCTCCAAACCGAGCGGAAGGGCATCGAGCCTCCGGCAGATGGCGACAACCGCAGGGGCATTCGCCGACGTAAGCCGGAACTGCGGCCGTACGTCGCGTACGCGTTCGACGAATAGACGCACGGCCGGGACGTGCGCGAGGTCGGCGAGCGACAGCGTAAGGGCAGGCGCGTGCAGTTCAAGCGGGCCGAGCGTGTACAAGCGCTCGCCGCGGACGCGGAGCGGTGCGCGGCTGGTCGCGAGCAAGCGAAGGGATGGAGCAGACGTCAGGAGATCGACGACCAGCGGTGCAGCATCGAGAACGTGTTCGCAGTTGTCGAGCACCAGCAGTATCGGATGCTGGTCGTCACAGGCAGCGCGGATCCGCTGCGGCAAGTCGGTGGGGGTCGCATCCGACAGCCCGAGGGCTTCGACGATGGCCGACGCGACGAATGCTGGATCGCGAATCGCTGCGAGTTGAACGAAACCGACGCGTGCCGCGCGTTCGGCGGCCACAACGTGTGCGATCTCCAGCGCGAGCCGGGTCTTTCCCACGCCGCCAGCACCGACGATCGTAATCAGCCGCGCAAAGGGATCGTCGAGCCATTGCCGCAGGATCTGCAGGTCGGCGTCGCGTCCGAGCAACGCCGTCAATGCGACCGGCAGGGGAGAGCCGCCGAGTTCGTCAAACGCCGGTTCGTCCTCGTGCGCGCGCGCCGTCTTCACGAGCGCGTCACGGGCGGCCTCTTTCAGGCCAAGCGCGGCGGCGAGCGCGCGCACCGTCTCCATGTGGGGCCGCCGTCGTTCGCCACGCTCGAGTGCGCTGACGGCATGAACCGAAAGGCCGGCGTTGGTCGCGAGCTCCTCCTGCGTGAAGCCCGCCGTCACCCGCAACACCTTTAAGTACGCCCCAAACGACCCCGGAGCGCCGATTCTCATAAACCGCTCATCTTACAGCGTCGTTGTGCGTGGCACGTACGGGTTCCGTGCGGGCGTCGTGGGTGGGCCGCCGTTCGCCCGCCGACCACACTCGACGTATGGACAGCGTATTGAGCTTCGAGGAAGTCGTCGTGCCGCATCTGAACGCCGCGTATCGTCTCGCGCGTTCGTTGACCGAAACCGAGGACGACGCCCAGGACATCGTCCAGGAGGCGGCGCTGCGAGCGTTCCGCTACTTTCGAACATTTTCTGGTGGCAACGGACGCGCCTGGTTTCTCAGGATTGTTCGCCACACCTGTTACGACCGTTACGGCCACGACGTGAAGCGGACGGGCGACGCGTTCGACGAAGAGAAGCACGCCGCTCCGCAGCTCACACCCGAGATCTTGCTGCTGCACGAGGAGAATGTGTCGCTCGTCGAGGACGCGATGAACGAATTGCCGACGCGATTTCGCGAGCTGCTCGTGCTTCGCGAGCTGGAAGGGCTGTCGTATCAGGAAGTGGCGGACGCCCTTCGTATCCCGATCGGAACCGTGATGTCGGGGCTTTCGCGCGCGCGCCGGGCGTTGCGTCGTGCCCTCACCGCCGAGTTGGACCGACAGTCTTCTTTCGCTTGCGGTCCGCGCTTGTCTATCACATAGTTTGTCCGCCCATCGCGGGCACGGCGTGAGCCCCTGGTGGCTCGTTCTGCACGGAGGAACGCATGGAAAGCAACGTGTCCGGACGTCGGGAGTTTCTCGGGAAGATGACGGCGCTCGCGGCAGGGTTGCCGGCGCTTGCAGCGTCCTTCCCGCGCCTGGCCGAAGCCGCGGCCGAGGGGTCGAAGATCAGCTACAACCCCGCCGCGAAGCTCGAAGTGACGGTGACCGAGGTCGAGCTCCGGCGCAACACGGCGGGGCGCATGCTGATGGCGCGCATCTACCGACCCGCGGGTACTGGACCATTCCCCACCGTACTCGATCTGCATGGCGGTGCGTGGAATGCCAAGGACCGCTTCGCCGAGGAGCCGATGGACCGTTCCATCGCGAGCAGCGGTGTGCTGGTCGTCGCCGTGGACATGACGCGCGCACCGGAAGCGCCGTACCCGGCTGGCATTCAGGACGCCAACTACGCGCTGCGCTGGCTCAAATGGAAGGCCTCGACGTGGAACGGTGACGCATCGAAGGTCGGCATCTATGGCAGTTCCAGCGGCGGTCACGTTGCGGAGCTGCTGGCCATGCGGCCGCGCGATCCGCGCTATAACGCGATTCCGCTGCCGCAGGGCGCGCCAAAGGTGGACGCGAGCGTGGCCTACGTCGCGATGCGTTCGCCAATCAGCGACACGTTTGCGCGCTACGAGAATGCGGAGCATCTCAAACGCGAAGACATGGTGAAGAACAACACCACGTTCTTCAAGCCGTGGGACACGATCCACGAGAGCAATCCGGTGGAGATCCTCCAGCGTCACGAACAGGTCACGCTCGTGCCGATGCTCGTCATGCAGGGCGCTCTCGACGACAACATGATCCCGCCCGCGCAGAAGAAGTTCGCCGACACCTACAAGGCGGCCGGCGGCGACATCCGGTACGAGCTGTTCGAGGGCTGCGAGCACGAGTGGGTCGCGAAAGAAGGGCCGCAGACCGACCGCGCGCGCGAGATGGTGAAGGCCTTTATCGCACGACAGCTGAAAGCCGACCGGACCTGATTGGCAACGCTCGCTCCGCGCGGCTGACTCGGCCGGTTTCTGATTGAATCGCAGGGACCGGCGCGAGTCGCCGGACGACTGCCGCCGAAATCAGCGAAGCGATTTCGATCACGGCTGGAGCTGACTGCGAATCCGACCGTTCGTAGACGTCACTCCACGCCTGCACCTGCTGTCGCGCATCAATCAGCCACGCTCCCGTACGGATGCGCGCGCCGTACCGACGCACGCTGCCTTGAAGGAAGTAATCCGCTTGGGATGGTCCGTCCGTCGACTGCCCCAACGTGAGCTCCAGACGGGCACTCCGACCGAGTTCGATGAACAATTCGTCCCTCAAGCCATCAGCGAACCCCCGGTCACTCTCGTTCGCGGAAAAGGGCAGAACCGCGACTCGAACCCTGCGCAGCACGGACGTGTGGATCCACCGGTATCCACGTCGTGGAACCGTCTCGAGGAACCGCGGGTTCTGTGGGTCGTCACCGAGCGCCGCACGCAGGCGTTTGATCGCGGCGTTCAGGCTGTGCTCGAAATCGACAAAGGTCCCGTTGGGCCAGAGATGGCGAACGAGGTCTTCGCGCCCCACGATTTCCCCCGGACGTTCGAGCAGCACTCGCAGAATCTCCAGCGGCTGGCCATTGAGCGACAGGCGCGAGTTCCCCGTTCGCAGTTCCCGCGTCCGGAAGTCGACGAGAATCGACTCGCGCTGAATCGGCGTCCTTTGTGCAATCGAGGCGGTTGCTTCCGTGCCCATCGCTATGACA